>Ga0209671_1006782_pt1 | contig 11811 bp, 7 predicted proteins | sample WorMetHERISLAND2_2_FD_187401 | JGI IMG/M metagenome (GOLD analysis project Ga0209671, IMG submission 187401) | Marine gutless worms symbiont microbial communities from Max Planck institute for Marine Microbiology, Germany - Olavius geniculatus... | ecosystem: Host-associated > Annelida >...
GGTTTTTTGCGTTTCCAAATTTCAGAAAAATGGGCGAATTTGCGGTTTCCATTGAACATTCGGAAGCAAAAAGTGTTTCAGCTTCTGCCCCTGGACCCCGCTGGAGGCTCCGACCCCAGACCCCCCTTATAGGCTCGCGCTCCGCGCACTCGCCATGGCCCCCCTTGATTGCAGCCCGCCAGCTGGTGGAAAATTGACTAAGTGGCCCGCGGTGTCAAAAAGGTTGGACAGCACTGCTATAGGAACTTTGTGAATGAATGAAGCTCGAAAGGCATGCTGTGTGAGAAGCATGCTAAGCTTTTGTATGCCATTTCATGGAACACCAGTCTGTTACTTTGACAAAATACATCTGTATTCTTGATGCATCTAGCAGTTAGAACAATGTTAGTTTGATAGTTAACGTTTTTGAGTTATTGTTGTAAGCATGACGCTTCAGCATCACTGGTATAAGCCATGATACTGGTAACAGTGTATGATCAGGCACTTAATTGGTAGTTTTCATTTTTACATTTATTTTAGTGATGCTGCTTGGTGTGCATTGTTAACTGTGACATCAGCTGTGTGCAATATGCAAGACTGAATAGATTGGTTGTGATGAAGCAGATTCGTCTGTATTCCTTAATGCTTACCTGCACATATGAGCAGGTGACAGTGACAATACTCGTTGATGTGATATTACTGTGGTAGTTTATTCGGAACTTTTTATTCGGAACTTTTTTATAGCTCACAAAGCAATATCGGGATGACTTGTAGCTAAAACACAACTCCCGGACACAGACAGGCATCACATAATGTGGACTCTAGCCATTTGTTGCCCAACGATGATCAGCAGAATTATTCCACTGGCAGTAGCAGGAATTTTGACACAAAACGTATTTAATTTTTACGCTTGACATAGCACCTACAGAATGAGACGAAAATGCATGAGCAAATGACCAAAAGTCGTGTGCACAAACACAATGTCAGTTGCTACACTGGAATTGTCAAAGTGTTAAGCAGAATAAAGCTAAGCTAGTAAAGTTATAAATCACATCGAACAAAAATATTACTGGACAAACAATTTTAAGAGTGTAACTGCACAAGTGGTACACAATGTTAAGAACTGTAAAGTTAGAGAAGTAACATTGCGTATGAGACTTCATAACAAGGCCAGCAAATGAAACTATCATGTGCAGAAAGGTCCCAGCATTATTCACTTAACAACTATATTTCCTTCTGCAGAAATAAACACTGAATCACAGAAGAACATAAGCCCACTGTATATCCAAAAATTCCTGTAGGTTAGCTGGTAGTAAAAGGCATACACGCAGAAACACATACACACATGGGACAACTCAAACACCAGCCACTAAATGCAAAGGCACGAGTCCTAAAACGCACCGACACATAATGCACTACAGCACAACTACAGGGTGGGCCAAAAAAAGTAAGCAATTGTAATTTTTCCATATCTTCGCTAAATATTGACCATTTTTCACAATTTTTGTCAGCAGTAGACTCTGTAAGAAATTTGCTACTCAGCGGCACACACTACACTTATTACGTCACTACACTACCTTGCTAAAGACAAATATCCAGAAACGCACAATATCTACAGATGGTAATAAGGTCAAGTGGCAAATTTTTGAAGTATTTAAGTAAAATGTTGAATATAAATTATAGTAAGTATCAAAAAGGTTTAGGTGTAGCTACGGAGTAAATTTTCATTTTTCGAAAAAACAGTGCACAATTTGTAGGGCTGCACAACAGAAATGCATTGCTCTTTATGCTTAAGCAGTTAACTGAGCAAGATTGCAGCCATCAACCAGCGTTAATGTACACTGAAATTTAATGCACAGTAATTATTTTTTTAAATGTTTAATATGTCCTCCAATGTTTTTGACACTTACTTAAGTCATATTTAAACATATTAGTTGAATACTTCAAAAATTTACCATTAGACCTTTTGTCCATCTGTAGATATTGTACATTTTTGGATATTTATATTTTATAAGATAATGTAGCAACATAATAAGTGTGGAGTGCATGCCGCTGAGTAGCGAATTTCTTACAGAGTCCACTGGTGAAAAAAATTGTGAAAATTGATCAATTTTTATCGAAGATGTGGACAAAGTGCAATAGCTTACTTTTTTGGCCCACTACCAGTATCTGCAATATTCAACAGCTTGCACAATGTTTGTCACATCAATGTACAATTATTATGCGTTTTAAAAAATGGTCATTTTAATGACCATTACAGGTATTGCCTGTGCAGTCCTATCCTGTATAGAATCCTAACTTTACAAGAAAAAGCCCAGCTAACGCAAAGGGAAACGTGCAACAGTGGCACATGTTTGAAGGCCCACTGTGAACAAAATGTAAACTCACCGATCCCAGCAATTTGGACACGATGATTTTCATATTCACATACGCTAGATGGCGTCACCGGTCATACACAGCTTGTGTCATTCGAGAGGCCGAAAGCCCACATTTTAGAAAGGGTACGGCCTACCTAAGTTTGACGCCCCCGTACACAGGACTGTAGTGATTTCAGCACAATTCGCTCTTGAAATGTGCCAAAAAACCATAAAAACCCCTATTTTGGAGTTCTAGGTCATCCAAGGTTATTGAATTCGGTGGCAATCAAGAGCCAGTGTACGACTTCCTATTAGTGATTAATAGTAACCTAGGCCCTATCTCGCACCGTTGCTGAGATACAGCGACTTATTGGCTAAAAATCACAATTTTTCCTACTCCCCCCTCATTTAGCGCCCTCGTTCGGGGTGACCCTCTAAGAATTTATGGAAAAGCTCTACGGTTCCTGAAACTAGAGTCTACCAGGCAGCTGACAGTGAAGATTTGGTGATCCTGGCTTGCACCGTTTTTGACTGATCCACCCACGTGACAGACAGATGGACAGAATTGCGATGGCTAAGGCGTGCTATAGCAGTTTCTGTTGTCGCACTTAAAAACGAAAAGGTGTAGAAAAACGAAAACTGACATGAACATTCCCTCAGGCAGGGGCAACTGGTGTGCCAATGTTCAGTTTGGTAGATAAAAAGTCAGGGTCAGTAGAGTTATCAGTAGGTGGACGACCGCACAATAAATCGACACTGGGCCGACATATCATTATCTAGTCAACAATGCACAATAAATTAGCCAACAGTTTTGCAACAAATGAGATCAGATCTCGATGTCTGACAGCATTATCATTATATCATTAATAGAAACTGTTTACTGATAGAAAGTGCAACAGCACATGCAGGGATCAAGTGGAATGCAGTTAACAGAAACTAATAATCAGTAAAATAACATAATTTCCAGCACAACATATGACACAAAAAGTAAGTATAGGGGTTTGTAGTGGAATTAATTTCTTAAAATATGTGATTCATATGGATGCAGAATATGCTCTAATATATATGGAATTTTTCGAAACATGCATATGCCATAAACGACGCTTATCCATGTGTGACATAAATGATAAAACAAAATATGACAAGTGATCTGCTAACGCAAACAGAAATGTGCAACAGCCGGAGTGCATGTTTGAAACACAGTAAAACAAAGTCTAAGTCATTCACCAGAAGGCGCCAGACGACCCGCGGCTATAGTGTCTATAGTGTTTTATTTATTTGTACTCACCAGAGATCGCCTCTATCGCTCTGCTAACGTCGTATCGGCTGGATATAGCAACTTTTGCCTACCCCCTCTCATTTAACGCCCTCGTTCGGGGTGACCCCCTTTGAATTTATGGAAAAGCTTTACAGTCTTCCGTGCAGCTGACGGTGAAAATTTGGTAATTCTAGCTTGCACCGTTTTTGACTAATCCACCCGTGTGACAGACGGACAGAATTGCAATGGCTAAGATGCGTTACAGCAGTAGCTGCTGTTGCATGTAAAAACTACTTAATGCATCGTGCCATTACACAAAATGCACAGGTCGTAAAATGTGATTGCATATGCAAAAATATACGAATCTTAATAGGGAAATGGGATTGCATTTTCACATATAAAACCAGCATCCATAATGAAGTAATTATTTACTAATAGTAGTCCTCGGCCATGATGGCAACAACAAGCGCAGACCAGCCAGTGAACGGATGGCTGCCTTTGCCTTGACCGGTAGTATCATTGTACTGTTCCCAAACATATCCGGATGCTCGATACTGTAGGAAGACATTGTCGATGACATTTGATCGCAGTTCATTGTACAGACTAGCTGCCAGTTCACTGTTGAGTCCCAATGCGGCCATAGAATAGTGCCGAAGAGCGGCGAGCGCCAGGTAATTAATGTTGATCCAGATGCTGCCTCTCCAGTACGGAGGATCATGTTCCGTGTTGTGTTTGCCATACAGTGGAGATGTCCTGGCCAGCGAGCGAAGTCCGAATGGTGTCCAGAGCAGTTCCGGTCGATGGAGGTCGCTCAGGATCTGGCCAAGACGTGGGGAATCCGGCGCCAAGATGCGCAGGAGGAATGGAAACAGGCTGACGTAGCCGAACGACGAGTCGACGAAACCAAGCGACGGCTCCCGACGAACCGTTCTCTCTTTCTCCCGTGGTGGCGGTGGTCGCTGGCCGGGTTGGAGGTTTGGCGGTGGCGGCGGTCGTTCAAGATGCACGCTGTCAGTGTGCAGACCATAGTCGCTGTAGTGCTGCGCCGACTCGGACCAGTGCAGCTTGTCAAGCAGCTCACTGTCCATCAACCTCTCATGCACGGCGCTGTAGATCCATGCCGTGGACTCGTTGAGGAATGCCGCCAGGTCTTTCATAACGCCGGATGCCACAGCCATCCAACAGTGCAGGTCCACATGCCGCTCATCATCCGTCGGATGAGACGCTCGTGGGTAATCATCCAGACCAGACGTCAGCGTTTTGGGATTCAGCTCCCGGACGGTCGTCGAGTTGCGACCGCGCCACCGATACGATGAAGGCACAGTGCCGGACTGCGTGCGGTTGAACCAGCCGTACCAGGCACGGAGACGTGGGAACAGGGTTCGAAGATACTGACGATCCGCCGAGCTATTGCTGGCAATCAGGCTGTTGACAATGCGGCGAAGGGGCAGGAACAGAGCTGGCGGGTTTGCATTTTCGTTGAACTGGACGACAAATTCGTCTGGGACACGAGCGCGGGCTTCCGATCCGAGTATCTGCTCGCGTGGTATCCAGCCCTCGATGTTGATCAAGTCCAGCCAATGTCCGATGATATCTTGGGACAGTTTCTTGTTCCATCGGCTGATCAGCAGCTGGTGGAATCCTTCGTCCCAGAGAAAACCACGTGGAAAGAACGAACGCGAAGGCACAGCAGTATACAGCCCGGCCGGCCAGTATTCAATCGGCTCTGATGTATGCCGGGAAAGGACCAACGAACTCCCATGGAAGTAGCCAATGCTGCCGATCATGTTACTGAGAGTGACCCGAGCAAATGCAATCTGCGACGTATTGAAGCCACGTCCTGCCAGAGAGAAGACATTTTCGAACCGAGTCTCGAATGCATGTCGGTGCTTGGCAAACTCAGTCTGAAACGCCTCTCCTAGCAGTTGTTCTTTCCTGTCAGTGAAGCTGCCCGATTCAAACGCCACTTCCATCTGAAAAGGCATATTCACGGTGACCTGAAACGCAGTCAGACAAACTGACATAAAATATCTGTGTTGGCTTAGTAGTACTGGTATTGTGTTGCTCCATGGTTAGTACTGCTAAATAACCTGCCACTCATGATGACCAACCTTCTACTAATAGAATGAGCATGAGCTTTTGGGCAACTGCTTAAAGTAATTGCGGATGGAAGCAGGTGCTTGGCAATTGAACCATGTAAAGGGGATGTCAGATGAACGACAAAGTCCGCTGACTTTTGTGGGCGTGGTTTAGTTGCCCGACAAAATCGGCCGACAAAATCGGAGAACCATGACACACAGCCAATATTTTCGTCTGCTATACTTTGCACGATATCAGCTAGCACAACAGCTGAATGCAGATCGCAAAATAATACATGCATCACTTTTTTCTGCATCTAATGAACGAAAATAAATAACAAACACAATAAATAACTAAAATAAATATTCATCTTCCGTTGTAAACAATCACCATGGCAACATAAACAAAATTTGCTGTCCAATATACAAAAAGTCGGCCGACAAAATCGTCGAAGATAGAACGTGCTCTATCTTGGCCGACAAAAATCGAGCGATTTTGTCGGCAGACAAAATCGGGCGATTTTGTCGTTCGTCTGACATCCCCTTAACTCTTTCAATGGCTATGCCACAATGGCAGCAAAATCATTATCAGTAAGCCTAAAAAATTCCTGTGTGTTAGCTGCAGTCAGGTGAAAAGTAAGAACAGAAGAAAAATAGTTCTTTTAAATTTTTACACCAAGATGTTCCATTAAACATTACACAACAGCTCACAAAAAGTTAAAGTGACACATCGAATAGTACCCATGAGAACGTTAGTAAAAATACTGCAGCAGAACAGACGAGATGCAAACAGTTGTGCTACAGTACTGAAAACAAACAAAAAACATGCCAATATTTTGAGGTGTCCAACAACAAAAAAGTTAACTATAAAGGATTGGATGCATTTTAGCAATAGATGAAGCAACTGAAACTGAAAGCACAAAAATTTTTTTAACATGCCTTATCATTACTAACAAAAATGTATCACGATTAAACGAAGAATTTTGAACTGAGTGTTGCATACAATATTCACAGCCAGACCAACCAAACGTTTGCATTAACTGTGTAGTCATTATTAAACCACTAATCAGATGCGTGGTGAATAAAACTGATTATCCAGCAATATATTTCGGTAAAAGTTCTGGAAACATCAATGACAAATTTGTATGCAATTTAAATCCTATCGAGAAGTATAATTTGATGTAATCTGCAATAATACTCATCCAAGAACTAAAAATGAAAGTCCATATTGTCCACGTCATATGCCCTCGATTGTTTAAAGTCCTGCAGTGGTATCGAATGTACTGTCGCGGCCATCTTCATTGTCATTATCACCTTGTTTGAGAAAATGAGCAACAACAACGTAAAAATACAAGTTTTCTACAAAAACAGCGAGTTTGTGAGGACCAGTAAGACAATTATAACTGACCTGGTAGACAATTAAATTTGCCCGCGACTCTGACATTCCTTCAGGCATGGCTTTGCCAATAAGCCCAGCATAGTGCTCCCCTGCAGAACTTTTGCTTTTTATCGGAAACAAGCGCATTGCCTTCCGTACCGTCTCTGTTATTTTGTCGAGCCTGGGAGTATAGCTGATGAGATAGTTGTGCCACACTTTGGTAGCAGGTTTAGGAAAGACAAGCCGAAAGTCACCAAGCCCTTGAGATCGACCAACCACATCGGATAACTGATTATTCTTGGTTTCTGCCATCAACTGCCCATCACCATCAAGTGCCATGTAGACAAATAATGACACCGGCAACTTTTTAGCACTCTCCTGAAATACACGTACAGAAAGCAGTACCCTTAAAATAATGCACTTTATATTTCCCATACAGTACCGGAAGTGCACAAATTTTATTTTACTATCTCAAACAGGAATCTACACTGTGTCCCAAAAAAACATCCCCGACATTTTCGACTGTAACTTAAAAACCATTTATCAGATTACGATAATTTTTGATACAAATATTCCTGACACAACTTGCCACCAAATGACTGTTCAGTTTCCCACCTCACCCAATGTATGCTTCTGCACTACCTAGGGAAAACAGATCAAGCAAAATATGTGTTAAAATAAACAGAAAACCTGAAAAACATCCCTGACATAATCGACACAATTGCCTATTAAATAAGTGTTTCAGTTTCCACTTCACCCATCGTTTGCTTCTGCACTACCTGGGGAGAGCAGACCAAGCATAATATCTTGAAATGAACGAAAAACGCCAATAAATTCCATCTATCCTAATCTGTGGGCCCCAACAGCAGGTCCATCCATTACTTGTAAGGTTTGACTGTCATGCAGCAGTGTGTCTACCAGATAAAGTTTAGGAATGTTTGTGAAGTCAAGAAGCAACTGGTACAGCCTTTATTGGTCTGGAGCAGAACATTATCGATACTGCTGTCAACAAATGGAGAAAACGTTTCCTTGCCTCTGTTCGCATAGTGGGCCAACGCTTCAAGCAATTTTACTGCAAGCAGTTGAAAAATGGACAAGTGGACGAAATGTCAACCACAGTCTCAGAAATGTGAACAAAATGTGTTTTTACATGTTATGTTAATTAAGCAATCATATTGCATTGGATAAAAAAGTGATATTTCACTGGTTGTTTTCCCCAGGTAGTGCGGAAACAAACATTGGATGAGGTGGGAAACTGAATGGTCATTTGATGGCAAGTTGTGTCAGGAATGTTCGTGCCAAAAATTATCGAAATCTGATAATTAATTTGTTTTCAAGTTACAATCGAAAATGTTGGGGATGTTTTTTTGGGATGCAGTGTACAAGGAACTCGGTTGTATAAGAAAACTGTGCAATGTGCTATTATTTTTTAAAATGTAACTGTCCCCACTCCCCAGAAATGCAAAAAATTGCAATGTTAGTGTGACTGCAGTGGGGTTAGTAACTAAATGACTTCTACTACTGTTGGAGTCACTGGTAGAGATCAGCAATGTGCTTGTCATGTAATTCTTGCTTCACACTATTAAACAGCTTTTGAACATAAAGCATAAATCATGCGACTGCCTTAGTACCGGTATCATTTTGTATCAACTGTTCACTTTGGAGCACAACAATATGAACATATTATACAAAGTGTTACAATGCAGTCAGAGCTTGGCAAATTACTGTCTCAAATGTAATTCAATTACAAAATACTGACATTAATGTAATTTAAATTACAAATTATAAATTACTTTGGAATCAGAGGCCAAATTACAAATCACATAATTTCAATTACTTCAATTACAAATTACATGCAATTGCTAATCTTGTATCCCAGTTAATATTATAAGTGATAAATACATTCACAGTTCTAGCAGACTAGCAGTAGTACACTACACAGTGTTTCATAAAAGGAACCCGTTTTTGTTTTTTTTCATAACTCACTCAAATTATGAGCAATTTACATGAAATTTTTAACAGTTGTAGCTGAAGCAATACTAATTCAAAATATTTGAACAAAATATGGCTGTTGATTAAATATTTGTTGCTAGTCGTGATGTAACGCTGACGTCATAATATGTCACAGGTACAAACTTGCTAGTCTCAACTGGTGCTGTCAGTTGCTACCCTGCTTCGATGGTAAACTTAATCTGGTTCGCTAATGAAAAATGCTTATCGTGTCAACACTAAGCAACATGGAAACATGAAATCAGGCATCTTGTGATCCAAAAACTCAACATCTTGCAAGCTCGGTGTGATAGTGCACTGTGTTGCTGGAACATGTGAAAGACCAACTATCTCTGCAGACATGTAAATTTGATCGCTTTGCACATATTTGTGGCTGCAACTGTAAAACTTCAAATATTTGACACCAACGAACCAGATTTTTCACCATCGAAGCAGGGTAGCAACTGGTAGCACCAATTGGGATTAGCCTGTTTGTACCTGTGACAATGTCAGCGTTACATCACAACTAGCAAAGAATATTTAATCAACTGCCATCTTTTGTTAAAACATTTCGAATTAGTATTTGTTCAGCTACAACTGGTAAAAATTTCATGCAAATTGTTCATCATTTGAGTGAATTATGAAAAAAGGGGCCCTTTTTATGAAACACCGTGTAGTAATACAGTCACTATTTATTATCAGACCAAAAAATGCCAGGATCAAACAGCAACACACCAATTGCTTGGTAATGTCAACTGTCTACACTATTTACAAATACAACTTATATTTAAAACGTAAGTTTCATCTCATGTAAATAACATGAAGGTCATATGTCACATTAAAGGCTTGTAGGAGCAACTGCAGAAATGTTTTATGACTTGACAACGATTGGCGATGCAGACTGTTTAGAGTGCATTTCACGAATTAAAGAAATAGAAGGTCTGCTATCTACAGTTTACACTATTTACAAAAACAATTCGTGCAGAAAAACAGTTATAACTGAGAATGTAAGTCACGTGGCAAAGTGTAGTTCAGTAAACAAGAAAGATTGGATGATGCTTATATAAAATTAATGGATGTTACCACTTGAAACTTTCAAATGTAATTGAAAACCGTAACGTAATTTGAAATTACAAATTACATGACCATGTAACTGCATTACAAATTACATCAAAATCAAATGTAATTGAATTACAAATGGCAATTGTAATTTGTATCTGAATTATGTAATTGAATTGATGTCACCCAACTGACAGTGTCAAAACAATGAATACTAGCACTGCTGCTGCGGATTCTTAACAAAGTATAACATTTGAAGAAGCTGAAGTGATCGTACCCCTCGTGGAAACAGACTAAACTTGGCCGACCAATCTCCCCCATGAGCACCACCTTGCTTCTTAACAAAGTCCGTCGTCAATATGAAGTATAAGTCGACAATTTCCTGAGCCCCAAAACTGACACCATCATGGGCAACCCATCCATAGGCAGGTAGCTGATCATCTTGACTGCACCAATGCCGTAATGGTGGTAAGTTATTCCCCACTCCGATCTGTGGCATCCACATTAGTCCTGCAATGCATACCATAATACAACTCTTGCTACATTCTAAATCACATGCACCAGTTTCAAAAATATTAAAAATGACATTTTCCGATGTTCAATAACGTTAAATATAATGTTATAAAAAACAGTGTAATTAATTACAACATATGTATGAGACTTAACAGAATCACAAGAATTTATTAGTGGCAGCCAAGTGGCATAAGATCAACAGAAAGACGGATGTTGAAACCCTTTAAAAAATGACATTTAGTGACAATGCAGTGGACACAGAACAGTGGAGAGAGTTGGTAGCGGCATCTATGGCAAAAAAGAGCTAGATTATGAATATCTGATCTTACCAGAATTATAACACAATTTTACTCAAAACATGCACACAGAAAGTTGAAAAAAAATTAAATACGCGGAAAAAATGTCGGTGATACGCATTGTCTTCTTACCAACAACAGGAGATCGCGGCGAGCGCGTTTTCATTCCAAAGTAAAGACCAGACCGATACGATCCCCAGAAACGTTCCATGTCGTGCTGCGCTTGTGACAATGCTGCTTCGCTGAAGCGCTGCGCCTGGAGGGGCGTGCGTACAATGTCCCGAACGACCGACGTGTACCAGTAATAGGCGGCCACAGCTAACACTGCCACGACTCCGGCTAGTAGAATCAAGCTGGTTGAACCAAACTGATGCCCGCCCTCGCCGTGCTGATGATGTCTGCGACGACGATCCAACAGTTTAGCACGAACGCCGTCCGCACCAGCGGCCGTCTGCTGGTGCCCTGACGACACCGCCTGAGGCCTGTCATCCCGTTTATGACGCGGTACAGACTTGCGCGTCATCGCAGCTAAATAAACAGTCCGATGCAGGTATAACGGAGCACTTCACTGTCACAGTCGCATGTCACAGATATAATTAACACTTAAACACGACGTAAAAGGCATAATAAAATCACCACGTAAACACGCACCGAATACCGGCTAAAATGTCAACATCCGGAAAAGTTATTAGCATTAGTGCTGTGCCAATTCTATTAATGTCGTTTATAAAACACGGATTACCGGAAATTCAGAAAGAAAATCGCATCAGCAAAAAAATTAATATCGATCGATAGAAAACTTATACTTCGAAAATCATTTTTTGAATGTTACTATAAAAATTGTTTAAAAAATTGTGAAAAATAAAATAATTTTTTTCAAAATGATGTCGATGATGTTGATAAA
>Ga0209671_1006783_pt1 | contig 11811 bp, 7 predicted proteins | sample WorMetHERISLAND2_2_FD_187401 | JGI IMG/M metagenome (GOLD analysis project Ga0209671, IMG submission 187401) | Marine gutless worms symbiont microbial communities from Max Planck institute for Marine Microbiology, Germany - Olavius geniculatus... | ecosystem: Host-associated > Annelida >...
GCTGCAAGAACAATAGGCCTACGACACATACGAACTATTCCAGAACTATTCAATATTACAATTTGAAGTAGATTTTAAACAACATTATGATCTGATTACTATGATGGTGTTCACACTATTGCATTTTGTGTTCTTTTTTGCTGTGTTGCATTAGTTTTCTGATAAGACATAAGACATGTGTGCTTGCAATAGACTTTGGTTGATTAATGGGTTTTAAATGGCAACACGTAAACTAAGCATAATATACTTATGTATGCGTACGTTAGTAAAGAAACATTTATTATCTTATAGCAGTTGGACTCATCAGTTGAGTATAATTTTGTCAGTTCAAGTGTGTTATAGAACATGCAAGGTTGTTAGAGTGGAGAAGTGTTAGATTTATTAGTCTGTTAATGACTGTTACATACTTTTACTGTGTAAACTGCACGAAATTTGGTCAACTGATTCTCAGGAAAGTCATTCAAATTGTTGCCACGAGATGTCACATTTTAAGGCTGAAAATGCACCAAATTCGATTTCGGCTGGAGCTCCGCCCCAGACCCCACTGGGGAGCTTGCAGCGCTTCCCCAGATACCCTAGCTGGATATAAAAGGGCCTACTTCTAAGGGGAGGAGAGGGCAGGAAAGAAGAAAGAAGGGGAGGGGAAAAGAGGAGGGAAAAGGAAAAAGGGAAGGAGGAGGAAAAAGGGAGAGAGGAGGAAGGAAGAAAGAGAGAGTGGACCCCCCAAGGATTTATTGAAATGACGTCACTGTGCAACTTCCAGCGAGCTCATATCGTCAGCTGCATCAGCTGAAACTGCTGATTATGAATTGCAATACATCACTGACTTGGCGAGAAAATACGGCACAACCAAAATGCAAGGCGAAAATGTGAGACTTAAAAATGCGAACGAAAAAGCAACGGTGGCATATGCAAGACTGGACAATATTTTTTCGTCCCGCATTTTCCGCTTCTGCATTTATTGCTCTTATTGTGCCGCATGCAGATAAATTCCAGTTTTGTATTTTTTCGCATTTTTAGCTCTCCGTTCACAGCTGACTGAGCTGACCTCTGGGCCTACTAAGTGGCAACTGCCGTTGAAAATCTGCTCACTAAATCAATATATATGGCAGTAACATTTACAAAAGCATCAACCGGGCTAATAACATCTTATGCATGAACTGAATCGTCAACGCAGGGCATACCTTTACGCGAGGCCAGAACAAAACAAAATAAAAACAGTAAAAGACAACCAATGCGGTGTAAAATGACCAAAAATGTTGCTTATCGTAGAAATGCATACGATAATGCCTACAGCTTTAAATGAAGCTTAATATTTAAGAAGCTTATCAGCTAAAAAACAGCCGTAAATAGCTGTTTCCAACCAGTGGCGCCAGCGTATTTCAGTTCTTCCATATGATATAACCACGCAATATGTGTAGCCTAATGTATAGTCCGGCAAGTTATTTCGTCAACTTTTACCTTGATCACGAAAGCCGCAAAACCGACATTTTCATATATGCCTACTGCACATATGTATATACTGCCGGTGAGCGAGTTATAGCTTCTACACAGGTAGGTCTCGTGGGTGTTTGTGGCGTTGCTGGCAAGCCAAGCCGGCACGTCAAGTATAAAGATGATGGATCGCCAGCGACACGTGATTACTTCAACGTCCAATCGGACTCAATGTTCTTCCCGCGCTCCTGTCATTATTAATTATCGCAGTTTCCGCGGCGGCAGCGAATTGACTACGTGCAGGTCAGGCGTGGCCTGATCTCGCCACATTCACCCTGCGATGAGTTGACGGGCGGCAGCGGCAGTGTGTCTGCTCGCCGGTTGTCCAATTTGCTCTTCGACTGGGCATTGATCGAGTGACCATTCGACCGAGACGTTGCCGCCAGGACCGCTGCGGTGTAACCTCAATCACGGCTAAGCGTCGCGCCAGCAGCTCCACGTTATACTGTCACCGAATCAATTGACAATCGCGCTGCAGGCCGCGTCTCCATGCACATCCACGACGACGCTGTGTCAGGAGGGGCTTGGTTACTACGGCGGATGTCGGTCATCTCGATGGTTTGCATCACACAGTCGACCGGGGATCGACGATCGACATTCGATGTCCAAAACGCAGGAGTGCCGCTACCAAGCCTCGCGCTGCATGACGACTTCGTCGTGGACGCTAACGAATTTCTGATGTAGCCAGCGACAATCTAGCGACGCAACTGAAGCGATGTGGGTGGTCCGACGTCATCAACATTGTTCCGCGACTACAGTCCGCTGCAGTGCATACTATGGGCGACGGATTTAACACCGAAACGCTGTTATCGCCGAAGCTCCATTTATAGCGTCTCCCTGTTTCAAGACAATGTGTTGCACGGTTTCTGTCTGCATTCTTTATACACGCCGCTTGTTCACTCTTTCGATTTTACTTTTCATGTTGAGTTGTCTCATTTCAGTCTGTTGATACTACACCGCCTTAATCACTGTGTGTAATGATAACGATGATGGTATACTTTGTGGTAAAAACGGTTGATATTGTCGAAAGTAGAACCGACCATTCAAGGACGGCAGACGGACGTTTCTCCCTTGGGGCCTGTCAACCGCGGACGTTTTCCCCCTCGGACATTTCCCCGCCCGGACGTTTCCCCCTTGCTTTTCGACTGCTTAAGACGTCCCCCTTAAACCAGTAACAACATATTATCAGAGTCAGCGCTAAAGCCTGGGCTGAGATTTCTTGCAACTCCAAAAGCAACTCCGACTTTGAAGTCTTGTCGCCGTTGAGTATTTTTCAAACACAATGAGTCTTAGTAGGCGCGACAATTTGCAGCAATTAGGGATGTAGGCCTTAAGCGTCCACGAGACGATTAAACTCGATCGATACAGACTGAACCAGGAGAGTAAAAGTAGTTAACGCACAAATTTTTATACACATAAAAAGCAAAATTCGATAATTTGATAAATTGCAGACATTCTCCTTACTGTTCGCGGCTGTTTCTTTAGAAGTTGAGACTTTAGACTTTTTTAGACTTGCGCTTTGTTCGACGTATTATTTAAACCTATTGATACTTACAGTCTATTAATGATAAAACAAGAGTATTTGATGTTTGCTGCATTCTTTCAGCATGCTGACACTAAAAGTTATGTCAATATCTAGCGCTTATAGGGAGGGGAAAACGTCCGGGGGACATGTCCAGGGGGAAATGTCCTAAACCCTCAAGGACAAAACGTTATGCTAAAGTATCGGTAAAATTTGCCGTCATCAATTTGCCAGGTGAAACAGCTGCAGTCAGCACAAAACGACGCTGCTCGTCTATTGTCGAGTGGAAACAACGGCGTGACGACACGACGCCATTTCCGTGTGACCTCGCTTCATATACGATATCGGCAATGTCAGTAAAGACATGACAAAGTACACTCTGAGCAACGTGTTCAATGACAACTGGGAAAAAATGCAATTTCTGGATTTCACTGAATTTCACTGCTGAGCATGAAAGACATCCATTACTTCAAACATTCTAAATCTACTGTTGTACCCAAATGTGGCAATTTTCGATATAACTGCATTGCAGCGTATACAGAGTATTGACATCCTGCTTCTCTCAGAAGCTGTCAGCGGCAGAATTATGCGGACGGTTAGTTAAGAAGGAAGCACGAGGTAGGAATTAGGTGCAGTCGATTACAGCAAGTTACGTGACAGAAAGCTAGGTCAGTGCTTGCCGGGCGCTAAGTCATCCATTGTCCGTAGACAAATCCACCATGGCGTCGGTGAGGCTCGGCTTGTGGATGGTGCATCGTTCAGGCGCCGGTCGGTGGCTTGTATATAATACTGCGAGGAGCGACGGTGCGGACGCGGTACTCAATCGCTGTCTCTGCGGCACTTGGCGTCTTGTAACCCCGGCACCAAGCACGCAATCAGGCATTGTTTCACGCACCACCACCACCATCATTACTCAGCCACGCTACGCTAGCGGTTCATTGATCGAACACCACCCACTGTTACACCATCACAAGTAGCGTCGGTCGCCCGGTGCACGGTACGGCGCGATTTCATTTGCATATATTTGTCGCAGGCGCAGCGTTCTTACGAAGACTAACACGGCCGCAACGAGAAAAACAGATTACTAAGTAGACCTACGGAGACGTGCGCTTTTAGAAGATGACAGAATCTAGACAGTTTCTGGGCGACGAAAAGACGCAACAGGCGTCAGATGACATGTATTAGGGGGCCACTACACTCGCACTTCTGTAGCTGTGCATTTCTTACTCTTACTTAAAAGTTTGTCTCGAGACATGATTTTTCAATCATGGTTACTCACGTCTGGCGCCGCCAAGAACTAACTAAAAGGTGGTAGGCTATAAAGTAAGCGTTTTGTTTGAATTAATTGTTTATCTTTTTTTTTGTTTTTATTGGTGTCACTCTCAATTGAATCGGATATTGCTGTATATCCGTATTATGTTATACAGCGCTTCTGTTATGTTTCTGTCTATTTATTTACAGATCACATCCATCTAGCTTAATTTTGATACGCCAACTGACATTATCAATGAAAGACTAAACATCGTTTTTACGAAAGAGGCGATTTGCTTCAACGTTTCAACTTTCGTTGCAACCGATGTGTTCACCGGATCATTCTGCACATTTGCTTTACTGTGACGAATGTCAATGTTCTTTCTGTTATGCACAGGCTCAAATAACGCTGTCATCATTGAGTAACTGGTTTGAGCGGCTGAGTTGCACGACGGTTCGCTTTAGCCACGTTATTCAGCAAGCGTCTTGTTGAACACTTTGAAACAAGATCGGGTGAAAACCCAATCCGCATAACAGCAGACTGTGGAACTTCGCGTGCTAAACGACTATATTGCTGGTTTTCTTGGCCGAGTATTGAGTACTGAGTACAGAGTACCATCCCATTGATTGCGGTCGCGTAATCGCGTTCTCTTCAGTGGACGTTGTGTGCTTGGATCAGTCGTTTGTCGTGTGCTTTCAGTCGCGTTCCCGTCAAACGTCAACGAGTGCGAAAGCGTTGTCGCTGTCCTTGCAGACTGCATACACTGGAACCGGCAAACTGAAACGAACACAACTTCTTTCTCTGCTGTCGTCGTCATTAGCATCATTCATCCATGTATCAAAGCAAACTCGAGGACTTATTGATTGGCTGCTTTTCCGTTAAAATTTCATCGGCGGTTCGTGGGCTCAAACGTATTCGTGATATTCTTTGTACAAACAGAATGTTACATCAGCAAATCCAGCTAGTTTTCAGGCAGCAGCTCGACTGCTGTAACATCTTGCTGGACGACTGCGTGTCAACTTGATCCAGCGTCTACATACCGCTCATAATGCTGCAGCGCAGCCCTTTTCACTCACTGCTGTGAATCTCATAATTGCCGTTCTGACATATCCAGCCATTACTTTACTGTCAATGCAACAAGTTAACTGTAGTCTTATTTTGTCACGGATATATCTAATCCAAAGAGTTTCTGTAGGTAATCAGCAGCCGTTATGAATGGTCTGAATGTCTATCTCGGCTTTCGAGTTTCTGGCGCCAACGTCAGAAATAAACTTAATGTCGCATCTACAACGTCTGTTTTCGGGCAGTATTATCGTGCCGCTTATGTCCGGGTTTATTTGTCTGACACAATAAATATCCGTGTAATGATTGCCCATGTTAATGCTAATGGTATTTGATTATCGTTCCCTAATATAACGCTATCTAGCTTAATTAGCTGGACCACAAGTCGACGTTGTCCGAACTTTCCTGATGAGGACAGATCATTAATATAGATCGATTGTATCTCGCTTCAATTCATCATTTCTAAGCAACCAAACGAACATCTTATTCAGACTGGATTGGACGTATGCAAATAAGGAGGCGAGCAATTATTGCTGCTGGTAGATAGTAGCGACTATTTGAAAAGGCGTAATTCGATCTTACGATAGGTCGAAGTGTTAACCGAACCCCAGTCACTCCGGTGCAATATCCGCAGCAGCTACTGTAGTTAGTTTGACGCCGTAGCATCACCGCTGCTGTTGTTGCTGCTGCTGCTGCGTCCGTTGTGAAGGCTGCTGCAGTAGCCAGCCCTACAGTATGTCGGCTAATCACATAGTGCCGTCTCCTGGCCCGCCGCTGCGAGATTAAATCTGCGTCCGGCCGGCGCCAGACCCGGCGTCTGACGCTGATGTAGAGAATTAATGTCATGATGTTGCAGCCACAGCGTGACTGCGATAAGCAGAAGCAGGCAGCGTCAGCTTCAGCAGAGGACGGAATCTGCGACACGATAGCATATCGCACAAGCGACGATCTGAACGATTACTCTCATTCGCGGTTTTTGACATTTCCGATGGCGGTGAAATAACGGCTCTTATTAACCCCTAGCTATTCATGTCCAGTACACAAGTCCACAGCTACAGACTCACTGCAAAGTCACACCCAACTACTGGCAACTAGTTGCGTTCACACCTGAAATCAGTTTGCGCGCACGCGGTTATTGGCAAAATCGAACATCCCAAAATGGTCTGAATGTCGACATATAACCCCCCTCCGCTAAGACAAAATCTCCCTCTAAAGTCGGGGTAGGACGGAACCCTCCCCCTCAAGATAGACTAAGACAGAACCCCACCCTCTTCGTCATGTCTGTAGCATGTACAATGCGCTGTACACCTTCACTTATAGGACGAATACCAAACTACAATCGGCAACAATCAGCATACTTTACAAGTCAAGTTGTTAGGTAGCTGGTGAGTTAAAACCAGAGCAAATCCCCAGACTGGAGACGCCACACGTGAGCTGTTTTTGATCCACGACAGCGGCCCAAAGATCCCTACATTCATGTCTTTAATGTCCCACCTGTGCGTTCTGCTATGGACCCTGCTCGGTGCGCTGCAGCAGGACCAGACAGTCGTCGCGACACAGCTGCTGCAGGACGCTCTCGGCCAGACGCCAGCGAAGCGACAGAAGAAGTTTACCGCATCACACCAAGAAAGGCTGCAGAACCTCTGCGTGGACCGCCGCGACGGACGCAAGAGCGTCGCCGAGACACTGAGAGCTGTCGGCCACTGCGTCCGGCTGCTGTAGACCTAGATGACTGACTGTTTGAACATTAAACTTTTTAGGTTTTGCTATAAATTATCGTCATGTTTTTTCATGTTTTACATTCATGGTGGCTTCTTAGGCTAATTCGATTTTAGGTTATAGCTGAACTGTAATATACTGCTTGCTAAACTGCAAACTAGGCAATTCTTCATTTTTTAAGGTTTTAGATCTTTTCAAGTCGCTGTATATATTGTACTTCTGAAAAGTATCTGTGAAGTCATAAATTATGTTCGTAATTTTTACTTTTTAGATTTTACCTTTTTAAAATATTTTGCTGTATATATTTTGCTTTTGAAAACTTTAAAGTATCTGAAAATTGCTGTAAATTATCATCGTATTTTTTCACATTTTACACTTATCGTGTCTGTAAATTGCTATAAATTTTTGTTGTATGTATACATTGCTGTAAATATATCGCTTCTCTACATTTTGGTACATTAAATGAAATTGTAAAAAAAATTAAAACTTACATAAAATTAAGCGCAAAAAAATTCAACTTTATTCACCGTGAATGGCATTTACATACTATACTATACTATTATACTATAAACAAACAATAACACAACTAATAATGACAATATCGGCTGTATCTCGTGCAAGTAAAGGAGGAGAAGAGGGGGATTCTGTCCTGGGGGAAGGTTATGTCCTTGGGGGGTTATGTTCGGACACCATAAACTGCATAGGTCTTTAGTCATTTTTACCATATACACCGTGTCTCAAAAAAATCAAAAATTTTTTTGGTCATAACTTTGTCAAATGTTTACTAAATTTAATAATCGTTGGTACGGAGATGGTCAAGACGATGAAATTATGCAAGATGCACTCATTTTCCACCTCAACTAATTTATGTCAACGCACTACCGCGTAAAACAGATGTTCCAAATTGTTGCATAACGCTGAATTATTTTCCAAGTGAACGCTGTAACGACTTAATTAGCAGAATTATAAGTTTGTATAACAAATCGCTTGCAATTCATCAGAATTTATGTTCAAAGTGGGCCCCGCATATAAAGACAATGGCTTATATAGATGCAACGCCACTGGCTGATAGCGGAATCAACAAACAAATGATCAAACGGCATTCACTTATTGATTAGATGTGTTTTAAGCTCATCATTCAGCTATTTTGTTGTCTGCTGTTTTGCCATAAAATACTTAATACCACAAAATTATTAAACCACGTGGCACCCTCTGTCGAATTGATGATGCAAAGGTAAGCAATCCGATACAAATAACTACCGTGTAATGTAACGATTTTGAGCATCTGTGTTTTGGTAAATGAGTGCACTTTACATAATTCTATCGTCTTGGCTATTCTTCTGCCAAAAATTGTTAAAGTTAATAAAAATTGGACAAAGTTATAACAAAAACAATTTTGACTGTTTTTTGAAACACGGTGTACAAACGCAGACGCATTGTAGACGCACAGTGAGCGAGCGTCATGGTTCGCAAGCACAGTAGTCGGCGTCGGTCTGGAATACAGCAACAAGGACCAGCAACGAAGACATGGGCTGGACACTGAATTAGGAAGATCTGTCACGTCTGTCCATGCGCCGGCGCTGCACAATATATCAAGCTTCGCCGTTGACTAATTCGTCCGCGGTGCTGGCAATACAAGCACAATTTGTCATCGCCGATCACTGTCCGAACAAACGCATCACTTGTATCACTACTTGTTTATCCCTGTCCGGATACCTACCTATCTGTCGCGACTCGCCAATCTACCGGTTGCTGCTGCTGACATAAGCTGTAAGTATTTATTAACTAATGCAGATAGGCCTACGCTAATACTGCAAATGTTGCCGCTTTACACAAACACACCTGCGACTGGGCATGTGACGTTAATATCCAGAATAAAAAATACACTGGCACATTTCAAGAAAACTGTACTTCAAAAAACAAGATAACGAACTGTTTATATTAAAATTTCAGACCGTTAAAATGACGAAAAAGCCAAAAGGCCGCTCCAGAATCAAGCTCAGCCTGCCTCGTTGACTTGACAGACGTTGTTTTTATACCAACAAAGACGATCATTTTACAGACTGTTTGAAATATTGCATCATTTGTTTTTACACAGTATCTGCTTTAACTTTAAATAAATAAGTAAGTAAGTAACTTTGAACATAAACGTAAAATTAATATAGCGCATAACGTTCTTTAAAACCTCTAAAATTGTATCTAAATGCAGATGTTGGCTTTGATTTTTCTTCTTCTTGTAACAAGCTCAAGAACGTCGTGTCCCGAACATGGTAGCCTATTTTTAAACAGTCGGTCGACGCAGCGCCAATTTGCTTGCTGCATATATACGACTTTCCTGTGCAGAATGGGGGGGCTAAATTAGGTCGTTTGTCTGTAACGGGACTGGCTTAATCCCTAAGTCAAGCCAGCGGAGACCGATAGCCAACGGCAACCAATTGAGACCTCATCGGGTATAAGTCTTCACATGGGGCTGACTGTACGGCTGATCAGCAGATGTCTCGACATCCTATTTGTCGTCTTTGATTGCAAACAAACGCACAGTAGCACAAATAACCGTTGTTATCATTAGGCTTTCGACGTATCCATTCTATTGATAAAAATCTGTGCGCGATTGTTGGCCTTTCATCATCGCAGGCATCGTTCGCGTAGCCAGCAGTCGTTTTCTTGTTCTAGTCGAAATGCACCTGAAAGCGAAAGATCAATATTTTTGCATTTTGGCGACTTTTGACTTCCTAACGTAGGCCTATTCGACAAAGGTTTAGGTCGTTAAGTTTTATAGCTGATATGCGGCAAGTGAAAACTAGTAATGTCAACGCATCATGGTGGCGTGTCGCACGACTGCACTGCAATAATGAATTGGCTATAACTGTGGTAAGCCTATAGCGATAATTCCAAACGTTGTCAAGTGAGAAAATAGCGGGAAGCCCGCTCAATCCCGCAGCGTGTCACGCGTCGCTGGCTTTGGATCGATATACGCGATCGTCAAACTGTCCCAGAGCCCAGTGGAAAAACAGGTCGTCAAACTCGTCGGTCGTCGTGTTTTTGGCGATGTGAGCCGTGCGCAGAACACGTGGGTGAGTGTCCCATTGACATGAGAATGTTCTGTCTCTGGTAGCTTTTAGTCTAATCGAAGTCCCATTGCTTCCGAGTTTCGAGCGACGCTTTGATTAGAAACACCGCTTGAGTGCCGTTGTTCGTTTGCCCGTAAAATTATTTGCATACGGGGGATTTTCTCACTTTTTGATTTTAATTAATTACTTTTCAAAAAGTAACAAAAAGCTTAGCTGTTGCTAGGGTAAAACCGACCGTACTGGTTGTCACTGACCTTGAAGGTCATTCAAGGTCATCGATTTGTATGTCATTTGAAAGCCAGTATGGGACTTCCTATTAATGATCAATAGCAACCTAGGCCGTATCTTGCACCGTTTAGCCACAATGCATCTGTGACAAACAGACAGACAGGCGAACGGGCGACAATCACGACAAAGGGCCGATTTTAAGCTTACAGCTTAGCGGTCGGACCAAAAAGTCATATCCGAAAAGTCGTCTCATTTATGTCGGTGACGAGAAGCATCAAAAACTATTTCGCTTGACATTTATCACGGATTTTTGACTGCAAACAACGTAAATCTCGTCGTTTTTCTGATAAAGTAAAAAGTGGGTGGATGTCTCATTTACAGAAGAATGAAATATTCCGTCTCTGGTTTAGTCTAATTCAAGTCGCAAGCTTAACGGTTTCGAGCCACGGTGCTCTGATTGGAAGAGCCGCTTGAGCGAACGCGCTGCAACTGTAATACGAAGTCAGCTCCGCGCAGCGAGCTGAGAGTTGCTGGGCTATTTTCTGGAAATAGAAAATTTTCAAACAAAAGCTGTTGTCTTTCGGTTGTAAGAAAATAGCTATAGGGTTGTAGAACTGATAAACCAACGATCACAGAGCAGCGATATGTACGGATGTCTGGTTCCGGTTTCTAACCGCAAAAATACAGGGTGGTCCAAAAAAACGGCACAAAGTTCATGGCACCATAATTATGCAACCGTACATTACAAAGTTATGCGGTTTTACAAAAATGTTCTAAAAGAAATTCTTTACATGACTTAAGTCAGTGTTTAAATACAGCAATTAAATATTCTTTGTTTTTGCCGCTGGCAAGTGAACTATTGAAAAACAGTATTACTTTTAATATACCTTGGTACATAAAAACATGCCACTATTATTTTTTAATAACTCCGTGAAACATTGGCCGATTTCAATAATTTTTGGCATGCGACACTAAAAATAAACTTGATGCAAAGGTCTGTAGTTTTGGCCATCTCACTTTAACGTTGTTGCTACACTACCGTGTGAAATGCAGAAATGGCAGTTTGGCCATTGACAACAATAAATACCTACCGGGTAGTGTACGCGTAGGCTCAGAAATTATTAACTGAATAGCAACAAATGCAATTGGCAATTATTATCACTCAAAAAGTCACATGTGTCACATCACATCATCTTCATTTTAGCATGTGCTCAAAATGTCCTCCTGCAGCACAAACGCAAGCGGTAGACATTGACTTGACACCATTTGCCAACAGTACGTTCAGTAACTGCATGACTCAAGCAGCCCACGCATCATTTCAATTTGTCTACTTACAATTTTAAAATAAAAACAAAACAACAGATTTTCAGTTGAACTCATTGTTGTCAACGGTCAAACTACGACTTTTGCATTTCACAAGGTAGTGTAGCGACAACCTTAGGGCGAGGTGGCCAAAACTACAG
>Ga0209671_1006784_pt1 | contig 11809 bp, 5 predicted proteins | sample WorMetHERISLAND2_2_FD_187401 | JGI IMG/M metagenome (GOLD analysis project Ga0209671, IMG submission 187401) | Marine gutless worms symbiont microbial communities from Max Planck institute for Marine Microbiology, Germany - Olavius geniculatus... | ecosystem: Host-associated > Annelida >...
CCCCCTAATTTCTGACTCTTCCTCCATTTTGGGCTTGTTCCTCCTCTAGGGAGCAAGTTTTGTTAGGGGAAAAATGAAAAAAAGGGAAGTAAAAAATAGGGGGAAGTTTTGTTAAAGATGCAGATTGAAAAATAGGGGTGAAGTAAAAAAATTAGGGGAGGGAAGTTTGCTAAGGGTGCACTGCAGATTGTCCAGTGAAAAAAAGGGAGAACGTAAAAATAGGGGAGAAATGGTAAAGGTGCTAGGGGGAAGTAAAAAATAGGGGGGGGAGTTTAAATCTACAACCTTATCAAAACTTCCCCTCTTGATTTGGCACAAGATAAAAACCATTGCTAATAGCAGCAGAAAATATAACACAATGCAGTTGATAGTTCTAGTTACAACCTAGGTTTGTATATTATACTAAGTTGTTGAGTACAGCTAGATGTGGCTGATTCACTTGATCGACTGAACTTGGAAAGATCACCAACTATTAGGTGATTAATCTAAGCCTCTGCCCCCTTGCTGCGACATTCACCTTTCACCAAGTGCAAAAAGAAATCAGTTGATGCACGAATCACAAACGTTTGGTGAAAATCCAAAAATAAATACCACGGATACTGATGGAACAATGGACCGACAACATGAGAACATAATGTGAGCAGCGGTGCCTAACATGACTGAGTCCTCATGAGGCAACATTTGTTGAAAGCTGAATTATTGAGAGAGATGACTTAATTCGGAGTTACAGCTAAAAAGATAACCACTTTCTATTAAACCAAAAGTAAACCTACAGCAGCAACAGTAGTAATGGCAACAGTGGCTTATTACTGTAATGGCAGGCCGTCCATCTTACGATAAGAAATCAGGTCGCGCATTGAACTTCCAGTTGGCTGGCCATAAGGTGAATAATACTTGGATGGACAAATGTCTGTTAACAAACAAGTGAACCATTTCGGTATATAACCGACCAGTGTAGCCACGCAGCTCAACCCAGCCCAGCCCTCCATACCTCCAAGATAAATCCCAAGTATCGGCCTGTCTGGCTAGGCTGATGATGGGACACGTTCACCTGTGTCGGGTGGCAGGAAACACTTAGTGATCCCATATGGCAGGTGATGCTCCATATAGCTCTGAGGGCATGTGTTCAAGTGAACAGCTACACCTTTGAACCATTCAATGGTAGTAGTACTCGTAGCAGTAGCAGTAGCAGTAGCAGTAAAGCAGTGTAGAGCAGTCTGATCTGTTACTGACTTTCTGTAGACGTTCGTAGAAGTCTCTTGCTGTCAGAATCTGCAGTCTTCTTAATTTTCTTCTTGTTGTTAATATTCGTGTGCTTCGGTCTTTTCTGACTGTTATGAGACTCTGATGTTGTAGTTGACATGGGCGCCATACTTGACCATAGACTGTCGTCAGCGTCCGCATCACTCACAGTACTATGCAGGCTCTGCACACACCCATACAGCTTATCATAATAGCATACATGTCTCTTGCAATAAGCGTAACGGTAATGCGTTTCATCCAATCAACGAAGTTACTCTACGCCGGGCTGGATTAGTACTTGGATGGGTGACTGCCTGCAGGCAGGTAAACCATCTCGGTATGTAACCAGCCACCTAGGTCAACTCAGCCTTCCATCCCTCCGGAGTAGGTAAATCAAGTACCGGCCTATCTGGCTGAGGTTAAGATGGGGCACGTTCACCTGTGTTGGGTGGCAGGTAACACTGTGATCCCATATGGCAGGTGATGTTCCGTAACTCTGAGACGGGCTTCCCATAAAGAGCTATATCACCACGTTTAACCTTCATATCTTTACCAGATGCTGACTGATTTTCCAAATTTTCACTGAGGGACTCAGCAAAAAAATGGAAGAAAACGATCCTCACCACATCTAAAAACAGATACAGACAACAGCTTAGGGCCGTGTTTTTGACTCGTGGTGTAATGTCAGCTCACTTGGCTGATATCATCATCGTCATCATCATCATCAGAAATGTCATCCTGCCACGGCTGCAGCAGCACACAGTCCGACACACTGTAGAAAAATTTAATCAAAACCCCTTCATATTTTCAGTAACAAATGGACAGACACAAAAACTCGATGTCCTTTGTTTGGTGGAGGAAAAATAATTTTCATCAATTAATTAATTAATAGCACTGTTATCTGTGGGTTGGTAAATTACCGGCTGCGGCATTACAGTGGATGACAGATGAGTCGTTGTAGCAGTGTCTTCATCGGTCACCGAACGGCAAGAGTTCTCAGTGAACAGCAGACGATTGAGACGTGACTTCAGATAGAACTAAAACAATCGCCAAATACGCTTGTAAAATATGGTTGTAAAATTTTCATTCTTTGAAAAACAAAGTTCGGAAAACTTTGGGGGGAGGTTAAATTTTCCGACTCACACTGCACTGTACAACAAATATGATAACCAGAAAGAGCGCATAACTCTACCACTTTTCCTTTATGTTCACCAGGTGGCAACATGCTATTCGGTGAAGGTTTTCCCTATCTGGCAATGGTAGAAATCCTTCAATCCTATCCGAGATCTAGAGACCGATCCGGATCACTGCCAAAATCTAACAACCTCCAAGCTGAGACAAGTCTAACCTTCCCTAAAAAGATTCAGTCGAATAAATCTGTAATTTTTGCATAATGCTGCTAACAAACAGACGGATAAGTAAATTAATACTGGGTAATCACACAACCTCCCTGCCACAAATAACAACTCCATTTGCCACTTGCCGATTTTGGCTAAGTCCCGCCAATTTTGCTTAGTTGGAGCAGGGCAAGATGAACCACAAAACAGCAACTTTAAACAGAATTTTGAATAATTTTAGCGGAAGCAAAAGACGAACCTTGTGAACCAGCTGCCTGCTGCTGATATCGTAAATTCTGAGAAATCGATCGAGTCCACAAGCTGCTATCAGGGGTTCTGTTGTGTGACACGCAATCGACCTAATGCTGCCTTCAGCACCTTTGTACAGCTGAACCACACTACCTGCGACCCAACAGAACCAGTGCGTACTAATTAACCACTGTCTATCAATCACCAATGTATACTAATTAACTAGTGTCCAGTAATTACGAACAGGTACAAATTAACCACATACGTCTATTAGTTGGGCTATCACAGGCTCCATTTCCTGTACCACAGTAAGTGGCCATAAGTGAGTAACCAAGATGGCACCACTGCATAATTACCAGCAAGTGGCTGACAAGATTAAATGCATGTTTGTGAGAAAAAAATACTAAAGAAAATTATTTGTAAAAATCAGTAACTGGTCGAATAATTTTTGGCTTCAATGAACAATTTCAGTTTTTCAACAGGGAGACATATAAGCTGCAAATATAAGCGAAAGGCAATGGCACTTAAATTCCGATGACTGCTCCAATTAAATCTTCTTGCATTTCGACGTTGGTCAGTTTATTCCGGAGCCTCAATTAAATTGTCTGCCATATATTTTCTGTTACATTTATGTCTTATCTTTGCACAGGCCATATCATATTAGATATCCATTTTTCCATTTTCCAGTTTTTTTTGGTTAATTTTTAGTGGTATGCTGGAGTTTACCTTTGTGGAATATAAAAGGCTTTCACAGCATAATTAATAACAATCAGCTACAAATTAGCATCTAGAATATATTTATAGATTTCTTAGCATCAACAATACTATAAGCTGAAATCAGTATTTCTATGCTATTGTAAGTTATGCATCCTAAAAGCACAAAGGGTATTTGTGAAGGAAACCATTTTGCCCATACATTCTGGCAGCCACAGTTTGTGGCTGATTCCCATAGTATTTCTGTTACAATATTTATTCAAAAACTTGAAATATACGCACGACTGTCTCCTACATATTTGACCATATCAAGATGAGTAAAATTTTTGTTCAGTAACTTAAACCAGTTATTTTAACGCAGGCATTTTTTGATTCATTCTTTCCTCACCTGTTCACAATTATCTGCTCATTGAAAATAAAGTTATGCACACAATGACGCCATTTTGATGTCAGTGCATGCTCACGTAACGTTGCTACTTAATGCGATCCAAGAATAATCAATATGGTAAACAATTCGAAATTTTGGCTTCAATGTTTCTGCCAACGCTTTGGGGAGGCACATTTTTGCCTATGCATTTTGGCAGCCACACTTTGTGGGCAATTTTCTACAGTATTCCAGCTATTTTTTTAAAAAACGTGAAATATACGAATGGTGCTTTCCTAGGTATTTGTCAATATTGATACGAGCAAAACCTTCGTTGATTAACTAGAGACAATCATTTCAACACAATCCCTTTCTGATTTTTGCTTACTTTAACCTTTCACAAACATCTATTATGCGTAGATACTATTATGCACATAATGACGTCATTTTGACGTCAGTACATGCTCAGGTAATGTAGATACTTTAGGAAATTCGTAAATAGCCAAAATGACCAAATATCAGAAGTGTATGCTCAAATGTTGCTGCCAACACTTTGGTAACGCACACGAATTTTTGCTGCTTAGTTACTCACTTCTGGCCACTTACTGTACACATGCAGCATATTCAATGGACGCTAGAAACACACTGAAAGCATTATGCGCCCTGATTCTTTCTGAGACTTTGGCGCTTTATAAATCATTTACTTACTTACTTACTTACTTACTTACCTCGCACAAGTTACAACCCCCGAACATTGGACAGCCAGCCGAGATTTATACCCCTACCCTCCCCAGCAAGCAAGAAACATCTTGCAGCAAGACTATGTGCTAAGAACACCACTAGAATCAGAAAGCAGCCAGATAATAATTTAATGAAACATTAAATAAAAATGTCTAGATAAAAAGCTGTGCCGATAAAGACTGTAGTAGATAGTGGGCGCAGACCTTGCCGACGCAAGTCAACCAGCGCCAGGCCGCCGTAAGAGTTAGCAACAAACACGCGACTGCAAACCAGCAACATGCCAATCAGTCAATCAATTTATCATTCAATGAAAGTTGCCATAACAGTGAAGCTACTTCAAGGTTACTAGTAATTAGTAACATAACGTAAACTCTGAACAGCACCCGGCTTTTATACATACATGTACAAGTTCCTTCGACCCCTGGCCCGTATCTGGGATTTGGCCTTTAAGCAGAACTAGCACTCATTACTAAAATTCATTAGTACAAGTTATTACTACTACTACTACACATTCCTGGGACCCAATTCCAATTTCAATGCAGGGCAGGGCAGCCAGTGTCGCATTGACAACAATGAATTCACACTGGGTAGTGCATGCGTCAGCTCAGAAAATTACTGAGACCACAAAATCATTGAAAATCTGTTGTTTCGTCTTTATTTTAAAATTCTAAGTTGACAAACTGAAATGATACATCAACAGCAAGTGGGCTGCTTGAGTCATGCAGTTACTGAACGTGGTGTTCGCATATGGTGTCAACGTCCACCGCTTGCGTTTGTGCTGCAGAAGGACATTTTGAGCACATGTTGAAATAAAGATGATGTGATGTGACACGTGTGACTTTTTAAGTGATAATAATTGCTAATTGCGTTTGTCGCTATTCACTATGATTTCTGAGCCGACGCATATGCTAACTGATAGGAATTCATTGTTGTCAATGGCCAAACAACGACTTCTGCTTTTCACACGGTAATGTAGCGACAACGTTAAGGTGAGGTAGCCAAAACTACAGACCTTTGCATCAAGCTTTTTCTTAATGTCACATGCCAAAAATTATTGAAATTGGCCAATGTTTCACGGAGCTATTAAAAAAATAATAGTGCCATGTTTTTATGGACCAAGGTACATCGAAGGTAATTCTGTTTTTCAATAGTTCACTTGCCAGCGGCAAAACAAAGAATATTTAACTGCTGTATTTAAACATTGACTTTAGTCATGTAAAGAATTTCTTTCAGAAAATTTTGCTGAAAACCGCATGACTCTGTGATGTACGGTTGCAAAATTATGGTGCCATAAACTTTGTGCCGTTTTTTTTTGGACCACCCTGTATATTATGGTTATATCACCACTAGCTACCATTAGATAGTTAGAGTAAGACTACAGCACACAACCAGCAATGTGTCAGAGGTGTAAAGCTGGACTTCTTGAACAACAATAAACAACAAATATGAGCTAATGCTCACAGGATGCGCAAAAGCATATAGCAGTTCCTGTTCGCAAACTGTCAGTCTCTCTCCAGCCATTTCATCGCAGTTCATTCTTGGAGTGCGCTGCAGACGAAGATCGCAAAAATCAATAAAACCCCCTTTTTGAAAGTTCAGAGTCTTTCATAGTCATCGATGTTGATACGACTTAAAAACTCATCATAAGCGCTTGTTGTGATAGGCAGCATGCCCATGGTGATCCGCAACTGTTTTCACGAAAGACTGACCAACAACGGTAAAATAACGACTTTTGCGGGGGTACCACTCTTTGATGCACTCATGCGCAGGTTTCCTTGAACCAAAAAAATCGAGACTTGGAAAGTCGAAATCTACGTTCAATGCTGAGAATTTCATAGGCAGCTTGTCCACATCTATCTGAATTGATTTTGGTAGAATTCACTCTTGAAATGTGTCTCGCAGCCCAAAATCGCCAAAAAATCCACAAAAACCCATATTTTGGCATTCAAGGTTTTCCAAAGTCATCGATTTCTGTGCTAATCGAGAGCCAGTGTACGACTTCCTATTAGTGATTAATAGTAACCTAGGCACTATCTCGCACCGTTTCTGAGATACAGCGACTTGTTGGCTGAAAATCACAAATTTTCCCTACCCTGTCCTATTTAGCGTCCCTACTCGGGGCAACCCCTTTCGAATTTTTGGAAAAGCTTTACTGATCCTGAAACTAGAGGCTTCCAGGCAGCATACGGTGAAGATTTGGTGATCCTAGCTTGCACCGTTTTTGACTGATCCACCTGTGTGACGGACAGACAGACGAACAGAATGCGATGGCTAAAACGTGCTAAAGCAGCAGCTGCTTTCACGCGTAAAACAAATACAAAATGGTGGTAAAATAAGTGGCATACTGTGGCTTGTTTGGCTGCAGACAAAGTGATGTCAAGGGAGAGTCTTCAACGCTGACTGACAAAACCGGACGACGAACTGAACTCCCCGGGTCAAACAGACGAACCTTCACAGATAGACACCTGTGATTACTAACTCTATACAATCTACACGCTAATAGACTACAGCCAGCTCACACGTGTGGATTTCAAACACACAAATACATGCAGCTATGACATCATGTCTCTAAAAACGATCCCCAACGTTATCAACTGTAACTTGAAAAAGAATTTTCAGAATGTTAACAATTTTTGGCACAAATATTCCTGACGTAACTGGACATGAAATGACTATCCAAGTGCCCACCTCACAAACAGAGTACATCACTGCTTTTTGACTCATATTGCATATTTGCTAAATGTCTAAGAAGAAAAGAACCAAAACACCGGGTACACACAGAAATAGCAAAAACTAGAAATTTGAGGCAAAGCTCAACGTGAGTCCGCCCGGTGCCCTAAGTCCGATCGGGGGAAATTAGGGGGAAGGGGGTAAAATTTTATCGGCACCATAGTCACGTGGCCCGAACTCAAATGCATTGGCATACGCCGAACGCGCATTGTCGACTTAGGGTAGGTCAACATTAGCGCTTATAACTTGGTTCGTAGTGAACGGAATTTCACAAAAAATTTTTTTTGTTCAACGCCGAAAGGATCACTCTCGTCAACGCCATTTAGATTATGTCGTTATCTTCATCGGTTCCAGAGATATTTGCGCTCAAACTCGAAAGCTGTTGTAAATCGCACCGATTTTTGCACATTTTTTGCCCTCCCAAATTTTAAGGGGGGCGGCGCCCCCAAAAGTTGTACTTGCATTAACACCCCCACGTAAAGACACGTTAAGTGCCAAAGTTTCGTCAGGCTACACCCCCTAACTCCGAAGTTATAAGCGCTAATTTATTACATTTAAGCCAATTTTTGACTCCCCTTTGAAAAAAGTTGTAAGGGGGGCCGCCGTCCCCGGTGGGGGGGTGCGCTACGAAGACTTGGTCATTCTCTACCGCGTGTCAAAATTTCGGGGCACAGAACCCCCTAGGGGCCGAAATATGTTCTTCCGAAATATGCGCTTTAGGTGGGTACGATTTCACATCCAGATCTCCAAGGTTCCTGGACCAAACTTCACCGGACTTGTTTCGCCTAACGCAGGAGGAATCACAATAGATGGAATAAAAATCTGATTTTGAATATCTTCATCTGTTTCGGAGATATTCGCTGCCGAACTTTGAAGTTGTCCAAAATCGGGCAAAATTTTGCATGTTTTTGGCCCCCAAAATTTTTTTGGGGGAAAGCCCCCAAAATTTTGACTGGCATTATAAAATTGGGCCTATTACTGACCATCATGCAAAATTTCACGCCGGTCGACCCACGCACCTCGGAGATAATGCGTTGAAAGAAATAAAAAATAAAAAACATCTGGGCTAAAACTTAACTCCGCTCCGCAAGCTATCGCTTCCGGGCAGACTAATAATACCAAAAAAACCGATAGTGTAAGAAATAGCCAGAAGGAAAACATACCTCATGACCATTCATGCATGTAACTATTTGCCGCGAATCTGGTAAAAACCTGACGTCAGTGTACCATTCGGGAACTCGCAGGTTCAACCAATCATGTGTCACCTACATGCACATATGACTATTTCAACAAATCAAATCTCATCAACAAGAACTAATGATAAGATCACAAAAACTGCTTTATTGTTATAGTTTTAAGACAATTAACACTTATAGCAGTTATAGACACACTGTTGATCTTCATTAACAACTCACTTAAAGTAATAGAGCACAAACGTTAAATTACAATTTAAGAAGCTGCACTTTAAGTCGCAGCATCACAAATAACCCATACCTGGCCGATGCTAAACAAATTTTTCAGCACATAGTCTTTAGACTAATGGGAATAACACAAGTTATACTTCCAAAATGACATTACAATTAAAAGTAATTTGTCATTAAGCAAACATTGCTGAATATTGTAGCCCACATTTTTGGCAGTGAATATAGGCACTGTCAATCGCTCTAACGTCCACAGTCTGAGAGGGTTCTCGCTGCCTGCAGTTGCCACCAGATGGCGTTGTTGTGGGTTGTTACGCATACAGCATACATTGTTTCCAACTGCTACTTCCAGCTAACACACACAAATTATGGATATATAAATGATCAGATGTAAAATAAAATAAACAGTGATGTACAGCTGTACAGAAAAAATTAATAGAGTCGTCAAAGCATTGACTTTTTAATGCTTTAACGCATTGCATTAGTTTTTTAAATGCATAACTAACATGTTATTAATGCATGAAGACCATCGAGAGGAAGAGTAGGGGGCTAAGTTACCCCAGACCCCATGACGTTAGGGGGCCCACCAGTAGTATATAGAAAGTTAGAAACACATTTTTCAACAATAACTGACGTCATCGCTCGCATAGAAATCTATTAGCCTGTCATCTAAATAATATCTATTTACAGTAGTAACGTAATGGCAACTACAGTTTAGTTACTTGAATTCATTCGATTGTCAAATAACCGTACTATAACGGAATATTGGAACTTTTGCTTCAAAGAATTTAGTAAATTAAATGAATTTACGTATGTGCGTTAATTTTTTTAACAAGTGTTAATTTTTTAATGCACGTTAATTTATTAACACATTAACGCGTTAGCTTGACAGCTCTAATAATTAGTAAATACAGGGTGGCCCAAAAAGATTTCCCAACTTGTTTTTGTCAAAACTTCATCAAATCACCACCAAATTTGATAATTGTTGGCAGACAGACGGCCAAGATGATTGCATTATGTGAGGTTCACCCAATGACCACCTCACCTAATTTATGTCAATGCACTACCGCGTTGAAAGCAAATGCTTCAAACTGTTGATTATTGAATGCTGAGTTGTTGTGCCCGTAAAAGTTCCAACAACGTAATTAAGCACACAATAAACTAAAATGTGATTTATTTAGCAGAATTATAAGGTTGCGCAACAACTTGCTTCCTAATTATCAGAAATAATGCCCCGAGAGTACACAACATTTGGTTTAGACGTGATGCCACAGCTGATAGCGGCATTAACGATCAACTGATCAAACTGCACAGTAGTCATTCATGGATTAAATGTGTCTTGAGCTCATCAGTCAGCTATTTTGTTGTCTGCTATTTTCAGCATAAAATATTTAATACCAGCAAATTATTCGAATTATGTTACTAAATTAAAATTATTATTATTATTATGAAAAGGTAAGCAATCTGATACTGATAATCACCACGTAATGTAACAATTTGGAGCATATGCGTCTCACGTGGAAGTGTGCTGAAATAATTCAGGTGAGGTGGAAAATGAATGTACCTCACATAATTTTATCGTTTCGTCCATCTGTATGCCAACAATTATCAAATTCGGTGGGAATTTGACCATGTTCTGAAAAAAACAAGTTGGCAATTTTTTTTTGGGGGGGGGCCACCGTGTATAATACTGTACATGAATACAAGAATGAGCTTTAAAAACTGTTAGAATTTCGAGCTGATACGACAAGTCGTTACTTACTTTTTGTTGTCCAGTTGCAGACCAGACACGCAAACAGCCAGACTCAGTGCAAGTTACAAAATCACTACAACAACCAAACAACAAAATGATGTGTCGATACAATATGATGAATAACTTGACCTGAAAACTAGCAGGCAAGCTGAAGCTGCCAGTTCAATCTAAGACAGGTTGGTGGTGCGGCTTAGCGGTAACACGCTTGATTTGATCAACGAAGTTACTCTAAGCCAAACCAGGTTAGTACTGAGATGGGTGACTGCCTGTCGGCAGGTTAACCATCTTGGTATGTAACCAGGAGCCTAGGTCAACTCAGCCTTCCATCCCTCCGGGGTAGGTAAATCGAGTACCGACCTATTTGGCTGGGGTTAAGGCAAGGCACGTTCACCTGTGTAGGGTGACAAGTAACACTGTGTGATCCCATATGGCAGGTGACGCTTCGCAGCTCTGGAATGGCTTCCATCAAGAGCTATAACATCACCTTTAACCTTTAGCCTTAAAAAGAACTAAAACTCTTTTAAATGGCATTGAAATAAAAGAAATGGAACCAGCACTGCTATATAAAGAAATTTCTAAAAATTCTGAAAACAGACATCTTATGAGACATTTACAAGCCTGAGATCAGAATACAAAATAATGAAGGAAACAACCAGAACTCAGATGAAAAATGCATGCAAGGAAAATCGTAAGCAGTTCTTAGAATGTGCATTTGAACATACCACGAAAATTATAACTGATGCATCATAACTTATGACAAGAAACATTAGAAAGACTTCAGTAATTAAAAATTAATACGAGTACTGTCAGCATCGCAAATTATTAGTCCGCCCGGAAGCGATAGCTTGCAGAGTGGACTTATGTTTTAGCCCAGATGTTTTTTTAAAATTTTTTTCCCTTGCGAGATCTCCGAGATGCGTGGGCCGACCGGCGTGAAATTTTGTACGATGGTCACTACTAGGCGGAATTTTATAATGCCGGTCCAAAATTTTGGGGGGCACACCCCAAAAAAATTTCAGGGGCCAAAAACATGCAAAATTTGGCCCGATTTCGGACGACTTTGAAGTTTGGTGGCGAATATCTCCGAAACGGATGAAGATATTCAAAATCGGATTTTTATTCCGTCTACCGCGATTGCTCCTGCGTTAGGCAAAACAAGTCCGGTGAAGTTTGGTCCAGTGACCTTGGAGATCTCGATGTTGAATCGTACCCACCCAAAGTGCATTTTTCGGAAGACCATATTTCGGCCCCTAGGGAG
>Ga0209671_1006787_pt1 | contig 11807 bp, 8 predicted proteins | sample WorMetHERISLAND2_2_FD_187401 | JGI IMG/M metagenome (GOLD analysis project Ga0209671, IMG submission 187401) | Marine gutless worms symbiont microbial communities from Max Planck institute for Marine Microbiology, Germany - Olavius geniculatus... | ecosystem: Host-associated > Annelida >...
GCAGTGGTGTGGGACAACCCTGCAGGAGTTAAGCCACGCTGCCCTAGATAGGCAGCGGTGGGCAGCGATAGTAAGAATGGCGTCAGACACCAACGGGCATTGAGCCCACGGTTGTCGATGATGATGGTGATGATGACTCCAGAATGCGCCATTTTAAAAAGAAAAATTCAAAAAATTTCTCCCCAGAGAGGCCCGCGAGAATGTTTCTTTGGGCCTCGCTGTGGCTCTCGATTGGCCTGTCCTTATGGACGGTTTTTGTTCTCTCGTTCAGGTTTTGCTACCGTTGATAATGTCGAATAAAATAAAAGATGTGCACATTCCACATTGCTGTGAAATTGTGTATCTGAGTCAGTGGCGTACAGTCGACACATACAGTTGTGTTAATTGCAGGACACATTTCTTGATGTTGTCCGATATACCGATTGTTGTCGCAGCTGTGACTGCGTGGTATAGAACGTGTTCTCTAGAATTTAATAATTGTGTCACCGAATTTCATGTCGATGTGATAATTGTACGTGTAACCTGATTCGTTTACACTCGGAGCCATATAGTGACGTCATCGACAGAAAAGACAGGCAGACACAGATAATTAAAATAAGAGATAAATTTATGACGACATTTTTTTGCAATTATGTTTTGAACAAATAAAAAGTGTCAGCGTGCGACAGAGATAGCATGATATTGTACACCGTGGGCCATAAAAAACGTGCCACTTAATTAACTTTTGTCCATATCTTCGTTAATTATTGACCGATTTTCAAAATTCTTTCACTGGCACACTCTGCAGACAATTTGCAATAATGTGATTATTATATATCCCACCACACGGTAAATGCGTTTCTACGCTATCTTGTGAAATATAAATGTAAGCAAAAACTAGCGATAAGAACAAAAATTTAGATAAATGGAAAAAAAATCACTTTAGACCAACAATACAATGAATGATCTATATGACACTAGACTGCATTACACCCACACAGTTTAGTGTCACTACAATGTTGGTCTGAAGTGTTTGTTTCAACTTTACCAAAATGTTTGTTTGGTATTATCGTTATGTATGCATATTTCATTTATATTTCACAAGGTAGTGTAGAGACGCATTTATCGTGTGGTGGGATATGTAACAATCACGTTATTGACAATTTTCTGCAGAGTGTGGCAGTGAAATAAATCAAGTGTAGCGGCCTGCTTGACTGAAGTTAAGATGGGGAGGGGCGTGAGTGAGTGAGTATAGGGTTTAACGTCCAGCCCGACACAGTAGACCCCAAAATTTCGGGGACCGGGAGTTAAGACGAGACACATTCATTTGTGTCAGCTGGCGGCAGTTAAGCCTATGTGATTCCATATGGCAGGTGACGCTTTGTATAGCTCTAATGCACCACAAACACTGGTCCGCTCTTGGGATGGGTTCAAAGACAGCTTGCTCAAAGCCAATTAGGCAGGGTCAAAGCAAAGGTCAGTCTAAACAAATGAAAGTAAAGTAAGTATGACCATTCTATAATGCGCACCAAAAGCCACCATGATTTCGTTCAAAAGTTATTATTTTATTCAATTTTATTAGTGTATCTTATGTTTCACTGGATATAGGCTAATGACACAAATACCAAAAACTCATTGCACAGAGCACAATCATTAGAAGTAACGCCAAGAGGTCGAGACCAAAACTAAGGCCAAGATCATACCTTTTCGAGGCCGAGGGCAAGACAAGGCACCGATTTTTTGTTGTCGATCGATGACTGTCCTCGAGGTCGAGAGAGGACAGTCCTCGACTACCTCATCCGTGCTATTCTTACGACGTAAATCAATAATACAAATAAACCGCAACAACTCTGGCCATCATTAAGTCACGTTGCTGGCTGGAGGCCACGATTAGACCGGCGTGGTCAATGACCGACGCGACCGACTGGTGTTTTTGGAGACAAGTCGTAATTCTGACGTTTTGGCTGACGGACGGTGCTAATCAGCTTGCGTGTCGTCGCGCGTATGTGGGCGTCCCGGCATGCCGCGGGTTAACACGCTCCGCTTGACCATCAGTGACCAGTGACTGACTATTGCTCACTCACTCACCCGGGGTGTCCGTCCGTCAGTCAGTCGTGCCACGTGCCGTCTGTCTTTGTCAACTGACCACGCTTTCACTTTCTGTGGTGGACAGCGACCGGCGCCAGAGATTGTGCGACGATTTTTGTTCCGCGCTACGCGGCCTTCAATGCCCTCTACTGACGATCTATGTACGTGGCGGAAAAGATTGGGTAGCCGCTGCTGGAGAAGGCAGAACAGTCGAATAACGCCATAACTTGTCATTTGGTTCCGGTGCATTTCGAGTTTCCGCAACACAAATATATTAATTCCGTTTTAATTCCGTTTCTCTTCATATTCGTTAACCTCAAATATTCGCCTCTTTCAGACATCGTTTTGTTATAAGCCTCATTATTTTCAGCTTATCTTGTCCCATATAGTGCATCTCTCCAATGTGCCCTGATACTCCTGTAACATTTTTACTCTATATAAATTGGTACTTACTTATCGCGGTAGGTTTAGCCTTAGCAAGAAAAACTGCTGATTTCGGTTGTTACATACCAATAAATTGTTCTATAAAACTGTTAAAAAACGGAAAATTAGTATACGCAATTTCATGTAAGTGGGACATTAAGGCTGATATACAGCAGCAAAAACTGTACTAAAATACTCTCCCATCCCACCCCGCGTACATAGAACGTACAGTAATCGTCAGAATACCGTTCGGCGCCGCGGCGCGCTGCACGTTAATAATCGGTTGATCAGCATGCCCGGTGCCACGCGTCCCAAGGCGATGATGAATTTATCATCTCTAGGTCAGCCGAGCAATCTATCTGTGACTCCAAGCGACTGGTCAGTTGATCGGTCACGCCCCCAGGATGACCAATTGGCCACTCAGCCACTCTCACTCGCTGACCACACAGATCCAGCCAGACAGAATATCAGATCGCACGTCACGATGACGTGGCCGTGCCGCATGTCACACGTCTATTACCACTGTTGACAGAGCGATGTCCGACGTCAGTCTGTTAATTATAATGATTATTTGCTGACGTTAAGTAGCGTGTTCGACAATCGACAATGTTCCTCCGATTAGGCCGCCGCCGCCGCCTGTACGATTACATGAGAAATTAATTTAACTGGCAGAACTAACGACGCTTTAATCAATTTGCAACAGCAACTTCTATTACATCGATTGATGCTTCAAAATGAAAAACTTGCTAGGGAAGCATATAGAGCGGTCCAAAGATTTACACATTTCAAATACTGAAATTGTTAATTTCCGACAAAATATTTAAAAGCATCTGCCAGTGGATTATTTAAAACGTTTACTGCTTGTAACAGCATCAATAGCGTTAATGAACGTGAGTTAATTGTATCGGACGGACGTTGCAAGTCAATTAGTTCGCGCCATTATGCAGCAGCTTCAGATGTCTATCTGTCTGACTTCCAAACCAAAACGCTTCCGGCCAAACGCTTGTACAATAATAGCTACATCTCGATGAATTTCGTCACAATTACGCCCGTCCGTCCGCGCACGTGTTCCGTTCACAATTGCCGTGGTTTTAATTACGTAGCGGCGTCGCTGCTTCAGCAACTGCAGAGCAGGCTGCATCCGCGTGGTCGTCGATGACTGCTAGTTGATTGTAGCAGCACTGTGACGTCCGTCGCGCCAATTATCTCCGTGGGTCGTCGTGTGGCCGCACCGTGGCGCCATCGTCACCCCCGCCTTTCCCCTCCCCCGTTTGTCATTCAGTCACACGTCAAGCCGACACGCTGCATCACCAGAGAATTTAGGACAAAACCCTTGCAGCGAAAAACCCCTTCTTCATTGTCATATGTCGTAGTGTATAAAGCTTAGAGGTTAGAAGTTGTGTAAAGCTATTTTGTGGAAAAACTATCGCAATGCTGCTGAGCGTCACCTGCCGTATGGGATCACGCAGTGTTATCTGTTACTCGACACGGGTGAACGCGCCTCGCCTTAACCCCAGCCAGACAGGCTAGTAGGCCTACTCGATTTACCTACCTCGGAGGGATGGAAGGCTGAGTTGATCTCAGTGTTGGTTTGACCTAGATGGTTTTCCTATCCGCAGACAGCCACGGTCACATATCCAAGTAGTAATCATTTTGATAGCGACCCGACCGGAACTTTAAACCCTCCACCTCTCGATCGCAAGACCGACATTGCGCCACCAAACCATGCCGAGTTCTTGTAAACAATGAACGAAAACAGCAAATAAAGCTGTGAAAAGTTGAGTACACTTGAGAGTATGTTGACTTCAGACACCACGGCTTTCCCGTTCAAAGATTCTGCTTCGAATGTTAAGTTATTTTATTTCAACTCAACCCCCGACGGTTTGCTTTTGATCTTGCCGCACCTGCTTTCTACTTGTTACTTACTGTATGCGACGTGATGTTAATAACTGCTGTCTTTTGACGCCCGCAGAAGAAACGTGAATAGAGACTCACATGTATGCAGATCAAGCTTTTTTCATATACTGGTTTTTTGTCACGACGATTTTTTTTCGTAGAGGGGTTTTATCGTAAAAGCGGTTTGGTCCCAGGGTTTATTTCGTGGGGGCTTTTCGAAGGGGTGTTTTATCCACGGGGGTTTTGTCGGTACTTCATCGTCAGATCTATCGACGCGTCTTCATAGTCACAGTGTTCTGCAGCTCACAATTCAACGCCGCGTTAATTCGTCCAAAGCCACTTGTCCAGCGTTCGACTCGATACAAAGCGGCTCAGTCAGTCACTGCATCTCCATCTCCATGGTCACGGGTTCGCGGAGGTGGAAGAGATCACATGAATGGGTGAAATCGAGCCTCGGAGAGTCTGTCGGCGGTAAGATGAAGTGAAGTCGCCAGCTGAACAAAGAACGATGCTTTCTGCGGTGCTAGAGTTGCTGCGGCATGCTTCCCGTCTCATCGATGCACTCTTACAACGCACTCACTCGTTCATGCAGACACAGTCATTATCAGCAGAGCAGTCACGTCTCGCATGATGGGGTCACAATGATTATCCACTGAAAATCTTTATTCATCACAAATGGTAAAGGCAAAACAAAGCAACAATAATAGGCCAATTGAAAACACCTACATCAAAGACACAAGTCACTATTGTGAACCATGGGCTAAGTATTAAGTTCAACAATACTGCAACCGCGAATTAACGATTATTCTGCACTCTCCACACGCTTCTTACACGAGACACGACCAGAAGCGCTTTACAATGTCAGAAGTGGACTGATTGGCATGAGCTAATAATACCGCAGCGCACTATGCGGCCATCCGTTGTCGTACAAGTATTTTCATGCTTGCAGTTTTTTACAGTGGATTCAAGTTAATGAACCGGCTGCACGCTGCGTTCAGATTCAGGCTTAGCGCATATATAAGTCGATAATTGGGTATTCGATTCAATGGTTAATTTGTTATCAGCTAGCCACGTCTTTCGTTTTCTGCAAAGCCTATATGACCTTATAGTGCTAATAATATGCTTTGTTCTGTTTATGAGCAATAAGTAAAACATAAGTAGTGTAAGTGTTTAATACAGCATTAAATTTCGACTAAATGCCGGATCATAGCAGAGCGTAAAGTGCAGGAATTAAAATGAGAAATTGCGAGAAAATCGCACAATACTGTAACAAGCACGAGCACAATCACGGTAGGCTAACCGATATATTTGCTTTGTGTTTCTACGATGAGCGACAAAATGATGTCGGTGACCGACAGACAAACACACAACTACTGTGCACAATGTGGTCCAAATATAACTCAAAGCTCAAAGACCGATAATGCATCAAGAACGACGTACGATGCGCTTTGCTTTTGTCGAGTCGTAATCAAATGCGACAACGCGTCGCGTCGCGTCGGGTCGTTTTCTGGTCGTTTGATGGACGCGCACGTCGTGAAGCCGGAAACGCGCGATCATCCATCACTGCGCATGCGTGCGTTGGCTTGGCCGAAGGCTGCAGGTGAGGTAAGCGACGTCGCTGTTCGTACTCGTCCCGAGGGAGATTAGTGGGTGGCTGCTAGTGCTAGCGCCATGCAAAATCGCAACAAGCGATCGCCATAGTAGATCGACCAGTGGCGCAGCTAAAAATATGAATTGAAGGAGGCTTCCCTTCTCCCTCTTTTTCCCTACCCTTATTTTCTTTAGTTTCCATTTTCCTTCCTTTTTCTCTCTCTCCGTCTTCTCCCTTTCTTATTCCTCCTGTTTTCCCTCTACATTTTCCCGCCCTTTTCCTTACTCTCCCCTTTTCCCTTTTCTTCCCCTTTTCTCCCTTTTTTCTTTTGGTAGTGGAATCCCTTAAAATTTTGTTATAAAGTCTGATGGACCACTGTAAGATCCCCTAACCTAAATCGAATTTGGTGCATTGTAGCTTTAAAATACGAGATCTGGTGGCAACAATTTTTGCTATTTTCCTGATAATGAACCGACCAAATTTAGTGCCGTTTAAATCTGTGTTTATTGGGGGCCTGGGTCCTCCCCCTCGTGTTTACGCCACTGAGACCGATCGCGACAGCGGGCAGCCGGCCCTCATCCGGAAACAAACATGGCCGCCGGGAGACGGACGGACGGACTGACGGACGAACCGGAAACAATGCGCCGGAGATGGAGTAGCGGTTGAGTCGCGCTCTCTGGCGTGTGCGCAGTCCAAGTCGACGCTCGGATCCATTCCTCGTTACAAAGCAGCTTGTCATTACACCGCGTGCAGTCGCTAGAACTCCGGCATTGTAGTGACGTCACCGGCGCACGTGCTGGTCGACGTGGGTGGGCTCGTTGGATTAGTGGCAGCGGAGGCATTGTGGCGGGCGGGCGCCGTTTGATTTGCAGTTTGTTGTACGCGCGACGGACGCTCAGTTGGCGTCGATTTTGTCTGACAGTCAGTTTACGCGCACTTCGCGCCCTTGTTCCCAGCAGTGATGGGCAAAAGTTAACGAGAAAGTTATCATCTGATAGTTTAATTAATTTATTTCAGTTAGATTAATAGTTGACGTAGATTAAAATAGTTAAGTTAGAACTGCAGTAGAATTATTATTAGTTTTTAGTTAGAAACTACGTGGTTCAATTTTTAAAATTTTATTAAATCACTTGTACTGTTTTTTTCACTTTAAAGTATCATTAATAAAATATGCTGCGTGCCTGTTACTTACTTATTTACTTCTCCAGCTTATAGCAGCTATGTTCAGAATGTTTGCGTTCTACTTTAATTGACAAAGTTTACTTGTGGCCAATGTGAACACCACTAGGTGCAAAAAAATTTCCACGCATCGTCATCTTTGTCCACAATGTTGCATTACTTTTTCCCAAAATTACTACAAATTTGTAAGAAAAAGTCTAAATCACAAATTATTAGTCTAATTAACTTAATATGGCCAAATTACTTAATAGGCTAATAGTTTGATTCAATTTCTTTAGTTTCAATTATATTTTGTGGCAGTTAAGTTAATTTTAAGTTAGTAGCCCATCACTGTTCATCGACGATGGCGACTCGGTGACGCGTAAAATGTGAATAGCGTGAATAACGTGTCTTTGAGAGCGTTTGAATGCGCCCCGGAGACGCCATGTCACACACGTGGCCGGTGTTGTTCGCTCTCAATGCAAACACTCCACGCTTCAGCTAGCCCAATACCGCTCATCGTGTCGCTCAAATGCTTTTTATGTTCTCTGCCTGTTAGTCGCGGTGCAGAAAATTGTGCCATAACTCGACGAACCCTATCGGCATTATTCAGTAATACCCCGTTTACACTATCAAGCAATCATCAAGCAAACATCGAGCAATTATATATGTTAGCTGAACGAGCCAGCTCGTCGAGCCAGCTTCATCGTGTAAACGGAGTATAATATACTAGAGGCTTTACTTTTGACTTCTTAACTTCGTGGGCCTGGTGCCCCCCTACGCACGTCCAATACCACCGTGAAAGGCAATAAAAATATCCCGATGCAAAAACTTCAATGTCTTCAGAACGGAGTAAGCTTAACATTTTTATACGAGATTTTAGCAGTTATTGAGGTGGAAATTTGCCACAAATAGACCAAGTTGTGTGCCATAATACGAAACTTTGCGTGATGCAGTAGGTCTAGGCCTATTTTCAAGTGGATACGGCATACGTACGCCTTCGTCACCGGTATAAGTAAACGTTTGCAATCGTCAACGTTAACAAAAGACGGACATTGAATTGCACTATAAAACGATCTGGTAAACTTTAACTTACTGATTAACATTTCATTTCTTACGAAAAATAATTGCCGTTTTTTCTTCTGCATTTTAAACGTGTAAAATATTCAAAAAACGCCTGAAATTTGACAGTGCCTGATTTGTTTGCATGTGCAGTTAAAAATGAAATCGTCATTCATCTTCGACATTATGATAGTCTATACTTCTGCTGATGATTTCTGAAGAACGAAAGTTGAGATAATAGAATAGAATCGGTAGTAAAAATATCATACTATGCAGAAATGATGTTTGTTTAGTGCATGGGTGTTCGCAATTTTTTTCTAGGGAGCGGAGCAAAGGGTTTGAGACGCCGTATAGGCGCCGAGAATGAGCTAGACGCCTCATAGCGTGACCGTCGAGAGCTTCCGAGGCGAAGCCGGGTCGAAAATAAATTTAGCGCATTTTTACATCACAATTATTTTGGTAAAACGATAGCATAAATAGCTAAATAAGGATTGTCCTGATTCAAACATTTATTCTGGCTGTACGTTTGGCTGTTAAAGCTATCTAAGTAATAGGGCCGACTGAAGTCACACGTTGAAAATAACACATTATAAACTAAAAGTCGTGTACGCATCTATAGCCAGTGTTCGAATTGTGAAAAATTAGCTGGGAGGTTGAAGTTTTCGATGGTTGGAGCCCGACCAAAATTGTAATTTAAATCGTATGTATATAGCATGAGCAACTCCCCTCCCCCAGAAACAATTCGACAGTGTGTTAGAAAGTTGAAAAAACAGTTGGGGGCAATTCCGGCAATTCAAACACTGCATTTAGCCTACGCAAACTTTCATATGACTGCACAAACCTTGTTCTGCATTTAGCAAAATTCTTTTTTACGATCGCTGAAAATTTTGTACAAAACTGTTGCACTGTATTGAAGATAATAATGCAGTTCTTGTATATAGGCCTAGGGATCTTTTTATTGCCGCACACTGCAGTTTGTCTGCCAAGCCTAGAAATTATAAAGATTGATTCGCCAGGTGGCTGCACGTCGTAGGGGTCAGCGATAGTAGGCTACCGTTGGATACGGCGATAACGAATTTCATAGGCTGTCAATATGTAAATTTCATTTCTCTGTCTTCAGCAGTTTGGCCGCAATTTTGAATGTATCCTATTGCGTTTGATTGTAGGCCCCCTAACGTTCGATAGGCCTATCAGCGTCACCATAAGGTCTAGGCTAGCGTGTATAGGCCTACATAAAACTGCAATCACTTTGGGCAAAGCGTTCTTTCGCGACCGGAAGTCGGACGCTGGCCTTCAGATGTATGGTCTATAGGCTGTACGGTCGGCCCACCCTAGCGACCGCTTGGCTTCTTGTACTGTTGTGCATTGTGACTGTCAGTCTGAGTCTGTGATCAATTTTCAATTTTGATCCAGAATGTTTAACTAGGCCTATAGAGCCGAACAGTGGTCAAAATAAGATTGAAGAGGCGAGGAAATTCTTACTTTCCTTTCGCTTGCCCTGCTCTTCCTTTCCATTTCTTCTATCCCGCTTGCTCTTCTCTTTTTTATCATTTTCCTTTTCTTTTTTTCACTCCCCTTGAAAACAGATTCTTTTGAATTTAGCTAGAGGGCCTAGGGGAGCACTGTTACAGGGCCTAGGCCTAAGCTCCCAAGCGGAGTCTGAAGCACAGCCCCCACCACCGGAAATAAATTTTGGTGCAATTTGGTCCTTATGATGTCTAAAAATCTGACACCAGTTTTACTAATTTTCCAGAAGTTGCTTGACCGCAGGAGCGGAACAATGCAGAGTGAAAAATAGGAAGTGGTGAACGGAACGCATTGCCCCCGCATGAATTCTCCCTTACTTTAATTACTGGCGCCAAGAGGAGCTTCACCAATCACGAATCACGAATTACGACTAGGCCTATAAGTCAACCCGCACACTCCCAGCTTCAGCAGCAGGGTGGGCTGAGTCTGCGGCCTGTGGCCCGGCATTCTATCTACAGAGACAGACAGACAGCCGTGAACTGATAGAACTCCAGCTGAGCTGAGCTGAGGCGCTGAGGCTACTAGCCAGCATCCTCTCAGCCTCAGCTTCAAGTGCCCGGTGGTGCAGCATCGGGTCTAGTAAACTACCGTAGCCACTAGCCAGTCTAGTAGTAGTACTAGTGGGCCTACTGTTAGTACTTGTTTACCACCGATGCTGCTCTATACAAACTTATGATAGGTTTATGAGACAGATTTTTGTAGGTCGTAAAGTGCACGTAATTCTAGTATTAAACAGAGGACGATGCGTTTCAAGACCCAGTGATAGAGCATTCTGTGGACAGTGAACAGTGGACAGATAGCTTAAGCTGCAAACTCGCATAAGGACTGCCAGTGTTATTAGCGTTATTCATCAGCTGACGTTTTATGTAGACCACGATGTTACTGGTCATCCGACGATGTTTCTGCCGACGAGCTTTCTCCTATGCGGTACGTTTATTAGTCACCACTGACAGGACCCTGTACTTAGCTCGTATCTATAGTCCATAATATTTTGGGGCTGACTGAATAAATCATGTAATGTGTTTACAGTTTTTTTTATTGTTCAGCCTACTAGTTGGCAACAAAGAGAGGAGATTACAACATTCCTTTCCTTCTCTGTGTGAGTTTGCCTATGGCGTATATCGCGATGCCATTTATTTACTAATTCTTGTGCTCAGGACAGCAAATCTCGCTCTCAAATGGCACATAAACTATCAGAAGATAATGACACAGTTGCACAGAATCTATAAAAATGTCAACATTTAAACAGATTAATTACAGCGGCCTGCACAGAAATCAGCAGCAAAAGTAGCTAATCTAACTAGGTAGGCTGTTTTGTTTCGTGACAGTGGAATATAATAAGGCACGAAGGTCAACTCAGCCTTTCATCCCTCTAGGGTAGATGAGTCGAGTACCGACCTGTCTGGCTGTGGTTATGGAGGGGGCGTTTACATGTGTCGGGTGGCAGCTAGCACTGTGTGATTCCGTATGGCAGGTAACGCTGCGTAGATCTGCGATAGGTTTCCTATTAAGAGCTATACACCACCTTTACCTTTTTTGCTTTTATGATATCACTTCGTATCCGTTTATTTGTTTCGGTATTCACTTGGTATTTTTGTAAGTTGAATGATGATGTTGGTGTTTGTGTCTGTTTTAGAATCTGTGCGAAGTTCGTGCCGTCAGCAGGTTGCTGCGTATTCTCGTAGTCATCTTCGTCGTTCAGTGTTCATTCCTGTTCATCATTTTTACAGCCGTCGTCACCAAACATCTGTTTGTTCCACCATTGAAGCTGTGTCCGTGCACGCCTCCCAGCTTAGGTCGAATTATTGTGTTCATAATATCGTTGGGCGTTTAGTGTTTTAACCGAAAATCATGCTGTAAGTGTAAGCAGTAAGATAATGAATGAAGTGGTTTGCTGACATAACGGTTAAAATATAGAACGCTGGACTTAACGATGGTGAGTTGACCTACAGACACAGGCGAAGTTAACAGGTCGAAGCAGCAGTGCCGGTTCTAGTCGGCAATATCTGGGGGCACGACCCCATGGCAAGCGCGGTAGCGTGAGCCTATAACGGGGGTCTGGGGGCAAAGCCCCCAGACCCCC
>Ga0209671_1006788_pt1 | contig 11806 bp, 1 predicted proteins | sample WorMetHERISLAND2_2_FD_187401 | JGI IMG/M metagenome (GOLD analysis project Ga0209671, IMG submission 187401) | Marine gutless worms symbiont microbial communities from Max Planck institute for Marine Microbiology, Germany - Olavius geniculatus... | ecosystem: Host-associated > Annelida >...
GCGTGTTGTTGGACCCTGGAATAGACTCCCGGCCTATGTTGATTTTTCCTCTCTCGTTAGGTTCAATGCTTTTCTCAATCGTACTGATTTGTCTAATTTTCTGTTATATTGTGTTGATTACGGTAGATGTTAGTGTTCCTTCTGGAGCCTTTCTATCCTTGGCTGGCATTTTGTTGTTTTTATTTGTGTTGCTGGTGTTGTCAATGTCAGTGCTGAAATAAATAAATAAATAAATAAATAAATCATTGCAATAGTTGCAGCAACGATGCAGCAAGAGTTGCTCTGATTGACATCAAACACCCCTCATCAAAAACGCTATACGTTAAGCTGTTAGAATACTCTTATAGTTAAGGTTATGTGTGTCTGTGATATGCTATAGCCCAGTAACTGTTTTACATATTTTTGTTTTGTTATCTACCACACTGTGTTAGTGAATAAAGATTATCAAAAGCTCGCTTTGTCCATAATGAACGAACATATACGAAAAAACTGCAAAATTAAAAAAAACTAATTTCGAATTAGCTGCTGCAGCTATACGAGCCTATGCAGCAATGCATGCAGAGACTCATCACTGATTTGACGGCCGTTGTCGATGATGATGCTGTTGACACAAAAAACTGACATTGAATATCGATTGTGATTTCAGACTCGCGTTCGGCTTTCAGTCCGTCCAGCACCCAGGCGTATTTGAAAAAAACTTTCGCCCATCTCTTTTGAGCTGTCTTCAAAAACTTCTTAACTGTTCGCTTTTTAATGCCGCAGCATTTGTAGATCGAATGACCGGTTGTGTGGTCGTTGACTTGAAAAAGTAAACGCGACGAGTTATACTTTGCAATTGGCTCAAATTATCGCACGACTGTATACAAGTTGCAACCATGGCTACATACAGCTTGCTGCAACTGTTGCTTCAACTGATGCGGCGATGATTGCTTTGCGTTAAACAGAACTGAGTCTGAGTCGCGTTGTATCCCACGCCCGCCATCCTCCGTATACCAAATCGCAAATGCAACGCATATATAATGAGAAATCTGTTTTACAAGTGCAATACGTTAGACTTATTGCTGAAATAGTGTCATTAGTCTTCGTCAGCAGCTAATATTTTCATCTCAGCGATATCCATGCGAGTCGGCCGGCACACTCAAATATCTCATACAAATGAAGCTCACACTCACAACTGACACAGATCGTGTCACCATTCATCTTACGAAACAGCAGAAATCTGGTGCACCGACGCGGAATAAATGCTTGCAGCGCTCGATTATAGGCGTGATTTGCTATCATAGCGACGACGACACGCTGTTACAGCAGGCGAGACGGCGGATCAGCCGTCGACGTGTGCGGGCGGAGCGACAACTTCGACTTTACGTCAGCTGCAGGTAATTAAGACGAATCGCAAAGACGACGACGACGTCGACGACTTGTGCGGCGCCGAGCAATCTGTCGCACATCGATCTGCCAAGCAACCAAACGACGCGACGCGACGACGACGCGACGAGATGAAGATTATGACGATTATGACAACGACGACGTCAGTGCAGCCTTTCACTCGTCGATCGGCGTCAATCGCCTCGCTGCTGCACGCATCCATTATGCATGTCCTTCTGATGACCGCTGCCGTGCTTCAGGTGAAATGTTGCCGCGAACCGGCAAAATTTGTCAAATAGACGACACGGACTTCAGACGACCGAACTGGACAACTGAACACGAATAGATGTGATACGCAAAAGTTGAAGGTAAAGAAGCACGTCTGATAATCGTCCAGCATGTCAAAAGTGATACTTGCGTTTTCACTGATCAAAATCTGTGTGTGTTATTTTTTAAACAACTTTAACATTGCACTGAGCAGTACTGCATCACTATATACACATCACACATCACCAGACACGTGGTACATTACAGTATCTAAAGGCGAAAAAAACTCACCGAAAATTGCTGAACCACTTGATGAGCTGAGCGGTATTGTTCTTGTTGAATCTAACGTCGGGAAAGTAAATCTTCAACACCGCCGAGCTCGGATATCGAACGTAGAAAAACATCAGCTTCGCCTTGCGCAGATGCATCGGTGTCAGAGTGCTCGTCTGGTGACGCTCTCAGTTAAGGACATTGTACATTATTACATTTAATTACAATAAAAAACAATCAGCACAACAATTAAAAGCAACGAAATAATTAAACAAAACAACAAAATAACAAACAAAAATATACATAATCTGACGAACAGTCTCGGTGGCCGTCACACATTATTATACAACTTTCTGTAAAATATGAAAATTGTTTTCATCCAAAAAATTGCGACTCCTACATGTGACCGCCCGACATTTAAAACTTGTTGCGTTTTCTCGTTGCATTCCGTTATTTTCAGCACCAAGACACCCCCGCTATACCAATTTGATGATCAGCATCATGATTAGACCTAAATTACTTCCAAAAATCATCCACTCTTTGTCGACCATCGACAAGAGGCGATAACGTGTAATTTTAAAAATACATTCTAAAAATCCACTTCTTTGTTTCATTATGCAAATTTTATTAAACTTTAAACTATACATGTCAGTTAGTTAAATCATAGCTGAGTTTTTTTGGGCCATGCGTCTTCGTCGATTACTTACTATATCTACTGTATAGTCAGAAAATGAATTACAATACAATACAATACAATACAATGGAAAATTTGCACTCAAAAACTGGCAAACACACTGTCAGTTTAATCTAGCACATAAACTAAATTAGCTCATGGGCAATCGTAAAAAAATTACAATAGCTAGCAGTTGAATGAATTAAATGATATAAATGTAGCGAATAAAAATTTACATCACTGTCGCTATTTTGCCTTAACACCAGTTTGCCAATTTATTCAATTTGCTATTTTTACAGATTTGCCCTGGACGAAACTGTTTGCACATAACGCGTGACGGTTCTGATGCTGATGTCGTGACGTCACGGAGACTGGTGGCTGAAAAATGGCCGGCGCTAGCGCGGACTCTTGGTGCGGCACAAGTCGATGAATTGCACGAGAGCTATGGCGAGCACGCGCACCACAATATCACAAGCCATCCGTCTTTTTTCAGCGCCGCTTGTCAATGCGCCACGCGCCCAACAACTGACGCGTGACCGATAGCAGGCTTTCAGACGCCGCCGACGCCGCCGACGCCGCCGCTGCACCTGGGTGTCCGGACATAACCTCCCCAGACACAATCCCCTAAAGAAGAGATCACACTAGCGGTCCGAACGGTTGGTGTTTTTGACGACCGTTTGGACGGCCGCAGGGACCCCTAGTGTGACCCCTCCTTAAGACCGAGCTCTCCTTTCACCCATGTACCGGTGTATTATACTACTTTATTGCAGTTATGTTTACAACATCGTTTCCACATAAAACAATCCCTGTAACTTGTACAATCGGTCAGTTACAGCAAAATTGTGTCTTATGAAATTATATCTTAGTCTGCAATAGAAGAGTTCCGTCATACCACAACGGTAGAGGGGGTTCTGTTCTAGAGGGTTATGTCCGGGGGAAAGGTTTGTTCTACCTTCACGCACGTGCCGGTTTGCTGGCCCGTCTGGTCCATCGATCTGCGCGTCAAATGTCTTGCCACACGCACGCACGTAGTCCTACTGCATGACGTCAAGCGAAGAAAGAGACAAACTCATCGATTGCCGTCCCGTCATAGATGCCGAATCAATTTCCGCCGCCGAGATATACAAAAGACGGCACCCGACTTAATTAAAAGCCAATGAAGCTTTAGACGACAACAGCAAGAAACCAAACACATTGCGGCGCGACGGCCAGTGCCCATGGAGATCTATGTCTATGCCAGTGACGCCAACGACGCTAGGCTTAGGCCCCTATTGGTTCGTCGATCTCATATACATGTCTTCATTCACTCGTACTGAAGGATTATATAGACGAGCTCGATCGGAATATATTAATCAACTATTAAAATTTCTATTCGTCTCACAGGGCAATGACATTCATATAGGACAACTGCATTCAGCTGAGTTATGTCTTTGACCGAACGATTGCGTGAAAAGGCGAATGGTAATAAAAGCGGCTTGATGGTTGGCCGATGAAATTACGACTAGGCCTACGCCAACGGCGCTTTGAAATAGCAACTAAGAGTGCGCAACATTATAAAACAATGGCCAATTTGCATGTTGAATAAAAACTGCTTACTTTTGCGAGACGTGATTGTAATTTACAAATGTGTATTTGTAAGGTAAGTTATAACACATGCAATATATTTTATGAATACAAACGTTTATTAATAAACCAGACACGCATAGCGGCGAAAAAAGAACAAACTGAACACATCCTTTTGATTCCGTTTGACACTGCTATAAAAATAACGTATAGGCCTAAGCCTACACAAAACTGGTAACGTCGTGGGTATGTATTAGCATATGTGGCAAACGAAGAAAATTAAAAAGCAGGCCTAAAAGCTACTAGCACGAAATTAAGCGAAGCTCGTCTGTCATTTTCCGGGTCCATCATTTACAGAGTATCGCATTACGCCGGCAACTGCATAGTCACGCGACGTCCACTTGTGACAGATGCCTTTGTGAGACATCATGATATTACTGCTGCTGCTGTTGACGCTGCCAGCGTTTGGCGTATTGTTCTGGCTGCATGTTTTTTAGTCTTTTCGACCTAATGAGGACGACATCACCAGTAAACTCTTGCGTGCACGCCTACACACGGCGCTGCTCCTTTCCGGCTCGAAACAAACTAACGACAAAAGCCACGACATCGCAAGCAGTCGCTCAAAAACCTGCCACGTCTTTATTCGTTCGTGCTTCAAAGTTTAAAATTATACCCTATTTTTTTATACCGTGTCTTTGGGCAGTTGTATAAAGAACTGCGTCCCGTCTGTCAAGTACAAATAAAGTGCCACATTTCGAAAACTTGCGTAGTTAAAAGTAACAGGTAAAGGTAACGAGTTCCACTTGTATATATAGCCAAAAATTACAGTACGTCATGGACAGTCGTAAAAATCACAATATCTAGCAGCTAAGTGATTTAAATGTCAACAAAGTCAAGCGATTCGAGCAGATAAAGAAACGTTAAAACGTTAAAATTGCACGAAAGGTCGCATATCGTATAAGCTAAATGTCTTGCACAATCCAACGTTTTCCTCAGATCCATCATGTGCCTGTCGCGTAAGATGTACTTAAATTTCGTGGCAACAAAGGCGTATTTTAATTACTGACGACTGATAAACAGCGAATCATTCAAAATGTCGTTCTTCGGCCGTCAAGTGCGCACGCGATGTCGTGCACCTCTGTCAACAGGTAAGAAAGGTGAGTTCTGAAAGCCCGCCCGCCATACAGTTGGCCGCAATTGAAATTACAGTCACCTGCATGAGAAAACATCGAGACAAAGAACATGCAGCGGTTTCTACTGCACTTGCTACTCAAGTCACCAAAGTTACCATGGCTACAGCCGCTGCATTAACGACTCTGGCTTAGGCCTACAGGACACAGCCTCCGTGACGCCCCATCCGTGCACAATAAGTTAGATCCACTCATCATAAGACGTCAAATAACACGTTAGCAGTGGATTACGGTCGCAGCGTTATGATATAAACGTCGCAGCCAGCGACAAGCACGTGTAATAATCGCGTCTTTGGACCTGTTAAGATTAGACGCTGAAGCCGCGAGCATCCGCCGTCCGCGCATACACGTGCAGCCATTCATCTTCATCAGACACAACCGCAAACTAATTTCTCCGCCAGCAATATCGTAAGACGCCGCCACTACTTCCGACGTGCCATTCGATAAAACTCTTCGCTGTAAGCCAAACTCCGCTTGCTTGCATTCGTTGCTTACAACATGCTGTGTTACAAAGTGTACAATGGATCCACGCCAAATCGACGAGTGTTTATTATGTTAAGCAAACCGAATGGTAGAAATGACCACAAATGCTATATGCCTATAGAAATTAGAACAGAAACTAAAATAAAACTACTAAAAATCAGTAAAAATATAGCGCCACGTCAACCCCGAACGATCGCCTAATTTTACGTTTAATTTTTCATGGGTAGTCGATAGGTATTGAGTATTTGTACTGCTTTTATTGAAACAAATTATTAGTGCAGAAAGAAGACTTCTTAAAATATTTTCAGCGGTCTATGATGCAGAACCATTACAATACAAAACGTGACGGCGTGGTGTGCCATACTTATACAAAATAGAAAGGCCCATTACAATGTATGTTTAATAAGCCAGCCACAATCGGTGCCAACGGCCATCAAATTTTTGCATATTTTCATTGAGCCGTCCGTGCTGAGGTTTATAGGCGTCATCACGGAAATAGCACGTGGCGCCACGCAATAAGTCGCTTCTAGACGCTCCACAGCTGTACGGCGACGTCAAGCTGTAGCACACGGCTCAGATCAACGACCGACTCCGATCAACCTCGGGCTAATTGCATTTGGATGGAGCGATCGCCTGACACAGTGTCGCCGACCAGATAAGAACCGACCGTGACGTCACATGACCGACGGACGGCCATCTTGGGAGCAGCGATCATCTTTATGACCAATCACCGGAAGTAATGTCGGCACGACATCTGCAGGTCGACTTGAAGCCGCCGCTACTCGACATGCCCGCTACAGACCCACCGCGCGTCGTCCGTTTATCTCCAGTCGTTCATCGGCGATGTGTGCGACTCACTCGTCTGGGTGGGCTTGTCCGACCGCGAAATCTTCTTGTTCCAGGCAGCGGAATCGAACGCCGGCCTCTAATCCGGCGGCTTGCCAATCGTCAGCGGGGACAGACAACTAGACGGCTGGCTGACCTTTCTGTGGTTTTCTTCACCGCGCGGCGAGGCCGAGACGACGCTGCTGCTGATCACAGTTTATCTCGCGTGACCATAAGTCGACGTCGCTGACCCTCGACGCGTCATGTTGTGTCGCAGTCTTTCATCACAAAGAACCGACGACGCACCGCGACGCGCCGCTCCGAGGCCACTTTCGATTAACCTATTCGCTGATCTCGCCCGCGCTGGCGGGCGTCTGAAGAAAATCGGTCTTTCTTCGCGCGCAGCGACGCGTGCAACACAGCGATGCGACTGGCTGCTGCGGCATCGCCGCGTTGACAACGTAAGGATAAACGACGGTTTGTCGTTGCCGTCGTCTGCCAAATGCAAAACGAGAAACTCCACCGCGGCGACGCAGAGAAACTTCGCATTTGAGATATTTCGTGGGCATGCAAGATTTCGCCGGCCGTATATAGCCTACTAGCGTTCATAGTGCAGTTTGGTTGAGAGCAAAAGCAATGAGATTAATCTTCACTGATCTTCTATACCATTACACTTCCTGATATAGCCTATCGTCATTTGCAAACACTGACCCACTGTAAACCATTCAGCCACTCAGCCAATAAGCTCAATTTGACAGTACAAATTCTCAGCTATGTTTGGGAAAATTTTCCTACAAAGTGCTAGTCATTGATGTCGATATCGATCGCAGATGTGGCGGCGTAAAACGTGGAAATATTAAATTGTCACGTCCCAAGACACTTTCACCTAATCCTAAACCCCTATGAATTTTAGATAAAGTTTCTCAAGAACTGCACATAAAGCTCTGGTAAAAATCAGTTGAATAGTGACAGATTATCCGTGCTAACGGCACCTGCAACACGTTACGCGACATCGAAAGGATTGCAAGCATAACAACATTAAGATGAGACAGGCTACAATGGGATTCTCAAATACAAGGTCAAAGAGAATGTTTAAAAATAAAATAAGTTAAACTAGGCATGCGGGGTACATATTTACCAGCAGATAATGCATTTGTAGCGCGACTCTTAGCCATAACAACTGAACCTTTAGACAGTACAAAAATCAAATCAACTAATTACGCATTAAACTAACTTTAACAGCTCAAACCAGGCCTCAAATCTATTAAATCAATCGAAAAGTTTTAATAAAATTTGTTGAAAATATTGACTGAGGCATGAAAAAGTGAATTTTACTCGTATAATTAAAACAACTATCGCAGTTTATTGTCCACACTACATTTTATTTTTAACTTTAGTGATGTATAAATCGAAATGCAAAAAGTAAAGACTGTTAGCCCAGGCCTAATGCTAAAGTAGGCCTATTTATAAATGAAAAAGAAAATGTGAAGGATACGAGTCCGTCTTCGTGGAAGAGGGATTCATAAGCGTCGGCTCCATTGGTCTCTGCGGCTGCCTTCCTGGCGGACGGCAAAGATGCGTGAAGTCCGTCGGTTGCTGATGTCTGCGTGTCGTTGGTGCCGAGTTGTTTGAAGTCAAACTTGTCGGCGGCGCCGAACACAGCATGTGGCGGTGGCGCGAACCTCTGCTGCTGGCTTGCATCAATCTGTTGCTGCTGCTGCTGAATGCGCTGCTGACTGAACTGGAATATGGCGCTCATTATGTCGGAGTGCTGGAGGCTTGGATTGGGTACAGCGACTGAGGTCGGTAGACTGGCGGGCAGCAGCGGCAGTGGCGGCAGTGCGACAGTAGACGGATGACGTGACGGGATGAACGGCGAAACGACGGTCGCACTGTCGGCCGAGGTTCTCGTTGGAGATGATCGACGCCGGTCATTGGCTGGTAAGTCCGTGACGTCATCAGTGATGCGTGCAGCGCCGCCGCCATGGTGAACACGATGATGATGTGACGAGTCCGGGCGGAAATGCTGAGACTGGTGGTGGTGGTGTGAATGAGAGTGGTATGATCCAGTGTGATGATGACGGTGAGCGTCGTGCAGGATGCTTCTAGCGGCACGCGGTGACAGTCGCGTGTCCGTCACTTTGGTTCGCTTTTTCTTCGTCGGAGCGTTAACGACCAGCGGCAGTGCTTCCGTCTGTTCCGGTTCACGACATCGAGGAAACAACATTGACGACGCGACCGGGGGCACCGGCGGGTAGGCGCTGTTAGCCGCTACCGCTGCAGCAGCAGCTGCAGCAGCCGCCATCCGAGATGCGTTCGGGTAGTAGGCGTGCGGAGCGAAGAGCGAGTAGAGAGCTGCAGGGTGATGTGCCGTGTGGGAAGATACCTCGAATGCAGTCTGGTCGGACGCCGACAGTGGGACCTCGGAGCGCGAATGAGTCTGACGTTCAGGCGCGTCATCGTCGTCCGTCAGTGAGCGCGCTTCTTCAGCTCCTGGTGGAGTCGTCTCTTCCTGCACGGTCGTCGTCGACGTCGGGTGTCTTGGGGAAGGTAAGAGCAGATTTGGCACGGATAAAAATGACGCGCTGGAAGACGTCATTAGTGCAGCCGGTCGATGTTCTGCGTCATCCACGTCGCGATCCGGTGAAAGATCCTCCGCGTACGGCGCCGAGCCCGAACTGACTGTATCCGCACGCCGCAGCGCTCCTTCCGATGACTTTTCTTCCGTTTCCGGTTTGAACTTGGACTCGGTCGCGGTGTCCAGTGACGAGCAGTGGGCCAGACCGTACTTGGCGACGAAGTTTCGAATGATGTCGTTGACGAGCGACTCAACGCGTTCCGTTACCTCCATCCTCAACATCTCAGCCAGCTGCTGGATGTCGACCGGCGTGTCTCCAGCTAGCGGACTCGACTGCATTGCCGGCCCATAGCTCTGCTGCTTCGACACGGAGTGGAGTGTCGAAAGACCACCGTCTGCACCAGGCACCAATTGCTTCCATTCGTTGGACGCGTGCTTGCTGAATGCACTCTGAAAAGCCCAGCCGCTATCACGCCATTTGCCCGGTCGACCGTTGACATCTGTGTAGTCGTTGGTGTTCTTGCTGGTAAAGTATCCGGCAGCATTAACTTGTTGCGAGTCATCAAACAGGTGCGAGTATTTGCGCCTGATGTAGTTGAGCTGATCGCTGACTGTACGCAGCTCCGCCTCCAGCGCCATCTTCTCCGCGACCGAAAACAACGACTTCCGGTCCTTGAAGGACGTCGGCGTTTCTTCGCTCGAGTCCGTCATCTGCTGTTTCACTGCGCTGCTCACTCCCGATGATGTGTCGTGCTGTTTCGGGATATACTGCTTGCGTTTCGGGCGTCGCTTTGGGTCTTCGCCTTTAAACGACGTCAAGTTAACGATTTCACCATCGGTGGTTCCATTGGCTGGCGTTCTGTCGCTGCCTGACAGCTGCTGCAGAAACGGGCGCATGTTAGTGACGATGCTCTCCATACGAGCTCGCTTTGCTTCTATGACGTCATCGCCCGCACTGCCGCTGTCGCTACCGGACAACGGAATTCCATTTCCGCTGAGGTTGAGCTCGCCGGTCGGTTGTGTGTGTGAGTCGTTCTGTTGGCGTGCTTCCTCGTCGCCACTCAGCTCATCGACTGACGACATCGACACGTTGATGCTGTGTCCAAAGTACTCGTCGTCGTCACATGACATCGTCCGGTGCTCCACGTCATCATTCGCCCATTCGTCTTCTTCGTCGTCGGCGTCTGACGCGTCAGCGTTGCCCGCTGTCTCGCCGTTGCAGCTGGGCAGACCTGCAGACTGGTTTGTTTGGCGCTGAAACATGTCGCGGAGTACGTGAACCGAGTCCACGGCGCTGCGACCGTACAGTTGCTGCTGCGACGCGAAATCAAACGACGACGACGAAGGCGGATGGACTCCGAACGTTGCCGCTGCTGCCGTCGTGGCGCTCGAAACAGTTGCAGACGGCGACGATAACTCTGAGATTGAGTGGTACTGAGACACCCCAAAGCTTCTATTAGGTCGACCTGCCTCTACGCCGCCTCCATGCGCTCGCGGAGGTTGCAGCTTAGCGGCTGCTGCAACACTGCCTTCGACCTGGTCAACGTCGTCACTGATAGTGCCTTCAGACTGGTTGTCTTCGTCGTCGCCGACCGACGACCGTCGTCCAGAAGACGCTTGTCTGCTGCCGACGAAATCCACGGCGTCGGCGTTCTGCAGTGGTGGAAGTTCAGTCGTGACGGTAGACGCCATGTTGATCGGAGCGACGTCGATGAGCGTCTATGAGCCGCCGCGAAACGACGCGCACTGCCCTCGGTCGATCGGCAGTTGTCGGTGAGCACGTGACCAGCGACGCCTAGCCCGGCATGCAACGCACGCCAGATGTCACAACTATCAACACACACACAGACATACGGATACACGTGCTGGATAACGCAGCGGTTGTGCTCGGGCGCGCTTTTATCGCAGCTCATCGCTCCTACCACGCACGACGACCGCTACAAAGCGAGCGTGCATTTCGACGAACGACGCACAAAGTCACCAACAATGAACCGAGATTTACGCACAACACCGCCCTGCGCTGCATAACTTTCGATATTTTTATACGTAATAATTTTGCGCTATTGTTCGTCTCTAATTCATATATCTTATGCCTAGAACCAAAATAGACATTTACACCTTAACCCAATCTCATTTCATCGCTCATTTAGTGATGTAGTCAGGCATAATTAATTCAATCAATACACATGACTGACAACAATTAAGTAAAGATGAGTTTACACTTTAATCTGAAATCTTTTTGACGTACTGATGCTATATGAGCTAGACTGTCAGGACACTATCAATATAACTATATGACAAGCCCGTTATACTCCGGTCTTTTGACATTCACGGCAATTTCGTTTTTTATGCATTTTTGTTCGGGTAAGACACAGACGGACGGACAAACGAGCGGGAATCGAAATGCGGCCTAGAGGACGGCGCTGTCGCGCGTAAAAACGAAGATAATGCTGTAGTGAAGTGTTTTCTAATTATCTAGCGTTCACAATACAGCATTATTGAAGGGGAGAGTTTGTCATGGGGGAGAGAGTCAGTATAATGACGGGGCGAATCTATAATGACGGGGGTGAATGTGTATGATCTGTACCGAAC
>Ga0209671_1006789_pt1 | contig 11804 bp, 8 predicted proteins | sample WorMetHERISLAND2_2_FD_187401 | JGI IMG/M metagenome (GOLD analysis project Ga0209671, IMG submission 187401) | Marine gutless worms symbiont microbial communities from Max Planck institute for Marine Microbiology, Germany - Olavius geniculatus... | ecosystem: Host-associated > Annelida >...
TTTTAGCTGCGATAATAGAACTCTGAAATCCGATTTTCCTAAAGTTGCAAACGAACTGATTTGTCTTCTGCAAAAAAACTAACAGCTTCACCAAGATTCACGTTCTGCGTTTGCAAGATTTTGCTTTCTAAATTTATTTGCGTCAAGAGATCGTACCATATAACAAGCGTCACAAGAAACGGAAGCTTCTTATCTCCTTCACCAAAGCACGAACTTTCGTGACGCACTTCCTTAATGTCTTCTGCCAATTGAATAAGAGCCTCATCACACGCTTTGCCAATCTGTTAGCGAATAACTTTAATGCTGTTTACATGAGTTTTCCATCTGGTTTCATACAAAGGTTTCAACATCAAAGTCTTGACGTGATTTTTGAAGACGGACCACCTTTGTGTTGACGCCGAAAACAGTCGAACAAACGATAGGCCTACATAATTACATTTCATTTTTCAAACTCATTTTACTTTACCATTATTAATATTTGTGTTTCCGCCATAAACACGTCAATTACATATTAATTAGATTATTTTTTAAACCACCAGTTTGTATAGGATTATTGTACGACATCGCACACACATTCTATATACTTGCTGATAAACTGGTTAAAATTCTGGTGATGGCAATGCCAATAAAAGTGAACCAGCAGTAGAGGAACTGATCATTATCATATTGCAAATATGTGCGATGGTAAACGAATTATGAAAGATAAATGAAATTCAAAATGGCGACGTCGCCATTTTGAATTTATCATTTTTGTCCATTTTGGTCAAATTGTCTATTTCCGGTGGCAGCCGTCTACATCACTGCAAAATTTCATTCATCTAGGGCCTACGTCAATCGGCGGCTGAGTTATTGATGTTTGTGCAAAAATCCAAGATGATGGTTGTCGCCATCTTTAATTATAACTTTGTAATGTTGGACCACCCACGAAGTCTATTTGTGCACCTGAAATTTCCCTTCAAATTTCGTGTTGATCGAGTGCATACTTCTCGAGATATTGCGATTCAAAAATTTCGCAAATTTGGCTTAATATGCCTATATAGGCCCCCAAAATCATGTTTTTGGAAAGTTTTGACTCCAAACATTATTTTTTATCATCGAGACCCCCAAAAAGGGATACCTTACGCGGAAACACGCGTTTTAAGCCATAAACGGTCGTGATCGGTCTTCTGTGTGACCTGTAGGCGTGAGCAAGAATACAAGAAAAGGATGGAACACAAAAAGTAACGGAAAATTCCCTCCCTACGCAGACCCAGTTACCATCGTCCCACATCAACCAAATTTTGCGTGTCGGGTCGTATCTCGGATATCTTTCTTGTTTTTAAGTTTCATTAATATCGGTTGAAAAATGTGGGAGCTGTGGGGAGGTCGAAATTTCGGGCTTTTCATTGACTTGGCACATCGCTGATACAACAGCTTGGTGCTACCGCACAAGCCGTGATAATGTAAATTCTGTGAAAGTTGCTATACACGGTGTTTCATAACAAAAGGACCCCTTTTTGTTTTTTTTCATAATTCACTCAAATGATGAGCAATTTGCATGAAATTTTTATCAGTTGTAGCTGAATAAATATTAATTTGAAATTTTTTTAACAAAGCATGGCAGTTAATTAGGCTAATCCCAATTGGTGCTGCCAGTTGCTACCCTGCTTCAATGGTGAAAAATCTAATTCGTTGGTGTCAAATAATTGAAGTTTTACAGTTGCAGCCACAAGAACGTGCAAAGCGATCGAATTTACGTGTCTGTAGGGACAGTTGGTCTTTCACATGTTCAAGCAAGACAGTGCACTATCACACCGAGCTTGCAAGATGTTGAGCTTTTGGATCACGAGAGGCCTGAGTTCATGTTTCCATGTTGCTAAGTGCTGACACGATAAGCATTTTTCATTAGCGAACCAGATTAAGTTCACCATCGAAGCAGGGTAGCAACCAACAGCATCAGTTGAGACTAGCAAGTTTGTACCTGTGACACATTATGACGTCAGCGTTAGGCCTACATCACTACTAGCAAAGAATATTTAATCAACTGCCACAGTTTGTTCAAATATTTCGAATTAGTATTTTTTCAGCTACAACTGATAAAAATTTCATGTAAATTGCTCATAATTTGAGTAAAGTATGAAAAAAAACAAAAAAAGTCCTTTTTATGAAACACTGTGTAGTTTCAGTAGTAGACTGTTTTGTGCACTTTGTATACGTAATGTTACCACGTGACCATGCTACGTCAGTACTGTTCAGGCCTGTACAATTGTGACTTTTGATGAAAGACACTAGTTCAGAACGGCACGAGCTAAAGAAGTTGAATCTAAAAGGCGTGTGTACAGAACTTCATGGGAACCTATCCCAGGGATACAAAGCCTAAGTTGACCTGAGCCAGTGTTCGCGATAGCCAGCTAGATCAGAAAGTCACAGCATGAAAACGTGTAAAAAAAACCACTACTACTCACGACGGATCGAATATTTTCTGCACGAAGTCGGCCATGAAGACAGCACAGTCGCGACCGATGTTCGCAAGTCGCGCCATCTCGCTGTCAGCACTTGATCCAGTTTGCTGATGACGTAAGCGCTCATCGTCGGCCTGTGATTGGTCGAAAGCGCTGACGTCATCGTCGTCGTCATCCAGTTCGTCTACGTCATCACATCCTTCCGTCGTGCCGGAACTATTGTCTTCGCCTGAGTCTTCACCTGCGATGTGGCGAGTAACTAAACCATTGATGTTAAAAACATTCATTTGCAAATAAAAAAAACATAAAACATGTTTTTATACTTTTATTAAAAAAACACTATGAAAACATTAAACTGCAGATGTTTCCAATCGCTAGGCCTACTTTTTACTTTAGGCATTTTAAAAAAATTTTATGTAACCGTGATTATGGTACATACTCATCTATGAACTAAACAGTCAAATGCCAGAACAAATACTAAGTACACTAGTCAAGTTAACTACGACTTTTGAATTTCAGTGTAGCAAAGGTATTAAGGTAGAAGAAGAAGAAGAAGATTCCGCATAGACCTAGGTCCGTTGCCTTTACAGCGCTTTGAGCCGGCGAGGGCGAAGCCGGCGCGATGGTTTTACCTGCCCGCAGGCAGTCACCCATCGCGGTGCTAACCGGGCCCGGCGTAGAGTAACTTCGTTTCATCCGAAACGCGTTACGCCACGCCACCAACCATTGTTAAGGTACGTTGAATAAAACTAAAATCATTTTGTCCTACGTCATGTTTCTTCATAATGTTGCGTGTTAAAAATCATTACAAGAGCCCAACTGTCATTAGGACAGCCGACGGTACTCGTTGTCACTGATTTCAAAGTCATCCAAAATCGATGATTTTTATTTCACCTGAAAGGGCGTATGCCACTTCCTATCAGTGACTGTTAGTAAACTTGGATGTATTTCTTACTGTTTCCGAGATATGACCAGTTTTTGGCTTTAAAACGCTCATTTTTCTTACTCCCCTCTATTCAACTCGGAATTTTAAAATGTTTCCCTTGCTTTAAATCGCTGAAATGTTGCATGCTTAAGTTTAAAACACAAAACTTACTACTCGTAAAAAAGCTTTTACCTACGACCTAAGGGCTTAGTCACAATACATCCGTTACAGACAACGACAGACAGACAGACGACAACTCGTACCATAAGCTCGACTGTTGGGCCCACGTAAGTACGGTCGGCTAAAAATCGGTCAATGTTGCACAAAGTTGTTGTGAAAAATAAAAATGGCGCGTTTTTTGACACACGGAGTATAGAAGAAAACTTGGTTGATAAGTTACCGTTATCACAAAGGTCGTCTTCAGCGGCGCCGCGTAACGGCGACACGTCGATCGGTTGAATGTTGCCGTCTGGAAGGGTGAGTGATAGCGAGGGTATGATTCGACGTCGCTTTGAGTCACGCTGCTGAGGCTGCTGTTGCTGTACGCTGTCGATGCTCGCGCTGGCGTGAGTTTGATACAATCGCCTCATGCTGCTGCTTCGAACCCCAGACTTCGCAACCTAACCACGCCACGTAACGCTATAACAACGACCAACGTAATTTGACAAAAGGTTAAATCGTTTCCGTTTAACAAATTTAAAGGGTATGGCTTTTTACGAAAAATCCATTCTGTGAAGTTGTCTTGGTGCGTTTGATCCTAGACCTACCGCTAAACTTAATTTAGAGTTAACCTAGGATTAATGCTCAAGTAACTGGACACAAGATTGAAAATAAAACGATAATGTGATTTGATAAGCAGAATATTTACAGCGTGCGAATTATCATGTAAATGCAATGCCAATAAACGAAAATAGAACAGAAATACAAATAGACAGTCAAACAATCAAGCAGTCGCAGCTGCTAGTAAAAAATATCTCGATCAAATCATCAGACTGTTCAGTTTCCCCGTTTAAAACAGAGATATCACATCGACCTATCTAAGGTCAGATATAAACTGGTGAATAGCTCAATAGAACGGATATTATATGACAAACAACCACAAGCAATATACACATAACTAAGCCACATAAAGGGCTTAATATCTGTGCAGAGTTTAAGCGCTTGCACAGGGGTCTCCTTCCTTCGATATGCCACTCTATGGATCCACACAGGCCTCCCAATTTATCAAACTCCACATTTAGGGTCTACACAAGTACCCTATTACCGTTACCGAAGCCATATAAACGGCCATATAGCCTAGGCACATACCATACACACCAGTCCATTCTGGTCAGCACCAAACCAACAACTGTAATCAAACAGCTCGTTTCGCGCCCACTCTGAACGACAATCTAATTATAGCTTGGTCTCGACAGAGTAACCAATAACAATACAGTTATTCAACTCACGTCATAAGTGAGGTGGGGCTAGGTATACAGCTCGACCTCCGATTGGCAATCACCTATGGTCTGATGCTTGACATCATACTACATGTAGAAAGAATACTATCACATAACGTAAGCCGTATTAGTATAACTGCTACATACAGACCAACTCCTAGCCACGCAAAGACAGGTACAGTTACCAATCCGAAGACACGGAATCACAGTGATATGCAGACACACTGATGGACGAACTCCGGCAACACTAAGACAGAGTTGTTATAAGCACGACAGGCGAAATAAGTCGACAAATAATCGCCACCACGCTCGAACAAACGGCGAAAAACCTCGCTATCTGAAGCGAAAATAAATCGTCGATTTGTTCTCACACAAGCGACATACACACCCCGGCCGACGAACTGACTAAAAACCAACGGGGCTCGACACATGCCATAGCTACGGAGCGTCATCTGCCGTATGGGATCACACAGTGTTACCAGCCACCCGACACAAATAAACGCGTCCAGTCTTAAATTCAGCCAGGCCAGTGCTCGATTTACCTACTCAGAAGGGATAGAAGACTCAGTTAATCTTAATGTTGGTTATATACCGAGATGCTTCACCTGTCCGCAGACAGTCATCCATTCAAGAAGCACTAACCAGTTGATAGCGACGCGACCGGGAGTGGAACCCAGGATCTCGCGATAGCAAGGTTAACGTCCTCTTATCGCTACACTACCAAGCCACCACTTTGCATTCACCAGGTGGCAGCAACAATTTGCAGTTCAATAGACAGTCGAGTTCAGCGGACAAGAACAGGGCTTAATCGACCGTACAACGTTTGACTGCACGAGTTCACTTAACTTCGACTGTGTATGCTGCGAATATAAGTGCCTTTCGACAACATGAGAATTCGCAGAAATTCCAGCGAAATCGTATGCCACGTAGACCTAATCAAGAGCCAATGGCGTCGTGGGAAAAGGGGAAACAGTTGCCCAATCTAAAATAATTATGGGCTGTCGGAAAATTGTCAGAAAATCTTCTTCTTGTCAGAAAATTTTCACACCGAAATGCAAAATCTGAAGCCAAAGACCATTACAGAAAAATTTAGGAGCAAAGTTGTCAAAGAGCATAATCTCACCTGTTGAAATTTGCAGTATCTGTCGTAAAATTGCAACTCCTTTAGTGTTTACATTTTTAACCCAGGCCGCCGCTGCATTTAGTACATTGCCAACGCTAAAACACCACAGCGACCCTTAAGAGCTTTTCTTCAACTTCTCAGTAATGACGATGACAACGATGATGATGACGGTAGAAAATTTTACCGCGTTAACTTTTTTTCGCACTTTTCCGTAGTTCGTCCCATCAGCTGCTCGCTCGCTGACGCTGCTGTTGACGTCACGGTTCAGCGCGCAACTGACGTCATTTAACACGTCATTTGACACGTCATCACGTCCAGTCGATGACGTCACTGTGATGTCATCATCCCTATCTGGTGACGTCAGAGCGAGTCCCGAGGACAAAGACGCAAGCACTTGATCCATGTTCACGGTAGTCGTCCTCAGTGTGGTGGCGTCGAAATCCTCTTCGAAGTTAGGGTTGAAGATGGGGCTGGACAGGCGTCTGCGACTTGTCGACATCACTTGTAGTTCACTGCTCCTCGGCTGGACAGCGCACACATACACACACACGTCTGTATAATACAACACAGTAGCGTAGCCAGGAGTTGTCTTTGTGGGTGCACTCATGCAAGCCTGAGGAGCCGAAATTTGAGCTAGAAGGACGGGCAGCGAGCATCTTGCTGAACAGGGTGTCTGGAGGAGTAGGGTTCGAGACAGAGACGCGATTGCAAATGCACTGCGGATGCACTAAGGGTCTACAAAACGTGTCTACTGGCTGCAAATGTCGTTTAGTTCCCACAAAACTACACACCTACCGCTATTGTATTGTACCGCTATTGTACAACATTGTTCTGAGCCGCACGTGCCGCAGATGAGTCATTGTGGGAGTGCGCCTGCACCTGGTGAACCCTGTCGCCTGCAGACGCTACGGATACCGAGGATAGCGAAGTGTATTTACATTGATTTGTTATTATTATACCACAAAACCCGAGGTGCCAGCAGTTGCGGGCACGACGGTGAAACGTTAAGAAAAACTAGAAAACAGGCAGATTTAGTCACTTCAGGTCGTAGCCCGGACCTGCCTCTGACCTTTCAGTTGAAAATTGGCACACCCGTTGCTGATAGTCTGAGAAACGTTCAATAATTTTCGGTTTTATATGCATTTTCATATTCGATCTCGAAGCCTCGCATGGGAAAACGAACAGATAAACGGACGGCAGGTTCCGTAATGCGGCGTATCAGAACGCTTGCATAAAAGCAGCAAAAATTCCAGAAGTTTATTATTCTCATCAAACGTTTCGCAGTAGAAAAACATGACAAGGATGATCATGGCATAAAAGTAAGTAAGTAAATAAATAAACTTATTATCGGTGGAATATAAACTAACATTTACAATGCACCGCAGCAGAAACGAAACTGTGTTTTATGAACAAATGTTTAAGTCTTATCGATTTTAAACAAGTTATGTCTGTTTATGTTTTTAACTGTGTCCATAGGTTATATACTTGCAAATATGTCATTTAGGCTGGTCATTCTATGTTTGTGGTAGATGTTTTTTAACTGTATAGTATGTGTGTGTATTTTTTCTCTCTCTTTTAGTATCAGGTTGTGCTGCTTTGATGCGAAATAAAGTATATAAAGGAAACATCTATAATTTGCAGTGGGTTGAAATAAGGCGGAGACGCTGCAGGCATTGAGCAGAAAGAGAAGATATCTTTATACCCCTTCTAACCCGTCATCTAATGATTAAACGTTGCTGACCGATCAGTGTCATGTTGAAAGATTGAACAGTGCACCTGTGAATCAACGTTGTAGTCGTCAATGGCGTCTGTAGTAGCTTGCGTGTGGTGTGAGTCGGCCCTGCCGTGCCCTGCCAGAAGCCGGCGCTGGACGTCTCGACTCGTGAACATTTCCTGCTGTGTGAAGCGGGCTTTAGACCAGTCCGGTGAAGCAGGTGAACACGGAGACGTATCCGGTGGAATGAACTCAGACCAGCGGCGTCGTGCGTTGCCGCGTTGACTCGGCTTATACCATGCCGCAGTGAACGTGATCACGTCAGATCTCGGCTGGCTGGACTGCTGTGACGGCATGCAGCCATCCTGAGCCTGCTGCTGCTGTTGCTGATGATGATGCGGTGGCGTCATTGTCAGCGATTCCTCACGTCGTTGCTTTACTTTCCCGACAACGTCATCGACGACTCCAATGGCGATACGTTGCTCTTCGTTGTTGGTCGACGCTGGTTTGGCGGAGTTTCCACTTCCGGCTGTTGCCAAAGTAGCACTGTGATCGGCGGCAGCAGTACCCTCGTCCCAAGACCCTTCAGTCACTCAAACAATTAATCAATGTGTTTATTTATCGATAGCATGTAGACGTGGTAGCGGATTAAATAATACAACATGGTTACACGCACCGACAATTTGCGACAAATATCCAACTACAAAAAAATGCAAATACGAAACTAATGCACATTAAAAACAATCAAAGTTAGAGAATTAAACGTGCCTTCGCCAGATGTGTAGGACACAATTTCGCGCCGGCGGCTTGCACGAGGTGAAGATCCGAACGCCGCCTTGTCGCTGGAGCGTCTCCATGACGTCAGCGTTCCAGGCTGAGTCATTCCCAGGTCGAAACTGCTCGAATGTTGTTGTTCTGCCGCGACTGGCTTTGACGTCACCGCTTGACGCGCGTCGATTTCGTCACTCACGATGACCTTGGAGACGCTGTTAGTCTTCCCGTCGTCCCTCTGCCCGCCAGATCTTTCGCTCTCGGGTGTTGTCTTGTTCACGGACGTCGCGCCGATACACGACTGACGACGTTTTCCAGGCGGAAAAGTTGGTCGCAGTGTTCCCAACGACATCGAGTCATATTCCCGCAATGAATCTGTCATATCAGACGAAGCAGCACTGCCACTGTCGGCAACTGTAGGCACGCTGCCGCTGCGCCAGTTTTGCAGAGGCATTCGGACACCGTCTCGACGCTGTTGTGTTCTAGCGCCACTCTGCTGGACGTTCTGGTCAGCCCAGTCCGCGGTCATTCAACACCCCGCACTGGACACTGGACATCGTTCTAGAGAGAGCCCGCTGCTACTACTACTACTGCTGCTGCTGCTGCTGTTGTTGTTGACGATGACGCGCACGCCAAAGCAGTCCTCGGGACAAAGAGAAGATTCTCTGCGGAAATGCACAGAAGTCCAGTGACAGATCATGACGTCAAAAAATATCAGTTTGAGCTCGTATTAGACTTTCTGCTGCTGTTGATGCTGCTGGACATTCTGGTGACGGTGTTGTTCCGGCAGGTGAGCGCTGACGACATTGACGAACTGACCAAATCCAGATGACAACTTGTCCACCACAGCAGACTTTGTGTAAAACCTCCAGTACTTTTGTAGCATACTTCTGACAGTCATTGCGGTCGCTCAAAACGCGCTTCACCGTGGAATATGGCCACTACCACTGCAGACTTTGTGGTCCTGACGGAACGCAGAAGTTGGTCACGTGACGTCGACAACGACATAACAACCTGTTCCGCGAACAACAACAATAACAACAGACTGTAACATATTATAAACTCTGAATGCACATAACTGGCGTTTTGTTTTTCGCTGAGTACTAAGCTGCTTTACAACAAGAGGGTGCGGCCGTTGAGGGGCCGCACGCTAAGGGGCCGTCCTTGCAGTTGAGTACGGACAGACGGAGGGAACGGCCGTTGCCATGGTAACGAGGTCACCCGGGGCAAGGCGGCGAGGGTTCCTTATGACACCTGCCAAATATGTCACTTAAATACGCTAATCAACCAATTAGCATCTAGAAATTCTGATAATTAGGCTTACGTTGACACAACTAATGTGTCCTGTGACCTTGACCTTTGACCCCTCGACCTTGAAATTGGTCCACGAGGTGCTCGTGTCCCGGGGACTCTTCCTACCAAGTGTGATATTCGTATAGGCCTTTTCGTTTTCCCTCTAGGTGGAGGCACGGGACAGACAGACGGACGGACAGGATCAACACATAATGGGGCCTCCTTCTAAAAAGGACGGCCCCATAACAAGCTTATTTCATTGTTATCACGTGCTGGGAAGTCGCTGGTTTGACTCGTGATTTTTCGGCTTGCTAGCCGGTTGAAGCCGCAAAATACAATACAGACTTCTAAACGCAACCACTATTGTATATCAGTAAAACCTATACTACACAATTTGCGGTTTTTCAATAAAAAAAATTAAAAAATACAAACGGTTGAAGTGCTAGCAGAGTTAGTGTCACCGTAGATTGTCCTGAAACGTCTGGCTATTTCAGATTCAACTTTGTACACGCCGCTGAGCCACGATAATAATTTTCGTGCATAATAATAATAAAAAAAATAATAATTTGTTCTACGTCAATCGGCGGCTGAGTTATTGCTGTTTGTGCAAAAATTTAAGATAGCGGCCGCCGCCATCTTGGATTTTATTTTTGTTTAATATTTTGGCATGTGTGTATGTAGGACCTCCAACGTAATATACATGCCAAATTTTGTGCAAATACGTGCAATAATAATGATCGAATGCGTACTTTTCGAGATATCGCGATTGGAAATTTTCGCAAATTTGGCTTAAAATGCCTATTCAGGCCCCCAAAATCATGTTTTTTTAAAGAGTTTTGACCCCTAAACATTATTTTTTATTATCGAGACCCCCAAAAGACCCTACCTTACGCGGAAACACGCGTTTTGAGCCATAAACAGTCGTGATCGGTTTTCTGGTGTTACCTGGCTGTAAGCGTTGGCAAGTAGGCCTATACAAAAAAGGATAGAACACAAAAACGTAACGAAAAATGCCCTCCCTATGCAGATCCCCTTCCCGTCGTCCCATATCAACCAAATTTTGCGTGTAAGGTCATGTCCTGGATATCTTTCTTGGTTTCAAGTTTCATTAAGATCGGTCGAAAAATGTGGGAGCTGTGGGGGTCGAAATTTCGGCCTTCCCATTGACTTGGCACATCGCTTATACAACAGCTTGTTGCTACCGCACAAGCCGTGATGGAAATGGTGTTAACATTGCGATCTGTCAGTCTATGGCAAAAACTCTATGCCCATAAGACTTCGTCCATACTAAGGTGTTATGTTATTGTAGATAGACAACGGCTTTCAAGTCTGGATTGCCAGTAACATTAAAACGCGCTTTTCGATAGCTTTAGGCGGACAGACGTTGCTACTGTCAGTGAGCAGTAGATTGGTCTTGATTGGGAACAGCATTGGACTGCATGCTGCGAATCACAAGCGACAACAGCGAATGCCTATGATAATCTCCATCCAACGCAACGCCAGGCCCTTGCGTACTGTTTCGACGCAGCTGACGCGCAGACGACGCAAGAAAACTACGCAAGCAAATACGTAACTAACGCGGCTGATGTACGCAGCGGCCAAAACGCACGGATACTAGAAGCGGCGTCTATTGCTTTTCTTGCATCCGTTATGCTGCGTGCTGCGACCGTTGCGCACGTTGCATTGGACGGCACTAGGCTGCAGTTTTGCGCACCGGAAATTATGAGAAGCGACAATAAGCGTGCTTCGGTCTGTCTGCTGCTGTAGCACCAGTTGTATGGATGCAAAGCGACGACTGAACTAACAGAGAGACAGACACAAGACTAGACTGGCTACACTCATACCTCTGCGACCGCACACAGTACGTCATAATCGGCCAGCACCAGTCAGACACCACCCGGCTAAACGTCGGTGTTCCGCAAGGTTCGGTACTTGGCCCACTGTTGTTTGCTGTGTACTGTAGTCCAGTGGCTGACGTCATCGCACAGCACGGCGTCAAGTGTCACCAGTATGCAGACGATACACAGCTACAACTGTCCATGCACACCGACAACACCGGCGACGGTCTTGCCCTCCTCGCCGCCTGCACCGCTGACGT
>Ga0209671_1006790_pt1 | contig 11804 bp, 10 predicted proteins | sample WorMetHERISLAND2_2_FD_187401 | JGI IMG/M metagenome (GOLD analysis project Ga0209671, IMG submission 187401) | Marine gutless worms symbiont microbial communities from Max Planck institute for Marine Microbiology, Germany - Olavius geniculatus... | ecosystem: Host-associated > Annelida >...
ATATAAAGGTACATGTAAATGTAAAGCTTGTCCAGCAATCTGTTACCTGACAGTAGACTGCTGTAGTAGGCGTCACTGTCGTCAGCTGGTGAAGTGACGAGGGAATTGGGCGAACTTGTCGTTTATATTGCCATCCTGCTGACATTTCACGTCGTCGACAAATTTATGATGAGGCCACGCGGCATGAAATGTGAGAACTTCTACAGATTGATTGATTTCGACAAAAACAAAGTGTTGGAGCTGCGGTGAACGGCAGATATTGAACTTTACCTTTAGGCCTACTGTTACACAGTGCAGATGGGTGCTAATCGTTAATAACATCATTCTCATTATCGTCATCATCATATTGTTGCTATAGCTCGACATTCCCGAAGTAACAGTTTTGCTACCAGCTCTTGACGAACAAGTAGAACAAGTAGACAAGTAGACAAGTATTCATCAGCAAACCTTAACCTTGCAGGCAAACTCATCCCTGGGTTTGGCTTTTTCGTCCTTTTGCCGGTTCGCCCCTGGCTGATTCGCTTTTTGGATAATGGGCTCCCTGGCTTGCCAATTAGCGAACAAGCTAAGGAGCGAACGAGCAAGGAGGAGGCGAACAAACCAGAAATAACAAGCCAGGGACGAATTTGGTAGTGGCTCAGTGGTTTCGGCGTTGGATTCTTGATCGAAAGATCGCCAGTTCGACTTACGGCTAGGCCGCTATACCAATTATGATATGTATGTTTGCGCTGCTTGAAGCGTGAAGCGTGTTTGAGAAGTGCTGCATGTTTTAGCGTTTTGCTACGGCACGAGTGCGTTCTGCGACATGATACTTTGCAGTATGAAGCGCTACATATGGCGGTTCGTTTGGCTGTTTTGGTTTGCTGATTTGACGCCTTATTTCGTCCGTCGTTAACACTTGATGTGTTTTCCATGTTACGATGTCTTGCTCTGTGCTGACACGTGCTGCGTCTTTAGGCCAGGCTGCAGTGACCGTGCGTACGCGTGTCTGCGATTGTACGCATTCGACCGTGACGGCATGCCTTGCTGACCAGCATGCACAAGACTTCTGTGTAACGATGGATCGTGGAAGCCAACCGACAACGTCATCAGCGAACGTCAGCTTTAACAGTCAAGGGATTTACAATCTGATGTTTGAACAGTTTGCATCACCGGACCTGTCGCAGTTTTGTTTTAGCAGACGCTGTGAACATGCAGTATTCACAATCGACCGCCAAGCGCACTAGAGATTTCTTCGAAATGATAGTGCGCTATATTTATGTTCACTTATTATTATCATTATTATTAATTAAAAACTCTGGTCAAGTTTTTCACACCTACGGGCTGATTGAGGCGGTGGTATGTCTGCTAGCTGCAAACAGTAGATCCAATAATTGTTTGCTGGCACGGTCAACGGATGGCCGCATAGTGCGCCTCTGTATCATTAGCTCATGTCAATCGGCTGCCACTTTCAAGACTATTACGAGTTTGGCTTATAGAGTGTTTAGACGATCCAGCAAACGTCCAGCATTAGCACGTGTATTTTGAATACATTTGCTGGAAGTTTGCTGGACGTTTGCTGGATCGTGTGAACACCCCATTAGGTAAAAAGCGTTATGTCAAGTATGAGCCAAATACTTTAAGCATAAACAAATTACGCTGTTCAACTTGTTTTCCAATTGCAGATTAGCAATAAATAGGGACTTGGCGATATATTTTTTTAAATTTTCATTTAATGCCATTTCGCGCAATATGACAAAAACGACGTGAGTCACCGAATAATATCCAAAACGTCACAAAATAAAAATAAAATAACGCAACGTAACTAGTGCTGTTCCAAAGCGTCGACGCATGCGTTAATTTTCTGAACGCACTCTTTAACACGTTAGTTAACGCATCATATTGCTGAAGTTGTAGACGGACTACATCGAGAGGGTGACTGGAATGACGACCGACGAACTCGTTGCTGTGTCGCTAGACCGTGATAATAATAGAACGGCGACAAAATAATTGTCAATTATTAGCCTCGCCCTACTATCGTAGGGTTAGGATCGTCAAACTACCACAGTTTACTGGAACATTGAAACTTTTGCTTTTCGAAATTTAAGAAATTTACGTAGGCCTACAGCTGTATGTTAATTTTTCCACGCGCCACGTTAACGCATTAATTCGACAGCTCTAAACGTAACGAACTGCGCGTAGGTCTAAATGCAAACAGTTTTCAGTATGTGTAGTTTAAAACTTTGACAGCGAACTAAAAGTTAATGCACCAATTATACTTTTTATTGTTTAAAACAAACTGAGATTGAAATGGACGGACGGCAACTAAAAGCAGAAGTTTTTTAAAGCGTTACTTTTACACAGGATAATTACAGTAATTTTGTGAACAAAACATCAAAAACTTTTTATGTATGATGGACTTTCAAGTGCATTTTTCAGAGTCCAGATACGTTCTCGTGATATTTTACCGCGTCATGTTAAACGTTTCTGCATAGTATCATACGACTATGAAAAACATTCACATCACGGTCAGGATTTTTTAAACAACTGAAATTCAAGGAAATCTAAGACTCTTTGAAATCTTTCAAGGCCTGGAGATGGTTTTTTAGCAAAAACTTTCAAGAACTTTTAGGAATCTGGCCACCCTGTTTATAGAATTGATCGACTGGCTTCTACTAATTGATGAAAGTGGTGTGGCGGCATTTTGTATTCGTGAAGCCTACGTGAGACGAGTTGCAAGTGATTAATTTGTGCCGGTCGACTGATAATGACTGACAGTAATGTTAAGATAGCCTAAGTGTCGTGAAATGTTAATTACAATAGTTTACTGACTGAAATGTCGATGCAGACAAACACATTAGTGCGTCGTGCAACAGTTCAATAACACTGTGCACATTTAGGCCTAGCCCATGGTTGCGGGCCTTTAAAACCCACGGTAGACCTAGTTCACAAGAAGCCCAGCTGCAGCTAGGATAGCCGAACGTATTGGTTGTCAGTGCCTTCAAGGTCATTCAAGGTCGATGATTTCCATGTCATTTGAAAGCCAATATGCCATTTCCTGTTAGTGATCAATAGCAATCTAAGCTCTATTTCGCACCGTTTAGCCTTTAAGGTTATCTAAAGTCAATGATTTCTATCTCATCTGACAAGGCGTATGACGCTTCCTATGAGTGATTAACAGTAACTGTCTTGTTACTTCTTTCTTTCAGCCGGACTTGCGCAAGTCCCACACAGAAGCTTTGAGAAGGATTTACTTATCTTCTCTGAGTAGCCGACGGGCTTTTGTGCTTGGATTAATAGTTGGACACTATTAGCTGGCGCCTTTAACAAATTCGCTAATCGGTTTTACGTGCGACTGCTTTCAGCGCGTTTTAGCCATCGTAATTCTGTCTGTCCGTCCGTCTGTCTGTCTGGCACACGGGTGGATCAGTCAAAAACGGCGCAACCTAGGATCATCAAATCTTTACCGTAGGCTGCCTGGAAGACTCTAGTTTTAGGAACCGTAAAGCTTTTTCATAAATTCGAAGAAGGTCACCCCGAACGAGAAGATTGTGGCCCGCCATAGCCGGGGGCCGCCATAGCCAAGGGCCGCCATAGCCACAATGCCATAGCCATAGCCAGGGGCCACCATAGTTAGGGTTATGGTTAGGGTTAGGACCCCACTATCACTAACCCTAACCCTAACCCTAGTAGCCTATAGGAAAGTGCGGCGGAGCTAGCCATTCGTACCATCGATTGTGGGATCGTGGCTATGGCGGCCCCTGGCTATGGCGGGCCGTCACCAACGAGAACGCTAAATGATGAGAGTCACTTTACTTCCACTCATCCCCAGTAGGAAAATGAGATTAAACTTTTGTCAGTACTTTTAACACTTTTGTGCAAAATTTATATGCTTACTATATGAAACAGTCAGAATTAATGTGACAGTCATAAATGTCAAGATACAGAAGGGCGAGACATTATGATACAACAGCAACTTAATATGAGCTTGGTAGCTTGGTTACTACTATATCAGTTGAGATGATTAAATATATTTTTAAAAACATACTTTGACATGTTTTCTAAAATTTGACAAGAGATGGAAATATGCCGAATCAAAAAGTTTCTTAAAAACTTAACATCGATTGTGCACCACTATAAAATATATTAACCGTTGTATTGCAGTGGTTGATGGGATAACTACATTGTGAGAAAAAAATACTTTTTGTAACAAAAAGTAGAAAGTTGCTCAAAAATTTACTTGAGTAGAAGTGGAAAGTAAAAACTTCTACTTAAGTAGAGTAACGAAGTAGAACTACACTGAGGCCTGTTAATAGCCACGTAGCCTACCTTGGCCCTGGTCTATCGTTTTTGAGATATGGCGTACTATTTAGCCACAGTAGCGCGTATTGATTTTTAGGGTCATCGACCCAAGTTCGTTGATTTTTAGCTGACCGTACTTAAGTAAACTTAACGGTCGATCGAGCTTTTTATTGGCATGTTTGTCGTCCGTCTGTCTGTCGTTTCTGGCACGGATTGTGGCTATAAACGTAAGGTCGTAGGGGAAAACTTGTTGGTGGAATAATTAGCCATGTGTGTTAAACTTAGGCATGCAAAATTTTAGCGATATAGTACAAGCCAGGGGAACATTTTTTTAATTATTGGGTTTTGAATGAAGGGGGTATGAAATTCGATAGAAAGCTGATTATCTCGGAAACGGTGAGAGATGGAGCCCAGCATGCTATTAATTATTAAATAGAAAATGGCATACTGGCTTTTAAATAACATGTAAATCGTCGACCTTGTAGGTCAACCAGTAGTCCAGTACGGTCGGCTGTCCTAGCGACAGCAGGGCTTAATTGTTGTTTCATCTGGCAAGGCTAATGCGACTTTTTATTAGTCATTTGTAGCAATCTTAGCTTTATCTCTCGCCGTTTGTGAGATACGGAGATTTTTCAGTAGAAAAACGCACATTTTTACCCCCTTTCTATTCAACCACACATTTGAACATGTTCCCATTGCACTGCATGGCCGAAATTTTGCACGCAAAAAGCCTAGACACAGAGCTAATTATTCGTCAATTTTTTTAGTTAGCCACAACACATCCGCTACAGACAGACGACAGACGCTAGACAGACGACATCTCGTACCAAAGCTTAGTGCTTAACGGTCGGCTATGGGTCGGTCCAAAAATGATGCGTTTTGCGGACTGTTGGTATCGTTCTTGTTGAAGATGTTTGTTTTCTTTTTTTAAAGTAAAGGTTATGACTTTTTAACTTTTTTCGCTGTAAAGCTGGCTCAGCTAACAATGTTGTAAATTTGGTGAGTGATTTTAAATAAATAAATAAATGGTTTGTTAATGTAGTCGTACAGAGATTTTGTTAGCTGAAGAAATAAGACCATATTGTTACACAGCTGAAAGCGGAAGCCGCTGTTTTCAACCAAAATTATCATCATCGTCATCATAGCTGCGTTTTGGATGCTTAACGTGTTCGTGTTTGTTCATAGATAAGTATATTAAAATTTCGCTAATTAGATATTTTATGCCGAAGCACGACGAACCAAACTTTTGTACAGCCGCACTATTAAGCCAGGATGTCTGTGCTTGATTGTCCGCTTTACTAATCTGAACATCCGGGTGTCGGTAAAATGCGTCTGGTGCGTCTGCGTCTAGTGCGTCTGGGCCAAAGGGTATTTTGCGTTTAAATAGTGCGTCTGAGAGCGGCAGCAAAAATGCGTCTAGACGGGTACAATGTGTCTACACAATCTGCGTCTTGCCAAGCCTACAAACAGCTGGCGTGACACTGTTTATCACTTCACTTATGGCGTCATGAATTAATTTTTTACTGATAAAAATTTCTTTTCTATTGAAAGTACCGTACACATTATTAAAAGTATAGAGTATTTTAAAATAACCAGTGTGAACTGTGAATACGTTGAGCGTTTTAAATTTTTCCTGCATTGTTCTCTGAACACTCTGAACTATGCTGCATGTAGCCTAGTGACTGTTTGTCAGCAGCTTTAATGTGTACAAATTTATTCAACCAATGTTAATTACCATCGCTATTTTACACTTGAAGTTATTCTACACTATCTCTGTTGAGTTGACTGCAGTAACAGTCAATTGATGCATTCATATACATGTAATTTAAAACTTAAACATTCATGAAAAGCAACGTAAAAAAGTAACGTAATTCCTAAATTTCACAATAAACTACTACACTGAATACATTATAGCATTAACATATTATTTTAAAATATAATCTGTGTGGTAATAATTACATCACATGATACAAATGTGCGTATAAATACTCGTACGTAATCAAAAATCGCATGAAAGTCCTGGACCAGGCCAGGACAATAGACCGTCACTCAAAGCTGAGGTCAGTGACATCATTTCAGATGAAACGGATAATATGCGTCTATTAGACGCATTATTTAGACACAAAATACCCATTGGCCCAGATGCACCAGATGCAGACGCATCAGATGCATTTTACCGACACCCTGAATGTTTTATTTGCCTTTTGGTAAGACTCGTAGCAGTGATTTGCTGACTTCAAGTTGTCAGAAATGTGTATACCAAGGTCTTTTACTGTTTCCACTGTACCAAGCTCACCGCCTTGCATACTATACTGAAACTTGCTGTTTCCACATCCGATGTGCATAGTTACACAAGTTTTTATCAACACTGAATTTCATTTGCCATCTTTTCGCCCATTCACACAGTTTATTCATATCATCCTGTAACTCTTTCTTATTGCCATCACTGTTGGCCTTCGGAAACAATTTGGTGTTGTCTGCAAACTTGACTAGTATGCTTTTAATATCGCTATCAATGTCATTCACAAAAATCAAAAACAGCAATCGCTCAAGAACTGACTCTTGTGGGATACCACTCAACACCAATGCCCATCATGAACTATGTCCATCCAAGCAGACCCTTTGCAGTCTCCTATGAAGCCATGATTCAGTCCATCTTAACACTAGACCATCATTTCCATGAGCCTGCAGCTTGGCTGTCAAATGCTTATGTGGCACTTTATCAAAGGCTTTTGCAAAGTTGAGAAATTTACTAGTATATTATCTCAATACAACAAAACAAAACTCTTTTGAATTTTTTATTTGCTGTGCCTTCAGCAGAAATTAAAACTATTAGCTAAAACTATTAAAAGTATTTTTATCATTGGCTTATTTATAAGCTATTTATCCATGGTAAACTTAACATGTTCATGGTTGTTAGGCCATTCAACAGACAGCTTATCATTGGTTGGCCAAAAATGAACCAATAGAACAATTTAAATTGAGGGTAATTTTGCAGTTTAGCACACTAAATTCATCAGCTATGTAAAACTTTTAAGATGAGGCTAACTACATGTACTATTTAACTATCATGTAGTGCTGTGTGATACCTTCGAAACCTCAATAAGTATCATGAGTATTGACGTTTCGATATTAGTATCAAAGAGAATATATCGTGCTATATCATGGTGCCATGATACCGCCAAGTATTGTGACATGACGATACCAGTTTCGATACCATGCAATCGCTCTTTTGTTGACAACTACACACTGCGTGACAGCAATGAAAGTAAGACGTCAGTCGTCACATCAAAACCATTCTTGTAGGCCTAAGTTAGTAATAGGCCTATGTTTGCAGTTTGCACATGCGTTGATAAGGTTTTGTCATAACGGCACATCTCTAGTTCATTGTGGTGTTTTGTCAACTTTCGTGATCTAACTGCGGTGCGACTGATGGGTCGGGCATGCAGTGCGCATGTCGCATGCGCTATAGACCTACGCTGGCCGCTGATGATGAAATTTTGTTTGCACTGTCTGTCACGTGCTGTTTATGTATTTTGTTTATGTTAGTTTTTGCAAAGTTTGTTGCAGTATTGCATAATGACCAGGAAACAGATTATTTATCCCCGATAATGACCAACACTGATCATAATTGAGTTGAATCACAGGAGTGAGTCTGAGCAGTGGCGGATTGAAGGGGGCGCCCTTTCTGTTGACTGGATGCATCTCAAAAATGGTGACATTTTTGCACAAAAAATGCATCATTTTTGCTTAAAAATTAAAAAAAATTTTCCACCCTTATCCTTCCGTTGCCCCCTATTCCCAAGTTCTGGATCCACCACTGAGTGTGAGTAACGCATTGAAACACTTTCGAGTTTGACATGTTTGAAGCCGGTCAGTGCAGAAAGCATCCAAGAAAACAGATTTGTTCCAAAATCATCGCAAAATAACTGACAATAGCGTTAACTCAATTCAGGTAATCAGTTTCACTGTCAAACATAGTAAGACTTAAATATACATATTTTCTAAGGAATGGTGGGGCCCCCCAAATGTGGCCTGGCAAAACTACCCCCTCTCCCTCTCGACGGGCCTGAAGACTAACGTTTTATATGCACTTCCGGTACGGTATCACCAAACTCAATACCTGAGACTGTATTGTTATCATGGCTCCAATTTCAGGCAACACTACTATCATGTAACAACTCTGGGCAAGTTGTTCGCATACATGTGCCTCTGTCACCAAGCAGTATAATTCTGCACTGGCTTAATTGTTGAAAAGGTAAAGGCAATATGTCGGAGATGTAGCCTATACCATCTATATAACTGAGATTTGTCTACAGTTTGCTGCTAGCTCAGAGCAGGAAATGGAGATGAGCATTGACCCGTAAGGTGGTGATGTTAGAATTGGGTTGAAAAATGGCAAAAGCTGGAAACTGCCACTGGTGTCAGTAAATAAGTAAATAAGTGAAGCTTGCTGGAAAAATTTTAAGCAAAGACAACGAATCATTTTAGTATTAGTTTTCAAAATAATTTTTGTTACAGTTTCAGTAAAGTTTTTTGTGATCATTTCTATAACTATATAGTATCAGTGTTCAAAATCATTTCAGCGTTAGTTTTTAGTATGATTTTTACTGAAATCATTCATTTCAATATCAGTTTGAGTTTCAGTTACTAGAATATCACTGCTTAACATAGACTTATAGATTTATAGTGTCTGCAATATATATTGTATGATTTCTACAGTGTTTTGTGTAGGGAATATCTCTGTTAGCATTAAGCATCATCATAGACTCTATTCACTTGTCAGTCAGTAAAATGCCAGTCCTGGAGAAGCTGCGTAACATATTCACATCCTAGAGGTCGTGCAGTACTGTGGTCGTGGTGTGTGTGGCGCATGCTGTAATTGCTACATCGTTGTGCAGGGAGTGTTGATGGTGTTTTTTTGTGTTCAGTATCAGCATTAACTCCAGTCAGTCATTAACGTCTGACAATCATCGACATGCCGATACTGGAGAAGCTACGCAACATATTCGCTAGTGGCAGTGACGGCGGTAAGAAGAAACTGCGTCAGTTCCAGTACATCCGACGTGATGCTGACCCAGGTGAATTGTGGGAAATTGTCGGGGAGCTCGGTGACGGCGCTTTCGGCAAAGTTTACAAGGTACTATAGTAGATTACAGGCATACTGACAGATGACAGGCTGACAGCACCAGTACGCAGGGTTGACAAAAGTTTTTATAAAGTTTATCCTGGTGTTTTTTTTGGTGTTTTATAGGGCTTTTTTAAGTTTGTGAGTTTTTTTTTAATTTTTAAAAGCTTTAACTTGAATCTTAGGTGAAAAGTATGTTGGTTGATAAGTTGGTTCTTTAGGTGTTTTAAAAAATTAACAGTAATAATAAAACTTTTTGTAATTAGTGGAACAAGAAACTGAAATTGACCAGTGTAAAAAATCTTTGACAACAACATTACAGTATTTGCAGTCTAGCACTTATATGGCTGGAAGGGGAACAAGTTTAATGATGGGTGCATTTTTTAAACTGTCTGCAACAGTTGGCAGTCGACTAGAGATGCTGATAATCAGACACTATCTTTATCAGAGCATCTTTAGGGAGTCAGAGTGAGTGCTTCTCTTGCATATATGATGATGATGATGTGTAGAGATGGTGGGCATGAAACAGTGTTATGAAACTTTTTTATGCAACATGTCTCCTGAAGGGAAGATGTAATGAAATAGTTAATAATTAATAGATAGTTTATTTCATATGGCAGCCAGTGTGAGTACAATGATGACATAATACGTGAAACTGAACATTGTTGTATACAGCATGACTGCGGAAGTGACAGCGTGTGAAAGGGTTGCGTGAAACAGTTTTGTGAAATTTTTTCGTCGTATACAGGATGGCCCCTGAAGAGATAATGTTTCAAACACTTGTATGAAACCATGTTTTGCATAAAAGGTGACTGCTGAAATGATAGCGTCTAAAATGTTTGCATGAAACTTGCTGTTTTACATGTGTGCCAGAATGACGGTGCAGTCGCGAGAACTGGCACGGTACTTGTTTTACCATCCTTTGGAGGGTAGAAGGCTGAGTTGACCTGAGTGTCTGGTTGCGTAGTCTCAGATGGTTTATTTGTTTGCAGACACGTCACCCATTCCCAGTTGTGTGCAACAACTGCGTGAAACCACATTTTCCCAACCAGGGTTACGGTTTGGATTAAGGTTAAGGTTGTCGAAAACGCATGTTGCAGTATACACCTTTGGAGTATCGTACCTTTGGACTATCAAACCTTCGGATTATAGACACACAGCCATACAGGATGGCAGTGCGAGAAACAGTTTTGTGAAACTTTTGCATGAAACATTTGTCCGAAACTGTTTGTTTCGCAGGCGTGTCAGAAGGATGGAGCGATCGAAGCAGCGCTGAAGCAGGTGGACATCAACGATGAAACGGAACTTGAGGAGTACAGTGTTGAGATTGACATCCTGAGTCAGTGTCGACATAAGAACATTGTTGGCATCTATGAAGCTTACTACTTCAACAGCAAACTGTGTGTCAGTATCTCGTTTATGCAACTTGCACACAGTTCCATTTGTGTAGATGGGGGTGTAGTAGCCACGTTTCTTTCAGCAACTTGAAAACTGTGTATGTGGTTTAGCTGAACTGCATTTGCAGCCACTAGACACATTTACTGAGCTTTTATTTGCATCGTAAATGCAATTTTGGTCCAAGGGCTTTACTTGAATCTCACTGGGGAGCTTACAGCATTCCCCTAGATCCTAACTGGTGGTATCTGCCTCTACCCAAGAAACCCTCATTCACTCTCTGCCTTTGGCCTATAATTTTAGCCTTTTTGGTCTCAGGAGGTGACCCTAAGGCAAACTCTTGGCTATGCTGCTGTAGATTTTCTGATTAAAAAGGTTCCTTGTTTTGTTTGTTTGCAGTTTTAATTGCTGTTTATTATTGTCTATACTCTAATTATTCAGGGCCCGATGTGCAGAAGTTCATAAGTGAAATTTACAAAGAAGTTATATGAGAGAAATTAGACAAGTTTATGGAGCGCCATTTACACAGAAATAGTAAGAGATAGTGTGTGAAACTGTTTCATGTGCCTAAAGAGCTATTTTGGTGGTGATATTGTAACTTTGTTTGATTGTTTGACTGACTGACTAATTATGTCGGCCAAATGAATGGTGGAGATGACGCATTCATTGGATTTGTCTGCTTATGTCTGTTTCTCTCTCTGCGCACAACAGACATTAAATGCCAATAGCTCCAAAATGATTGATCTAAGCTATGAACTTTATATTTGACATACATGACTACAAGATTATTGCCAGTTATAGCACTGCAGACACTTTGTTGACAGATAGGGGAACGAAGCAGGTCACGATATAAAAATTTTACGTGCTCGATTCCAGAGAGTCCGGACACGATATCTGAAAATTTTTCACAAATGGGGTGTGGCCAGGGTCACTTTACCTTTAAATGTTTGATTGATTGATTTATTGGTTGATTGATAAATGATTGTTTCCGTATACGGGG
>Ga0209671_1006791_pt1 | contig 11803 bp, 8 predicted proteins | sample WorMetHERISLAND2_2_FD_187401 | JGI IMG/M metagenome (GOLD analysis project Ga0209671, IMG submission 187401) | Marine gutless worms symbiont microbial communities from Max Planck institute for Marine Microbiology, Germany - Olavius geniculatus... | ecosystem: Host-associated > Annelida >...
ATTGATTATTGATAGAAACAAAGAATTGTGTCTCGTACAAAATACTGATTATTCTGCATAGTAAATCATATTAAATAGACAATTGCAAGTTTCGGCTGGAAACTGAACCCCAAATTTCCATTGTTTCTGAGGGGGGTCCCATCCAACACGATAGGGATGTCGTTGGATGATTTGAACCCTCAAGTGTAGGCCTATTGTCTTCTTCTTCTTAGCGTGTGCTCTGCATGCCAAGTGAGGCAGTAGGCTCCTCATCAGCCAAATGTAAGGCTGACAGAGCGCCGGGAAATTTTGTATCTGGACAATTGTTCACAATGTGTGAAATAAGAGTCTGTGAGGATGCGCCACAGAAACATGATGGATATGAAGCCTGATTCCAGCGGACGAGGTTGGCTGCACATCGACCCTGGCCAGTACGAAAGTGTATTGTGTAGGCCTACCTGCCAAATGGCATGTAAAGTGTAACTACGTCGAACGATTCAAGCAAGATGCACGTTCTATGTGACGGACGACAGACAGTCGACAGACTACGTTACCGAGAAATAGGTAGCTATAGTCGAAATCGCCTTGCTGGGGCGATTTTGCCTAAAAGCACACTGCGGCGAGGGCGTATAGTTCAGAGTGAAACTACTAGGTAGGTGGCGGGTCTGTCCTGACCACGGCGTTGTTGCCGGATTTGGTCAGCGGCATCTCGGCGGCACGGCCTCAGCGGTGAATAAGCCTGGCGTAGGTTATAGCGTGCCTGCTGCTGCTGCTGCTGCCTAGCCAGCATCCAGGAACAGTCTGCAGCTGCAGCCTCCAACTCAGCAGCCAAGCCAAGAAACACTCAAGGCCTGTTTACACTTTTACTCCCGCTCACTGCAGCTGTATTTTGTTTTAATTTATTGACGTTCATAGTCATGCAAGAAAAAGTAAAATGTGAAATATAGTCGCCATTGGTAGTCTGGTAGATATGCCGCCAACAGATGACATGACAATAGTTCTCAATCGATACAGCACAGTGACATCTTACATAAATACGTCAACGTTATACAGACGGATGGACAGACAGATAGAGGGTGCCTGCAACACCTACTGCTAACTCCTTGCAGATTTGCAGGCAGGCCATTTCGAAAGCTATCATTCATAGTCGTTGCGGAGAATAAATCTCGATACTGATTCTGCTATTTAGCGTTCATTTTCAGTGTGCTATTTAGCTCACTCTTTTCCTAACCCTAACTCCCAACTATAACGATAGCCAGCCACGTGCGGTTTGCTCTACGTGAATCTGGAGGTAAATACACTGCAACACGTCAACAAATGCCGCTCATGTAACATCACAAATTAAATGACATAACTGCGGGGTAGAGAAACTGTCGCAAAACACGATCGAGCCTACTAATGGAAAAATTCGTTACATTTTTCGCACTTCACAAAGTTGCCGAAAGAGCCACCGCAATTGCATAGATAGCTTACTGTGCGAATGCCTATCGTGGAAGTGTGAACGTTGCCTGAGTAAATCTGTTACAGTTTCTGTTCCTGGAGCATCCGGCCCAGCTCGCTTACAACTTGCAGCCCAGGGGCCAGAGAGGTCCATGAGCCGCCACAGAGCCAGGGCGAGATGCTCTGTAGCTGCCTCGCCGCCCGCTCGCTCTGCTTCTGTTTAAGTTTAGCCAGGAGCAGACGGCGTCGGGGCCTCCGTCCGTATGCGTCAGCAGCAGTCGGCTTGGCTTGGTGTATAGCTTGGTGCGAGTTGAGATTTCTTACACAGCAAGCCAGAAGAAGATACTTCGTGAAAACATTCAGCTTTAAAGTTAACCTACCTACAGGTGAAAGTACAGGTGAAATTACTGTACGTTGTACAAAAACCAGCGTACAGAGGCGAGTTTTACAAGTTACATTAGCGGGAGCCGGAAATTGGGGGCTGCTGAATGAAGTGTATCAATTATTAGTGGGGGCAAGACCTGGTGGTATCGAAAGCTTTCTCAAAGTGCCAGCAATCGGTTTTGGAAATTGCCTAAATATTATATGGCGCCATTCCTGCATTTTACGAACTTGATATCTGAAATCTCAGTCTTATCGATCACTTTAGAAAATTTGTTTTTAATTGTTGGCATCATTTTTTTTATATCTGTGGGTCTAGAAGTCGAAAATCGAAACAACAGGCCACCCGTACAAGCCTCTGAAGTAGGGCATACTTGTTCTACCGTAACCTATCGGGACGACTGAAAATAAAGGACGCGGAAAATGCACGACCAAGTATTTTTTCGTGCATGTAAATAGTTACAAATAAAACATCTAAGTCACGAAAAACTGTAATTAATTAGTGACCAATAGGAGCCTAACCAAGTTCTTATTTCACACCGTTTCTGAGATTCTGTGATTCAGACCTATTGGTTAAAAATCGACATTTTATCTTGCCCCTTTCTTCTAACGTCGTCGGTCATCGATGGGGTAAACTTTCAAATTTCTGCGTGAACCTTACGGATCCTGGCGGCAGAGTCTCAAGAAGCAGCATGAAAGATTTTGTCAGTGGCGTCGTGGTGGTGGGGTCAGATGGGGGGGGCGATTTTTAGACATATTTAGCGTATCAGAAAATTATGTTTTATCAAGAATTTTTCGTTCAAAAATATAACAGTTTGGGCTATAAATTCTCCCTTTTAAAGTAATTTAGGGGCAAAATTGAAATCGGAAAATTACAACTGTTTGTCGCCACTTCCCAATCGTCTTAACAAAAGACGGCAGTAAAGACGGTATTAGATCATTATGATTTTAGCTTTTTTGTCGTTATCGTAGTCTGGCTATGTATTATCACTGATGCTTTTGTAACGTTCATCTCGCTCGTTAGCTGACATGACGAGATGTGAAACATATAGCTGTCGCACTGGCCGACATGTGAACCATGTGTACGTGAAGCCGATCGCGGGACGCTCTTCTTTGCAGACCATACGATACTTGCGTTGAACAGTCTATGGAATGTGAAGAAGTACGTATCGCCCATTGGCTGCAGACAACAGTACTGATCATCGCTTTGTCTCCTCTTCCGCAGAATGTGTCTATCTGTCTGTCTGTCTGTCACCTTGGCCTACCATTATCCCGCAAGACTGCAATCATGTTTTGTATTATTGTTTCCTGGTCTTGCATTTCTTGAGCATCATCATCGTCATCAGTACCGAGTCCTTGCTAGAACGTATAGTGTAGCTGTTTCCGTTACTTGGCAGCAGAAGCTTGTGAGAACAAGAAATCTGAGCTGAGCTCACAAGACGAGCGACAACATCGGTTAAAATAATGTCGACAAAATTTACTGTTGAAATAGGCATATGCGTCGCAGACTGAAATCGCGAAAAATTCACTAAAACTCCGCTATTTTGGCACATTTAGATTTTTTGAGATCATCGATGTTCGTACCACTGGAAAGCTTGTCAGCAGTTATGATAAGCATGCAACGAGTTTGTGTCTATCATAATCTGAATTGCCATTAAAATGTAATCGACTGTTCCTTAAGCCACAACACGCCCATCATTAAAATCCGTTCATAAGTTTTCTTCATAATTAATGCATACAGGCCAACAAAAAAGACAATCACACACGTCAAATAAGAACTCCCTTTCTTCGGCAGAGTTATTACGTACACAAATATGTAGTAGAGCGGGAACACGGAACAGGGGCCGTCGCCGTCTCCCACTTTTCTTGAGAAAAAACGCACATTTCCTAGTATTTTGCCAAAATTTAATTCACAACTCACAATTTAACAGTTGTCTCTAGCTGTAGCTGAGAAAATTACAATTTACACATGTATTTTATTGACAATTTTATTAGACACGCTGTGTGGTTAGGAAGGTAATCGCAAGCCCGACAGAAAGTAAGGGCAATCTAGGCCTATAATTATATGTCTATAGTGCTTGCTTCTACCGTCCAGAGATCGAGTGAAACGTATTACACTGTTCTAGCTTCAGTGCCTCATAAAATTGAGCAATGTTCCGGATAATAACTTTAGCAACTTCAAACGCACGTTTATAATTTTTGGTAGGTAACATTACAAAAGTAATGTGCAACTGACAGTATACCGACAGTCCATATTACCTAATTAGTGACGCCACTTTACCGTTAAAAATAAAACACTCCTCATATTCTTATACTTCAATTCACACAAAATTAAAACAAAAATACAGAAATTAGTTTTTAGCTTGTATATCTGCCTGAGTTGTCAACAACAACAACAATAACAAAACTGGCTATTAACCAAATTTGGAGTAAACAAGTTCATTTAAAATGACCACTATCGCGACGCAAACACATGCTGCAGAGATGACGCTGCCGCTGATGACGGCTGCTGCAGCTAGAACGACGTTCCCGTAGTGCATGCAACACGTTTAACGTGGCAAAAAGCACAACTAAGCTAAAAAATTAGCAAATTGTTTCTATATTTCCAATTTATCATGTTTTTATTGCAATTTTTTTCGACCACTGTTTCGTTTTTCGTACTGATGAGGCTTATTTAGACGGAATCTTCCGCGAAAACGACATTTTCGATGACATCATAATTACATTCGCAATACTTAGTGATAAATAAATTTTAAAGATTACTTTTTAATGCCTTTAGTAAAACGTAATATTGATATAATATGTGCCAAAAATTGTAAAAATGTGTTCTAATTTGATAAAGTTATTCACAAAAAAACTGTAGACTCTTTTTTCCGGACACGGTGTATGCTGAACTCAATTCCGCCTTCGCCAAAAGCCTGTTAACAAAATTAACACTTTTAGCAAAAGTAATTTATTAGAGGTTGGAGAACAACCTAACTCACAATAGCAATTAAACAAAAGCGTACATAAGAACCAGTTTAGTTAATAAGAGTTTTTTTAATATACGAAACACACATGATTTATTCACAGTGCGGTAGCGAATATTTGTGCCTCCTATATAGGCCGATATCAAGCTATATACGAACTCTCTATATACATAGGCCCCTAATATAAGTTTGTTGTTTGTTGAATAGTTTTTTTTCCTGTAAACAAAGTCGATCAAACCTATAACATATGCATGCAGACAAAACGCCACAGATCGTTAGACATACGTATGAGTTAGGACAGGCATTTTGCTGTTTTTATATAAAAATTACACTTACTGCTCAGCCTACTGTGCAGCGCCAGCACGAAACATTAAGCCTAGTAAGCCTCTATAGAAGCCTCATAATATCGGAAGGGCACTGTAGCACACTACAACCAGTGACGTATAGACGGGACTCACTCTGGAGACGAAGATGTGTGCATATCCCACTGCAGAGATTGAGACCACCCATACTAAACACGATGATTCAAGACCTGAACTCGTTCGTTAAATTGAATCAAAAAAGTAGAATCATTTAGCAATTCAGTCAGCAAGTTGCTTTAAGTTTACAAGAAGCCCAGCTGTCGCTAGGCTGGGCCGAACGTACCACCTGTATCCGAAGGCCCGTGTCCGACTTCCGGTCGAGGAAAAAAACGATTTCCCAGAGTGACCACAGTCCCATAGGCTATACGCTATGGTGATGTACGCTGTTTGTCGAACGCTAGGCCTATAATCAACGATAGGGTACGATATGGTAATTCGGCGCACATGAGTAATGGCTGCAGGCAGCAACTGTGCATTCAAAATTCAGGCCAAACCGCTGTAGATAGAAACACAGTTGCTACAGGAACTTTTGATCGCCTTATCCAACGGTACCATTGCCGACGCTCTACGACGTACGGTTTAGCCACAATACACGCGTTACAAACGACACATTGTACCCAAGGCTCGCCCTAACGGTTGGTCAAAAACCACAACCTATAACACACCAAGACCAGCCACGGACTGGCAGACTTGCGTCCGAGACAAAAAAGATGCGAAACCAAGACTGAAGCCGAGAGCTCAACTTTCGGTCGCGAAACCATAATCTCTGACAACGAGTCCGTATGACGACAGTCTTCGCTACTGCTTCTGCTGGTGTATGACGTTGACGTTCTCGGCGTAGTCTCGTTCATCGATGATCTCCGATGATTGGTCGTCGTCGATAAACTGGGTCAGGTCATCGCGACAGTACGAGCGTCTGCTCGGCGTGTCTTTGATCGGAGGCCTTGCCGTGCTCACGAACTGCTCCAGATACGACTTGGTCGACAGGCGACCTTGCTATAACATCACATCCACACACAATCAAGTTAAGCGCAAACTCCACTTACATGTAAGTGTACAGTACTTGGAATTGTAGTGGACTTGTAACTCAGCACGCTGTGCAACGAGTCCACTCCACAACAAAATCGAAAGTCTGTAGTAAACTTTGTTATACCTCAACGCAAAATCCGCGCAGGCGATTGGTCCAAATGGCGACACGTAACGTTAACAAATATGCCTACGCACTGTTGACCGGTCAACAGTGTGTGTGTGCGCACTGTTGACCGGGCAACATTGACGTCGTCACAGTTTTTTTTGTTTAAATGATTTTTGTTTAAATTTCTAAATTTGGTTTTGAGGTATAGCAAAACAAATAGTCACTGGCGTGTTGATCATCGTTGAAAATTTTTGACCCTCTGTTCGTAAAATGTTGTCCTCGATCTTCGACTTCTGGCAACATTAACGAACATTCGGGTCAAAAATTTTCAATGGTGACCTCGACACCAGTCACTATTTGTACAGTGTTATACATGAATCCACATTGCACAACAAGTTCTAGGTCTATATGTAACGAGTCCGCAAAAAATTGAAAGCCTAATCCGCAACATTTTGAAGTGTCAAAATTTGAAATAAGCTCAGCCTACTTGTCAAAACGTTGTAAGTAAGTAAGTAAGTAAGTAAATGATTTATAAAGCGCCAAAGTCTCAGAAAGAATCAGGGCGCATTGTTATTTGTGATTATTTTTGTCATAGTTGTCGGCATTATTATCATCATCACTATCATCAGGAACACAAATAGCTAGAGCAAGCCTTCATTATACGCACAGTAGTCTATGTTTGGAAAGTGTTTTATAAGTGTAAAACATCTAAAAATTACAGACGAGAAACGTATGCCAGCATAATTATAGAGACCTCAATAAGGAAAAGTCGATCTTGCGGGCTGAGGTCGCTGTACTGCAAAGCTCCCAGATAGCGACAGTTTATGCCGACTGTGCGTTCCACGTCTTTGCTCTGTAACAGTCAAACGACATCATCAACATAGTCATCATCATATCATCATCATCATCAGCAGCAGCAGCAGCAGCAGAAGCAGCAATAACAGCAACACCCTTGTGGCTTTGTAATGCAACGCTAGGGTATTGGACTTACGATCGCTAGGTCATGGGTTCGACTTCCGGTCAACTCGTACTACTTACTCGTATTTACTACTTGGATTAGTGACCGTCTGCGAACAGGTAAACCACCCCAACACGAAGGTCAATTCAGTCTTCCATCCCTCTGGGGTAGGTAAATCAAGTAACGGTCTTTCTGGCTGGAGTTCAGGCGGGGCACTTTTACCTGTGTCGAGTGGTGGGTAGGTAATACTGTGTGATTTCATATGGCGGGTAGCTCTGAGATGGGTCTCCCAGAAAGAGCTGTATATACATCACCTTTTTAACTACCCTTTAACAGCAACGGTATCATATCATGTTTATCTCTGGATGATGTAACCATGTAACAAAAGTAGGCTTAAATATAAGTAAGCAAATTAATTTTAAAGCGCCAAGATCAGCAAATTGAGTCTGAGTTTGTAGGCGCTGAAGTATGAATCGTTATGCAACGACGGAAAATGTCGACTGGAAAGAAAAAGTTTCGAAAACGTTATCAGGGATTCACATGCAGAAGTTGTGCATTTTTGGCTACACCAGAGAAAAACGCGAAGATCTACAAAAAGTGAGGTTCTAGAATAGGCTTGCCAATTTTTTTATTAAACTCGTATACTCTCTCAGTTATTTCCAATTAACACTCATGGTAGCTACTAGCTTCTGTTGATAAGCAATGCAGTAAAGACTAAAAAAATAAAAGAAGTTTGGTGACCGATGGTCAAGCGATATGATTATGAATCTAAGCGTCGCTCTTTAAATTTTGATTGCTAGTCCGAAGGACAAGCTCAAGTTTGGCCTCCACTAGTAAAATTATTGTCAACGCGCATTAGAGGCTTCTTAAGATAGTATCTTTTATATAGAACTTAATTACGTACTTGCTTACTTAATGAAAGATATGTATAAACCTAAAGCCAAAGCTTATAGCAACGTATTTTTTCGTACCGAGCTAGGTCGGCAGTTGGACGAGTGCACAATATGCTGCACGGTGTCGAAATAATCTCCAAGACTCGTGATGCGAGATTTGAGGTTCCGCTGCAACTGACAGCGACGGAAATGCGAGATGCTCACCATCTTTAAGTATCTGATTATTGCGTTGCCCGTCACCTGTATAGACATAAACAAAACTAGCAGCGACCAAAGGTCTCAAACCTTCCCTGAAATCGCAGCAACCTGGCGAACACAGCAGAATCAATACAGCTATAGGCCTACTATTATTTCTATACACTCTAAAAATAGTTCACGAAGTACAGACTAAACTGAATGAAAACGAGCAGAAGGCAAAGACATACAATCAATCACAGTAAATATAATAACACACAGTGTATCTATTAAAATGTTTCGGAATATGGATGCATATTCAGAAACACTAAATCCGATCCGAGTCCTGCATAGAATTCTTTGCAAAATACGAACGGTTGGTCCTTGGGCCATCCCGTCCCCTCCGAGAAATTTTGTCAAAATTTGTTCATATGCTGAAATACACTGAAAAGTGTCAGTTTCCACCCATATCACCTAATGGCACAGAACCTCGAAAAATGGCCCAGATTCCACGAAAGAATGAAGTTTGCGTGCTTCTAAATTATTCAAAAATGTGAAAATTAAAGAGGGCAGGTGGAAATGTTTTTAAAGTTAAACCTGCCTATTCTCTTTCGTTCAAATTTCTCACTTCTAAATGGGGGACAGGCGCAAGCTCCCTATGTATTCGCCGCTGAAATAAGGCCTACCTCAGTTGGACTGAGCGACATTTTGTCTCGAACTTCACCGAAGACGTCCAAATGTCCACTGAAAAGCTGCTTCAATTCAGCGTCCGAAACCTTAAAGTTTATACACATACAAATAATCATAGTTCTAACAAATATTACATGTATATAAATATAATAATATTATAGTTAGGCTTAATAATAGTTAATGAACACGTGTATAAGTCCACTGAGCAATATTACTGCTTTAAATTATCCACAAACTTTTTACGTAGATAATGATCGATTAGGGGCATATTGCTGCAATAGGCCTAAATGTTTATGAAAGTTTTGATTTAAAATGTTTTATGAAGACAAATGAGATTGTTGTTGAAATGTCAAAGTTTTTTTACACTTCACCGTTTACAAGTCGATGTGCTTCTCGTCGACATTGTGCCCCCTATTTGCTTATACTTGCTCAATTTTTCTCCGCTAAATCTTAATTGCAGCTATTTTACGCCGAACCCTCAAGACGTGGCGTGGTACTAAAATTCATGCATACCAAAGCCTAAAAACCACACACAGATCGAGAGACAGCATAAAGTCATGATAGGACTTAAGGGGGTGTCTACACTTGCGATATAAAACTAAAACACGACAAAAACAAAATCTAAAACCTTAAACTGTACTACCAGAATTTATACTAAAACTAATTTCATTTTTACGCGCGAAAGCAGCTACTGCTTTAACGCGTCTTAGCCATCGCAATTCTGTCCGTCTGTCCGTCTGTCCGTCTGTCTGTCCCTCTGTCTGTCTGCAGTCACACCGGTGGATCAGTCAAAAACGGTGCAAGCTAGGATCACCAAATTTTCACCGCTGGCTGCCTAGAAAACTTTGTTTTCAGGAACCGTAAAGCTTTTTTATGAATTCGAAGGGGGTCACCCCGAACGAGGGCGCTAAATGAGAGGGGGATACGAAAAATTTGCAATTTTTAGCCAATATGTCGCTGTATCTCAGTAACCGTGCGAGATAGGGCTTAAGTTACTATTAATCACTAATAGGAAGTCGTACACTGGCTCTTGATTGGCGCCGAATTCAATGACCTTGGATGACCTTCAATGCTAAAATAAAAGTTTTTATGGATTTTTTTTGCCATTTTGGGTTGCGAGACACATTTCAAGAGCGAATTGCGCCAAAATCAATTGAGACAGACATAAACAAGCTGCATATAAAATTTTTAGCATTCAACGTAGATTTTGAGGGTCTAAACCTCGATTTTTTAGGTTTAAATAAACCTGCGCACAAGGGCATCAAAAAGCGGTATTCTCGCAAAAGTCGTTATTTTACCGTTGTTGGCTTGGCCAGTCTTTCGTGTAAACGGTTGCAAATCACATGGGCATGCTGTCTATCACAACAAGCACTAATGACGAGCTTTTTACATGTAGTCCTATCAAGATCGATGACTTTGAAAGACCCTGAATTTCCAAAATAAGGGGTTTTATTGATTTTAGCGCAAACTGCAAAAATGAACTGCGACAAAATGGCTGGAGATAGACTGGCAGTTTTTGAGAGCAGGAACTGCTATAACCTTTCGCGCGTCTCGTGAGATTTAGCTCAAATTTCTTGTTTCTTCCGTTTTTATCCCTTATAGTATGTTGTGTTTTGAACTCGGCTGCAGTCTGTCATCTGATTTTGAGCAACGCATTTTTACTAGTAGATTTATCGAAATAGAACAAAATTGCAGGTCTATATATTTCGTTACAGTTTGGTAGAAGTTTTCTCGCAGTGGTGAAGGCGCCGATATTATAAGCTTACCTTGCCAATGATGTTTTCGACTTGTGGCTCGCTCAGCGATGCGTCCATGTCCGGTACATTCGCTACCAGCAACTGAAATTAACGTAACGTGCACACGTAAAACACACTGGAAAGACACCGGTATCTATTTTGTTTTTATGGACGAGCTGATAAATAGGTAAAAGAAAACGGATCAAAAATTACCCAACAAAAACATAATGAACTTGATAACAGAATGTGAATATCATTTGCTCTCTCCTTGAAAAACGTTCCGCGGATGGCGACGACTACTTTCTTCCTCCAGACATAGGCGGATCCAGGAGTTAAAGTTGGGGTGGGAGCAAGATCGAGCGCCAAAGGAAAATGGGGTGTGGGGAGAGGGTATCCCACAGAGGAAGAGGTCCGAGTCTCTGGGATCGAAGGGCAAAAAATTGTGATATTTTAGGGTCAAAATAACGCATTTTCGTGCACTCTTGGTGCTAATCTTTTTTCTATAACTATAACAGTATAAAAAATACACCAGGAATGCATTGACTGCCATGATGGAGATTGACTTGCATGCGATGAAGAGCGTTATTCAGGGCGACTATCCCCAAGTCCTTCGAGCAAGTTCCCCTCCCCTAACTCAAGCTGCGGCGCCACAAGCGCCGAGAATGAGGCGCTGCATATAGGCGTCGACGGGTGAGGAATGGGAAGGGGTATTCTCCTCCCCAGCCAACTACGGGATCTGGGGAAGCGTCGTGAGCTCCTCCAGCGGGGTCCGGGGCGTAGTCCCGGCGAAAACGAATTTGGTGCATTCTAAGCGTTATAAGACACATCTGCTTGCAAAATAGCGTAGGCCTAAATATATCAAACATGCAAAATAATAATAATATTTAACTCCCCCTAATTTTCCCCAAAACATTCTCACTTGTTCCAAGGTTCATGTAGACGCCATGGCATTATTAGTCCGCCCGAAAACGATAGTTTTCAAAAAAACTTATGTTTTACGCATGATGTTTTTTTTTATTCAACGCGAGATCTCCGAGATGCGTGGGCCGACCGGCGCGAAATTTTGCACAATGGTCAGTACTAGGC
>Ga0209671_1006792_pt1 | contig 11803 bp, 8 predicted proteins | sample WorMetHERISLAND2_2_FD_187401 | JGI IMG/M metagenome (GOLD analysis project Ga0209671, IMG submission 187401) | Marine gutless worms symbiont microbial communities from Max Planck institute for Marine Microbiology, Germany - Olavius geniculatus... | ecosystem: Host-associated > Annelida >...
CTTGGCACATCGCTTATACAACAGCTTGTTGCTATCGCACAAGCCGTGATTTATCATTTTACTGCATCTTTATGTTATTCGTTGAGTATTGCCTGTTCTTACATTGTACAGTATTTATTGCATTTTCAGAATACAGCATATGCTGTTCGGGACACATGTTATAATTGTTTTGTCTGTCCATTGCTGTGTTAAAGCCGAGCTAATTCAACAGTGAAAATCGGTCATTCGGTCACTACGCATAAGCATTAAATATTGTATCCTCACTGCCAGCATTATTTGACTGGTGTGTAATATAGATGTGTGGAATATTGGGAATAATCATTTATTACCAAAACATCTGTGGTTATTTCATCAGCCGCGAGTTAGTTATGATGTCCACTTCTTACTTCTTAGTCAGCATTTCCTGCTCGTTCGAGAAGTGCATTTTTTGCAGAGTGACTAACTAATGGCTACCCAGGATAGGATGTTCTTACTGACTAAAATGTCGTGAATATTTTTAGTGCTAGTATAGAATGTATGTTATCTTCAAGTCATATGTTTAATACTTCCTTAAACCTGAAAGTATTTATTGGTTTCTGGTGTGGTTAATGTCCAAGAACGTACTGTGTTTCCTTGCGTGATTAGGGTCATTGTTTCAGAAATACATCTCTAAACCACTCTTTATTAGCGGAACTTTTTCAGGTCTTAGTCAGTGGTTGTTTCTTGTGGTTTCACCATGTCATCTACTTGTGGTTAAAGGTTTGAAGGTCGTGTGGTTGGCCAGGGTCTTTATAAAGGTAAGCTCTTGTTATCGTCTTGTTACCCGGAGATTTAGCAGGTTTTTGCTTTGCTGTCGTTTTAGAAGTCTTGTAGGTTTTGCTGGAATATAAGCAGTTCATAACTCATTGTGTCTCGTTTAATGTGGTCTTAATGCAACGTTGTTTTTGCTGCCTTTTCAATTTTACGACACAGTATGTGTACCTATTACCAACGAGTGTGCTTGGTTTGATATGTGAAATTTTGTGTAACACAGCACAGTGATTAGGGTGACCTACTCTAATCCTGGTATTTTCAGTTCCTGTAGAGACCCATAAGGGAGCAGTCTGATAAAGGGGAAGATCTGGTGGGACTTTGTCCAGGCAGACATCATAATCGTCATATAAATGCTATAGCAATTAGGCTGATAGTGCATTACAGTGTCAGTTTGACAACAGGTGCATCGTGAGTGCTTCAAACTCAGGTTTAGTCGAGAAATAGCCGTTTTTCAAACAAAACAGCCAACAGTATGGTTACATCTGTTTGAAATCATCTTTTTGTGTTTGTTTTTTGTTTGCCAAAACTAATCATTACTTGTGATGGCAAAAAGTAACTGTCCACAATGGCTGCGTTGATTCGGAAAAGTCCAACCTTACAATTCGGAAGTGGCGTATCTTGACGTAAATTGTTAGGTGCCTTCTGTCTGAGAAACAAGTAATTTCTAGTGACTTTGTAAATGTTGTAAAGCAGCCGTATAAGTTGGGAGAACATGTTTTTGTCTGTTGTAGGCTGAAGTATTACGACAGTCGTTTACAAAGTCTTGCCACATCTGTGTCAAGACTTCTTGAATACAATACTGCATGCGCTTGTCTTACCAAACAATGTGAGTATAGATATGCTGCAGATTTGTTTATATGCACTGAAGGTAACGTGCCATTGAATAAGTGACTGTTTTTGTATGCGGAGTGCATCATATCCAGTACCGGCCCACTGTTCCGAAGGTCCACTATTCCGAAAGTCCATTGTGAGGATACGTGCCATAGTGCTAACGTCTGGGTTAAGGTTAAGGTTAGGGTCAGCCTTAGTGTTAGTGGGAATAGTAGACTTTAGGAATAGTGGACCCAAATCTCATATCCAATGCTGCTTACATGCAGAAATCTCGGAATGTACTCTTCTATAATCTCTACCAAAGAGGTTATGTTTCCATACAGAATATCTTGCAAAGTTACAAGCAGATTTTGATGATACCTTCGAGGAAGAATGCCTATACGCTGTGGATGTATTAATTAGCTTTCAGAAAAGTTGCATATTCGTTTTGTAGATCCTGATCATTTTTTGTGAATTCTTTATTATTAGTGGATAATTTGTAAACTGATATTTTGCAGCATATCTCAGCAAGTTAAGGATTTAATTTAATTAAACTTTCATGGAATATTAGCGATGTGACAGAGGATAGGTAGGAAAATCTGCGAATTTTAGCTGATAAGTCGCCATAATGGTGCGAGATAGGGCCTAGATTACTATTAATCACTAATAGGAAATCATGCACGCTCTTTTGATTGACACCCAGAGCAATGACCTTGGATGACCTTGAATGCCAAAATAGTTTTTTAACGGACTTTTGGCGATTTTGGGCTGCGACACAACTCTGTAGTGTTCGCAAGGTGTCGCCACGCAACTAACTCGTTATGCAATGCAGATGGAGATTTTGGTATTTGTATATTAACTTAGCCTGAACACCGCAGTAGGTAGTGGGCCTTCATACATGCACTGCTGTCGCACGATCCCTTTGCGTTAGCTAGGCTTTCTTTCTTTTTAATGTGCTGATTTCCAGCTACAAACTCGTTCTCCAATAGACAGCATTCTGACATTGATGACTGTCTGTAGCATATGAGGGAAGATTATTAGAACTGCCATTATTGTTAGTTACATAGGCCTATGCACACTTTGGATTGGCAGTTCATACAATTTTAGGTTTAGGTTGTTCTTAGGTTTTGTGTCTCATAAAGGTTATACTTTGTGTAAAGGTTAAACTTTTTGTTTCATTATTATGTGTGGTGTACGTTTGCCTGGAAAGGCTGTCCCTGAAATGACCTAAACTGTGTCAGGTGGGACGTAAAACCCTACTCACTCACTCAGAAACTAGTTAACTTAAGCATGTCTCTATAAAGTAGGTTAAGAATAGTGCGTACATTCAAGAAAATCATTGATTATGTGATGAGCTTGGTTAATGACGTGTTGCAGTGCAGAGAATTGTATGTTTGGCAGAATCTGCTTGCTGTGGATGCACACGAGCATCGTTAAAGAAGTTCATCTGCAGCAGCAACAGGCAACATTGCCTTCTGATGCGACTCTGACAGAGAGAGTATTTGCCCAGAGTATTTGTAAATTGTTAGCTGCCTTGCTTCAGACTGCATTGGATAAACCTACTGGTAGACCTGGCAACCGAAGCCGCAAAAGCTGAGCCGCACAAAAATTCAAGTCAACTTGAGCTCAGCCATATTTTATTTGAGCTGCATTTGTGCTTCAGCCAAAGCTGAAATACTTTTGAGAAACCGCAGATTGGAGTCTATAATCATTCACTAATATACTGGTTAAAATGTGAGCCATATTTTGCGGCTCAAGCCGAAAAGCTTGAGCACAGCCAGAAAAGCGTTTGCAAGCAACTGTCAGGTCTATGACTGTGATAGTTTTTCTAAAGAGATTGTACATTGTAAAAAGTACCATGTAAAGTGAAATATGCACAGGGCTTGCCATTTGAAGCGATCGATCGGTCGATCTCCTAAATTCATCGCCTGAATGCCTGCCAGGCGATCGATTTTTTGATCTCCTATTCGCTGGCCATGCACAGTGATTTTGATCGCCAAATTGATGCAAATTTGCGGTCAGTTTTCACTAAAGTCGTTTGGTAATTTTGAGAAGCAAACTTCAGCAGAAGTGGATGATATGGAGCAAAATAAAGGTCTTTAACAATATTTTTCGGTTAATACATTTTAAAATTTCATTTGTAACAATGCTGCTCTGTCAAGTTTTTTTTCTCATTTGTGGATCTGTAAAGTGTAAATGCTTAATTAGTGAGCGTGCAGAGTGACGTTGGCGGCCCTTAGTCTTAGCCAGAGACGTCCATTCCATTGGCAGGTGTAAGCAGGATGCTTCCTTGGAAAAGTTTGGACTAAACTGAGGACATATGTAATTTAATATGTAGACATGAGATGTGTTTTAACCTATAGGAGCTCAAAAATTTGTTAAAATGTATTTATGGCTGGGACTCTGCCCCAGACGCTGTAAACCCTTAGCCAGGGCCTAAATCTTTTGGAGAAGGAAGGAATGAAAGATGTTGGAAAGGCAATGGAGGAGAAAAACTGAAAAGGTAGAGGGAAAGAAGAGGTGAAAGCGACTTTGGGGTGGTTGCTTCCTGAAGCTGAGAAGAGAGGTTCCCCTTTATCTTAGCATCTTCACTTTACAGTGATAGTATACTCTCCTGTCATAATCGAGCCTACTTTGTGTGGCGCGATTGATTTTTCGATCGCCTCTTATTTTCAAATGGCAAGCCCTGAATATGTATGCTTTATGTACACGGTGTTTCATAAAAATGGCAGCATTTTTCTTTCTTTTATAATTCACTCAAATGACGACAAATTTACGTGAAATTTTTACCAGATATAGCTGAAGAAATAGGCTACTAATTCAAAATATTTTGACAAAATGTGGCTGTTAATTAAATATTCTTTGCTATTCATGACAACACAGTGACATCATAATGTGTTGTGAGTACAAGCTTGCTCATCTCAACTGGTGCTGTCAATTACTACTCTACTTCGATGGTGAACTTGATTGGACGATTCACTAATGAAAAATGTTCATCATATCAGCACTAAGCAACATGGGGGCTGAAGTCACACGAGCAAGAAATTCAAGCATCTTGCAAGCGGCGTGTGCTGGTGGACTGTCTTGCTGGGATATGTAAAAGTCAAGTCATCCCCACAAGTGCGCAAAAGCAATTGTTTTGGGCGTTTTTGGTGGCTGCAGTTATAACATTTCAACAGTTTGTCAGCAGTGAACCAAACAAAATTTTGCTTCAAGTTCATGATTGAAGCAGGGCAGCTATTCAGCAACTGACAGCACCGGCTGTGACAAGCAACTTTGCACTCGCAACACACTATGACGTCAGCAATACATCACGATTAGTATTTCTTCAGTTACAACTGGTAAAAATTCCATGTAAATTGATCATCATTTGAGTGAATTCTGAAAGAGAAAAAGGGTGCCATTTTTTTATGAAACACAGTGTAGAATAGGTCAACCAAAGCAATCACACAGCTTCGAAAATGATGAAGTGAAGTGCAGTGTAGTTCATACTACACTCACGTGTTCGATATGACTGCCCTTCACTGCATCTAAAACCTAATCATTTTCGACATCGTCCAATCATTCTACACTATGTAACATTTTTGTGCACCGTCCTGTAGCGTATACAATATAGCTTATATTAATGATTCTGTTCGTTCATAGTTCTTATGATGTTCACTGTAGTTTGCAAACTTTCCCCAAAATGTACATTACTTCTTGTTCCTGCATTGCTAACAATTATAACATTTTAATGCATGCACATAATCAACACTCATTATAAAATTTATGTGGTAGTATTTTATCACGACAACTATCTCTGCATGCTTGCAATGTTGACATTTTGACTCCCTAAACATTCCCGGTTTGTCTACATCCAATTGTGGTCATGTAGTTGAAACTAATGCATGCCTAGTTACGTCTCAAAACTTGTATGAAATGTGATTTTCTCATTCTTGCAGTATATTAGTTGAACAGAATATGCTGAAACATGTGCAGGATGTAAAACGTTACTGTATGCCACCACGAATGATTGAAATTTATATAAGTTTATATATGAACAAATACACATACAACTCACACAAATTAAGTTACATCGCCACCAAAAGATACTGCTTAAACTCAATCCGTGCACAGGCATAGCCTACATTTTACTGGGGGCAAAGTGTCGCAGGCAAAGAGGGGACGTGGGATGCTTGGTGGGGTACCAGTACAGCAATCCCTACAGCTAAGGGTCCCGGTCTATGAAGCATTGTAAGGCTCCCCACAGCAGGACTTGGGGCAAATCCCATACACCCCAAAGGGTTATTACTACTTTTAGCATTCAGGATGGCCTCTCCCGATATCAGTACTTTAGGCGAACTGGACACAGATTGAGGCTGGTTGATACACTGTAGGTTAGTAGCCACTGTAATCAGACCATTTTCACAGACTTGGTGCCTTTCCGTCGACCAATGAAAAGTGTCAAGTGTTGAAGGATAGGACACAACAATAACAGCAAACAACATCTGCAGTACATCATGATAAAGTAGTTAACAACAGATGACGTGTTCCTTGTTAACTTGCGACACAAATCATACTGTACGCCAGAGCCTACTCATATCACGACCACCTACTTATTACAACTAACTCAGTTGAACTGCACCTGGTAAAATAAATTACAAGTCGCAATGAAAGAGACGTAAAGCTGATTAACAAAACTCCCTAACAAAACTACATTTCCCACAGCTGGTACTGCCAACGCATTCTTCAAAAAAGCACCAACAAACGGATTTTCTACAGATTATCACTGATATGCAACAAAAACAACAACAAGATCACTTCAACAAAATAAATAACGAGATCTAAAATATATAAATTAAATCTCACTGCCCCATGTGTCGGGCATGTTGGCAAAATCTTCTAATTGCCACAGTGAAAATAACTTAATCCTTGAAGCCTGAACTAGAAAGAAGCACATCCCATGCCTGAACAAATTCTAGTACACCAGCACAAGGAACCATCAATGTATAATTCATTATTGGCAACTTACAATAAAACTAAACTTGCGTCTAATGCTGCATTCGGCAGTGCTCGTAATTACGATATATACCCATTTGCAACTAGTAAGTACGAGTAGGATGCATTCAATAATGTTGACCTACGTACCACCTGAAAGTAGGCCCAAAACCGCTGGAATGCACGTATCAATGTGCTAAATGTCACTAATATACAGACAATCGACAGTCTGGTTGAAATAAGGCATCTAACAAACTTTTGCAATGTTTCTAACCATCTTTTGCCACGAAATAACGATGAAACAGATAAGTTCATCTGCTACAGCCGCCATTGCAAAGGTCAAGGTTGCGAAGTCGGAATTATCGTCATGCTGGTGAAAGCGAAAAGTTTCAGAGTAGTAAATACGAGTCAGCAGGTGAACCAAATGGAATTTCCGACTCGGAAACTTGTACTTCCGGTATTTACGACCACTACAGAATGCAGCATAAACTTGCGTCCACAGGATCAGTGTCTGTGAAGGTAAACACTGACTGCAGTCATCGTGCGTGTTTGGTTTAATGTTAGCTGACCGTCATAATTTGCCGGCCTAGTCATATGAGTGAAACTATCTAGAAGATGTGTTATAACACACAATGTCGGTGCTGTCAAGTGCTTGTGATAACAATACAAAAGCAACCGCAGGTGCAGGCCATGCAGCTGTACATGCCGAAACATTTAGTGATGGCTTGGCATCAAACTGTTAACAAATGGAAATAATTACCTTATAACTGCATACTTTTTATGCTACACCAATGTCATAATGGTATCAATAGTAAGGTTTGTGTCTTGACAGATGAAAGCATACATCCATTCAGTGGTGCCAACTACAGAAGAAACTGCCAACATTATGGTACCATCATTCATAGTTTTCAGATAGTGTGCTGTGTCAGTCCCAATGTGATCACTGGACATTCAACAACGTTATGTAATCCTAGCAACATCTTTGTTATTAGTAAGTAATGCAGACTGGCACCATACGTTTATGTCGGCAGTTTACTGTTTCACATTCTTACATATAACTATTTTGATTTATACCAAATTACATTCTGCAGTAAACAGCAACGACTGAATCAAGGTGCAGCTAAAGTTAACTGAACAAATTATTCAACAACATCAGATCACATCATCAAGTTTTGTATCACAAAAATTAACTGCTTTGTACATGGTCCTACAATCTGATTTGATAATGGCATTTGTTTACATGTATACATGTACCTGGATACAGACATTTCAGACATAATTTTGATGAAAAGAACAGTATGTAACATAGGCAAAAGCATGAGTAAAACAACTTCCACAACACTCTAGTGTTGCACTGCAGAATTTTCTGTGATAGCAAAAATTATAATCTCTGCATGCTGCAAAATTGTGAATTTTATGGAACGTTGGAACAGCAACGAAGCAAACCCAGGTAAAGCTTAGAAAATTGCCAGACTGCCACGCTCTGGTATGCCCAGTGGAAAACGAACACAAATATAATGATATAACTGAACAATTTTATGATGTGTTATATCTAGATCAAGCAATCACCAACAAGCTCTCATTCCATTAAAAACACAACCCCAATTTAACACATCTCTAGCAAAGCATCCTGCCGGTTAAAAGATGTTAAGGCATACAATATGTGCAAGACACTCTGTAGCTCTGAAATGGGTTTCCCATAAAGAGCTTCAAGCAACTCTTAACCTTTTCATAAAGCCAAAAGAGACTTAAGTAAATGTCCGGGGACTAACGACAGCAGTACTCATTAGTAGGGCCCACATTTTCCTGTGAGTTGTGGAATTTCGAGCTGAGCCGCGGAATTTGCCCTTTTCTGCGGAATTTCGTCAAATTTTGCAGAAACCGAGAAATGATCGATGATCAGTACAATCATCAGCTTTCAACTCAACTAAATAGACTAACTATAACACGGAAAAGATCAAACTAACCTGCCTAAAACTGTGAGCCCTACTAATAGCCATCGCAATACAGCACACAATAATAAATAAATACAATTCAACTTGACAGATTGCACTTTTGAAAACAAAAAGATTGATAATTTTCTTTGAATGTTACTAGCATAACTGAGCCAAATGCCAGCCTTCAATAACTGAGTTTAAATACAAAAAATAGAGCTCAGTTTATTCACAAACGGTTGGCAGCGGAATTAAAACAATTTTGCCGTGGTGAGCCACGGAATTTTGCAAACTGACCCGCGGAATTTGGCAAAATTTGCCGTGGAAAACTGTGGGCCCTACTCATTAGTAGTAACTGTAGGACCACGAACAGCAGCAAGACCAGTAACAATGTGGCTTCACCACGACCAGTGGCTTTGCGGCCGGGCCGTGGGCAGAGGGGCAAATGCCAGCTCTAAATTTAAACAGGCGGAAAATAAAATTATCTCCTTGTCGAAAAATCCAAAAATGTGAAACACGTAGTTTAAAACTCCCAATTTCGAGAAATTTAGATGCAAAATTGCAACTCTTGAGCACCCGTAATATACTCGGTTGGAAATTTGGAGTTTCCGTCGGAAAATTGCAACTTCCTGCCACACCTCCTACTTTTTAACCCACACCACGGCTGTTCACAATGCAAAACCACACCACGCCACACTTTCACAACATAAAGTGCACTTCACGAGACACAAAGTCAACAAGCAACCGTATCACAACAAACACTCAACATCACACCACGAACCACGATTACTCACGCAATTAAACACGCACTTCAACAGTACAAATGCAAACATAAAGCAGTTTTTTCTCACAGAAATATCCATATAATTAGTTACATATCACAATTATGGCTATCCAGTACTCTGTAATTTCACATACGATGATGTGTTAATTAGTATATCATCACACATGAAAAAAGATCGTAACTTATCAGTATCAATACTGTACTTTCTCTCTATCAGAATGATCTATCTGTTTTCGTAGCCAACACACAGAACGTAAAGATACCCACATCATGTCTGCTGCCACAAACCGCCAATGATGAAAAAAACCACAGTTTGTTGTCAGCAAACATGAAAACGTACTGCCACAACAATCACCATACACAATAGCAATAACAAAATCATAACCAAAAAATGCAGCAACTGAAACTATGCTTAGTGGCAGCTAGTGATTGCAATCCCAGGATTGAATTCTTAATCCCGAGATCCGGGATTGAGAAATTTGTAATCCCAGAATCACGCGTTGGGATAAGACTTACAGATACAGTCATTATTTTAGTATCCCTTATAAACTTATTTTACGCACAAAATGTAGCAGGCCCCATGGAAGGCATTTTGGAACTGTACAGAGTGACTCTGTGAATGACAAAACATAAATTACAGTGCACAGCAAGGCTGGGAGTCCAGTGTGCATGAAATATCTTATTCATTAGATAGCAAGAATTATTTTATTAGCTTAGACTTGGGAAAGTACGATTTTAAGGAATTTTTATAATTCCGAAATCCCGGGATTGGGACACCACAAATCCCGGGATTCGGGATTGGCAAAAATGGCCGTGATCCCCGGGACTACATTCCCTAGTGGCAGCATTAACTTAAAATCAACATAAGCATGCAACAGTTTTCTTCATCGTGGTACTCAAGTGCCGAAGCACAATTAAACATATGAAACAGTCCAAACGTTAAAGCCTCACATAACGCAACACACACAACCCTGCCTCAGCTAATGGCAGTCAGTTCAGCTGGATGACCACATCATGACAAGAAGATGGACTAGGAAGAAGACGTGGATAAGGCAACACAACAACAACATCCGAAGGGCCACATCAGTCCACAAGGCAACAGCAGATATCCATCCAGGCTTTGTACGACGACAGCAGCAGAAAAATTACAGGTCTGGCAACAGGAACCAAAAATTTCAAGAATTTCAGAGATGTTTTTCAGCACAAATATACCACAAAAAGGCGCATTCTGATCATGGCATGTATGTAAAATTCCTAAAATACAGTCTATCTTCAGTTTGTGTATCCATAGTAAAGTGTGTTAAACTATTGTACATTTACGCAGTAATTTTGGAATTTTAAAATTTCAGGACAACCAAACAATTTTTGGGACACTTTGTTGATTTCAAGACAGCTTGTAAAATTTCAGGAATTTCAGAACCTTGCCCAGGCCTGGAATTACGCATCAATCGATTCTGTTCATTGACAAAATAACACGAGCAATGGCATCGACCAATCATCGTTGCGGATCATTCATACCGTAGCGAGTCCTCGGCCACGGGATCGGTGAGAATGTGGGAAGAATCGGTGGCAAGAATCTGAAGCTCGTCAAGGGCGAGTGGATCCAACAGTCCAAGTGCTTCGTCAATGCACAGCAGATCATCAGCAGCAGGAGGCATACCAGCTGTAGGTACCAGCCCGAGGCTACTAGCATGACCTGTGCCGTTACTCTGAAGACTTAACAGCTCATCAGCTCCTAGCATCAACATTGTTACACATGATCACAAACACTAGAAAAATTCCCAACCTACAGGTGGGTCCACTAAGGGTCCATTCTCTGACCTGGCAACTCAACCTAACCACTGTCAGGCTGTCCATGGGAAGAGGTTGGGACGCATTTACCCAAGGTCCAAGGACTCAAACGCTGCAGTCGGGGTCCACGACCATGTAACACAGACGGTGCCAGAGGGGTATGACAGATGACTTTTATTTTTAAGAGTAACAGTGAACACTGGAACTTAGGAGCTATCTAAATTCAAATTATAGCTATTTATGTGACACATTCATTCAACTGGCATTTTTTTTCGGAGATACAGCAGGCCTGGAGCCCAGAACAAAAGTCTGAGAAGATGAGCCATGCTTACAACAGGTCAAATGTCTTTCCTAACCTAACCAACACTGAATAGAAAGAAAACAAATCCTTACACATACACCTTGCTAAATGCCTCATATTTACATGGTCGGTAATTGAAAAACTACCCTGGTTAAAAACTATGGGCATTAATTGTCTGTCCAATGCAATGCATAACATTGGACAGAGTATAAAATCACCTTTGTGTCCGTGCGTGCGTCCATGCGTCCTACATTTCTTAAGCTATCTTCCTTCCACCTTCCCTTTCCCTTCTCCTTCCCTTTCCCCTTCTCCATTTCCCTTCCCCTTTTTCTTCCCTTTCCCCTTTCCTTTACCATTCCCCCTTTCCCTTTTCCTTCCCCCTCCCTTTACTTTCCATTCCTTTTCTCCTTCCCC
>Ga0209671_1006794_pt1 | contig 11800 bp, 2 predicted proteins | sample WorMetHERISLAND2_2_FD_187401 | JGI IMG/M metagenome (GOLD analysis project Ga0209671, IMG submission 187401) | Marine gutless worms symbiont microbial communities from Max Planck institute for Marine Microbiology, Germany - Olavius geniculatus... | ecosystem: Host-associated > Annelida >...
ACGTAACATCGCATGTCAGACGAGCGTGACTGCCAAAACATAACAACCACGAAATAGGAACAATGCTATGTTCATTGATGACTAATGGAAAATTCACATGCGCGTTTTTTGATTGCATCGAAAACGCGTCTGCGATTATCAAATTTGGTACCAAAATCAACGGCCTTGGTTGATCTTCGGTGGCAGTTAGCCTACGCGGCATCATCGGCGCAGTGTGGCTAACTGTTAAATTGTGCCTTCTAAGTTATGTTACTTATTTACTTACTTACTTACCCACTCTACTGCAAATATTTCATAGGCTGCATGGGTGTTATTCGTTAAGCCTAATCAACGTCACAGTATTATGTGACTTGGTGTAACGGTAGAGCGTCGAACTTACAATCAAGAGGTCGTGGGTTCGACTCCCAGTCGGGTTACTATCAAATGATTACTACTTGAATGGGTGACTATCTGCAGACAGGTAAACTATCTCGGTATATAACGAACATCGAGGTCAACTCAGCCTTCCATCCCTTCGGGGTAGGTAAATCGAGTACCGACCTATCTGGCCGGGGTTAAAGCGGGGCGTGTTGACCTGTGTCAGGTGGCATGATCCCATATGGCAGGTGGGTCTTCTGTTAAGAGCTATAAGCCACCTTTACTTTTTCACCTTTAAAATGTAGCAACAATTGAAGTCAATGTAGGCCGCCTACTTGATGGTCTTTTCTCGTCGTTCGGGGTAGAGCGCGTTCTGGATGGTATCCGCGGCCTCGACGAGGTTATTGATGTTGATGCCGGAGCGCTCGCTGAAGACGCGCCAGACGAGGCACGGAGCGTAGAAGAAGAACGCCTGGACCAGGAGCATCACCGGCACCCACTGGTAGTAGCCGATGTGGTGCTTGATGGCGCCCGCCTGAAACCCGATCGGAGAACCTTCCGGTACGTAGTAAGTGTTCGTCACCCAGCATACCTGCCACAGAACAACCAGTGCAGTGACTTTTTTGACCGGGGGGGGGGGCTAGAAGGAGCAATTGTTTCCTGCTGTCAAAATTTTGGGATGTCGAAAAATTGTTGGAAAATTTTTTTGCCGAACAATGTTTGTCCAAAAATGCAAAAATTTCGGGCTGATCGAACCCAACATTTTGGAGAATTAAGTGGCAAAATTTTAATATTGACCATCAATAATCTCCGTTATAGGAATTTGCAGTGTCTGACGGAAAATTGTGACTTTTTGCCCTTTTTGTCCGCCTACACTTTTAACCCACAACGCCACTGACAATAAGCCTATTCGTTTAACAAAAGCTACTGTCAGAATGCGGTGCACAAGCACCTATAGCTTAGGTTACACGTTAGAAATAACTAAAATACTCAAAGGTTTATACAAAGTAAATGTACATGACTACAAAAAACGATTTCAATAGCCTAAGAGTTTTTGTTTAGTGACTTCTGTGCAAAATTAGATTATTAGAGCTGAGGAGAGTAATCGGGTACCGTAGCTGTCTGTTAGGTTATTGTGCACGGGGGTGTAACATGTAGGCTTAGGCCTAGCTTTGAGAAGCCTCTGAAATGGAAGAAAGATATCGGTGCAGAACGTAGTTGGGATTAGCCAGGATTGCGTCAAACAACTGTTTATCTGTTGCTACCAGCATGCGGTAGGCCCTACACAATGCTGTTAATAGTCGTTGACTTTTCCAGATAGGCAGACCTATAGAGCAACTCCGGACCGGAATATATCCGGCGCACTGGACTTGCGGCTAGTGCAATGAAAAGACTCGACTGTATTTGGAGTCAGAGCAAGCTCAGTATTGCCACGAAACTCAGAATATACTCCACGTGCGTGTTATCCATACTACTCTACAACTCCAAGACCTGAACTCTCACACAAGCTGATTAGAAAAGATTGGATTCCTTCCAGTCTACGGTGCCAACGACGCATCCTGCACATCAGCTGGTACGATTTTGTGTCTAACGATGAGGTTTCGCGTCGTTCTGGCCTGTTCGACGTCTCCTACATCGTCCGTAAACGAAGATTGGGTCTCTTTGGTCACGTCGCCAGACTGCGAAGTGATGCACCGGCAAACCAGATCGTTCGAATCTGCACCAAGACAAGGGACCGTGACCGGTCTTTGCAAGAGTGGAGATGCGCCAGCGGTCGTCCACCCACCACCTGGATCTACCAGATCTGCCGTGACACGGGTGTTACAGCGACGGAGGCCCCGGAGCTTGCGAAGGATAAACCGTTCTGGCAAACGTCGTCGTCGCAGGCCTACATTGTACTTTTCACAGTTCTCTTCTTAAAATGTTAATCAGAAATCGGCATGCACTGCATGCGATCTAACGTAGTTTTAGTACGATACCTCAGTGGAGTGGTATAAGCTTGTACTGCGTATTTTTTCGTATTGCCGAAAAAAAACTTGAATGACGTGATAGGCCTATTGGTGTCACATTGTGACATTTTCCTTTATTTCATGGATTATTTTGTATAATGTTTAGTTGAGTTTATCTGAGTTTAGTTAAACTATTTACTGCTGTCTTTTGGCGAAAAAGGAATAAATATTTGCTTACCCACTTCAGCAGTGCAGCATTTAATAGCCTACTGAAATCAATGAAATATCGGAATTAAACCAAAACAACCTTGTTGGTGAAGTCGATATGACTGTCAGTGAAGTACGCGGGGCACCAGCAGTTGATGGGCGATCCGACGTATTGTGTGGTCGTTACGATTGCCATGGCAACGATGAGAAACAACACGGTGAAATGATGGTTCATCCGGTCTACGACGTCGTCGTCGTTGAAATCGTTCGCCTTGAACACCTTCCCCACCGCGTGCATCAAACCTTCCATCTGCCGAACAACATTCATCCAACACCATTATTATAAACAAGAAACCCAGCTGTCGCTAGGATAGCCGACCGTACTGGTTGTCAGTGATAATGTAATGACTTTCAAGGTCATCCAAGGTCGATGATTTTCATCTCATCTGAAACGACGTAACCTTGGCCCTCTTTCACCGTTTCTGAGATATGGCCAGTTTTCCTTTACAAACGCACATTTTTCCTACCCCTCCATTCAACCCAAATTTAAAAGTGTTCGCCTTGCACCAACCGCTGAAATTTTGCATTCTTAGGTTTAAGACATATTTCTAATTACTCGTGTACAAAGTTTTTCCCTACAACCTAACGATTAGCCACGATAAATCCGTTACAAACAGACGGACGACAGACAGACAGACGACAACTCGTATCATAAGTTCGACCGTTACTTAAGTACGGTCGGCTAATAATGCTCCTATACAGAGTTGACTTTTACACAAGATACGGCTATCTAAAAGCGAGTACAAAGCGATGTAACTAAACTGCACTGAACTGGCATGGTTTAATTTTTGACGAACTAACTGATAGGCACGCAATAAGTATTACAGTCGGGACTGTCTAACGGCGTCGGTGGCCTACACAACTGACTACGTTCACGTACGCGTCAACCAATAACCATGCACTGAGCTCGCCCTGCTTGCCCATTGGTCAGTTCGTCAAAAACCAAACCGTGTCAGTTCAGTTCAGTTACGTCGTTCTGTACGCTCCTTAAAAAACGTAAAACTGGCCTTTATTGTCCACATGCGTTCTCACAGCTCTCAGAGTCTGAAGTCGAGTATCTTTTTAATACCGATAAGCTTATTTATATGTGCTAGCATTTGGATATGATATGCTCATAGAAGGGTAAAATATCTTGACACTGAACCTTAGGCCAAAGTTGCCAAACCGTTAGGGACAAACAGTGGTCAATCTGTTCATTACAGATCTGCAGGAAATCAGCAACGCTCTATCCAACTGTACCATCGCTGACCCCCTGCGACTTTCCCTTTCCACAAAATAGCAATGTCTACAGCGATGCCAAATTAATATGTTGTTTTTTTGTTAACGAATAATTCTTATAGGCTATCTAATCATAGAGCCGTCTGTTCGTTGCGAGCGTATTTCCAGGAATAAAGTGCGATCTGTCATACACAACCCACGTATTGAGGTCGGGTTTATGGAGTAATTTGCCCGGCCGTTACGATAACGCAATCGACAAAAAGTTACAGCAGCCGCAGCAGCAGCAGCAGCGATTATAATATGATTGCTCTATACACCGTGGTCCATAAAAACGTGCTACTTTTATTTTTTTGAACAGGTTCCTGAAACATTGGCCGATTCTGATAATTTTGGCAAGCGACATCAGAAAAGAACTCTACGCAAATAACTGTAGTTTTAGCCACCTCACTTCAATACTGTCGCTACACTACCTTGTGAAATACAGAAGTCGTAGTTTGGCCGTTTACAGCAATGAACAGCTGGATAGCGCACGCGTCGGCTCAAAAATGATTGACTGAAAAGCGACAAACACGATTGGCAACTATTGTATTTCAAAAAGTCACATGTGTCACATTACATCCTCTTTATTACAGCGTGTGCTCAAAATGTCCTTCTCCAGTGCGAATGCAAGCGGCAAACGTTGACACCAATCGCAAACAGCAGGCTCAACAACCTGCATTTCACAAAGTAATGTAGCGACAGTATTAAAGTGAGGTGGCCAAAAGTAGTCATTTGCGTCAAGTTTCTTCTTGATGTTGCAGGCCAAATTTATTAAAATCGGCCAATGCTGCACGGAGCTATTCAAAAAATAAAAGTGGCACGTTTTTATGGACCACGGTGTATATCACTATCAGCATTGGGCCGTACTCGAACACTTCTCAATCTTCGCCCCTCCCTTTCCCTACACCGCATCATCGGCTTCAGCGGCTTCGTGGGTCAACAAAAGTTGGGAAAGCAGAAAGTTGCATTAATTATCCCACAGACAACTGCAAATTTCAGGCCGCAAAGTTAGTGAAGACAGACGGATTGCGCTACGCCACAGTAAAACTGACAATGCGCAGCAAGAGATGATGATCATTGTAGAAAATCTTTTCTTCCGTTCTCCATTATTTATTATCTCTTAGTAACCTTTTTATCTGGCGTCTTCGTAAAATGATCACCAACAGCGTTTTGTCTGACATTTTATGTGACGTTTTATTACAATTGTAGGTTTACTGAATTGTATAGTGTAGGCCTATGTTCTTGTAGGTCTATTGTCACAATAGGCCTATTAATTAACGTTCACTCATGCAATGGCTTGCGCGCTGAACTTTGCATCCCAAGTGGCCTGGAATACAACTTTGCAGGATTTTCCGACAGGCGCTTTTTTCTGACAATTTTTTTTCGCTAGGCCTTTATGCTAAAATTTACAGTGAAAGAGGGGAGCAGTTGCCTCTTTCCGAGCCCGACCATGACTTTACCGATTGGCTGCGTGCATGCGTCCCTGTGACTTGACCGGTAGGTTCTAAATGTCATTACATGACATTACTTAGCACCGCCAACGCGAAACCTCCAGCTGACCGAATGGCTGGCTGTTTAGACCTATACAGAGAGAGAGACTGCAGGCTTCGTTTGGTTTGGTAGCATCTTCTGCAGACACTGAAGTGCGCTGCGCAGAACGACCGATTGTTGCAGCAGCTGTCAGCATTCCTTCACTGACACGGTAGTGGATGTGGCGCCGGTTTCTGGACATAACCCTCCCCTGGACATAACCCCCTCCGTACGGCAAACCTCTCCTTCTACCGCTGGGGTAAAACGGACCCCCTTCCCGGCTTAAAGAATACATGCAAGTAAAAGGTAGGAAGGTAACCTATAAAGGTGGCGCACAGCTCTTGATAAAAAAATATCGCAAAGCTGCGGAGCGTCAGCTGCCATATGGGATCACACAGTGTAGCTGCCACTTGACACAGATTAACGCGCCCCGTCTTAACCCCAGCCAGACAGGCCGGTACTCGATTTATCTACCCCGGGGGATGGAAAACTGAGTTGAGCTCGGTGTTGGCTATATACCTAGATGGTTTACCTGTCGACAGACGGTCACCCATCTATGAAGTAAGCACTTGATAGTGACCCGACCGGGAGTCGAACCCATGACCTGTTCATCGTGAGTCCTACATTCTACCAGCCGTTACACCACCAAGCCCTTATGTCTTAATATTGGTCTTGCCAAAAAGTGGGTCGATTACAACGGGATGCTGTGTCCCAGGGGGTTGTTCTAGTCTGTCCTAAGATGAGGGTTCCGTCCTACCCCGGCGATAGAGGTGGAGAAATTCTGTCCTAAAGGGGTTATTTATGTCTGTGGATGAGGGTGTTCGGTCCTACCTACCCCATGCGGCGCCGGCCAACTGCACACGGCGATGTCGACTTCGCAGACCGATTGCAAAGTCGGACAGCATCGCGCCACTTCAGCACGGCAGACGCCGGCGGCCGCACGGTTTAGCAGCTGTCGACCAAGACTAGAAGTTTTGGCCTATCTATGACCAGTAGGTCCTTTGTGTACTAAATCTGTCAAGCCAGTGCCTGCGTGCGTGCGTGCTAGGAAGAGGCCCCCTAAACATTGCCAGCCAAAGAGCTGCATCTCGTATTCAAAACTACCTCAGCTTCAATACCACTAACAGACCTAGGCTACGTACGATGGCAGTCTGTGCAGCACGGCGCGAGAAAAAAAGTGAAAATAGAACATTTTTCTTCTGCTCGCCGGTTCGTTACTGCAGAGGAACAATAGGTTTAGGTTACGGGAGTGCAGTCGAATACAGATGCAAAGTATTTCAGGTGCTGAGGCAAATCGAGCACGAAGACATCATGTTCTGGAACATTGCTGTACCCGATAGCCCACTACACAGGGCGGTTGTAGCCCGCAATATCTGGGGGGGGATCACGGCCCCATGGCGAGCGATGTAGCGCGAGCCTATAACGGGGGTGGGAGGCAGAGCCCCCAGCGGGGTCTAGACTCTAGGGAAAGAGCCCTTGGTCAGGGAGCCAGGAGGGCGAACCCCCCCCCCCCTGAAGCTAAGCACATTTGGCTTTTGGACGTTTAATGAAAGCCGCAAATTTGGTCATTTTTTTAAATTTAGAAACGCAAATTAATTAGGTATTTGTGTTTTCTTTGCAAAAAATCATGGGTGAGAACGAAACTGGAGGCTTGGAGCAAAACTGGAGGGCCTGTGCCCCCGGCCCAGGCCTAAAACCGCCACTGCCACTATACTATCTTCAGCAACCGCACAGAAGCCTGTAATCTATAGGCCTACGTGCATTATAACAGTAGGCCTACTCATCTCCATGCAGCGCCGGTGCTGTGTAAAACATTAAGCAAATAGACGATCACCAAGCCGTAGCCAATAGCCGAGTTTTGTTTTCTTTTTTAGTCAGAGAAAATTACATCCGTGACAACTTTACATTCATTTTAGCTAAAAATTTTAAACTACATAATGATACTTTTTTGTTTGCGAGTATAACAGTGTTAACTTTGGATCAGTTCTGACTTGGCTTAAACAGTTTTTTGCATGTTTTTTTTCAGGAGAATTACTGTCATGCGGGGTAATTTCTCTAATCCGCATATCAGCCAAAAATTGCTTCTACGTATCCGGGTTTTTTTTAAAATTTGAACAGGGGTTTAAAAGCAATAGCTACACGTGTTGTTTAAGTTTTTCGACTGCTATAGAAAAGCCAGAATCCAGTTAATCAGGGATTAAAATCTGATTACCTTTTCACTACGTTGCCGATTTTTTTCAGTTCAATGGAATATTTTAGTACTGGTTTAGTACTGGTCTCAAATTCAAAAACACCCAAGTACTGTATAGGCCTATAACGATGCCCCCGGACCGATTGTGGCGTTTGACATCCGCTCTGATCGCGATAAAATAATGCTATAGGCCTAAACAACAAAGGCGCGTTAGCCTACAGAGCGACGTAACTGGACTGACACGGTTTAGTTTTTGACGAACTGACCAAGCAGTAGTGCATTACAGTAGGCATCGTCTAACGGCATCGGTGACCTACATAACTACGTTTACGTACGCGTTATCCAATGAGCAATGAGCTCGCCCTGCTTGTCCATTGGTTGTAATTTGTCAATAACTAAACCGCGTCAGTTCAGGTCAGTTACTTTGCCCTTTCAGTTCGAGCGCGCTTAAACCTACTATGCCGCTGCATTGACGGCCACGACGTGTTATCACGAAAATTACAAGATGTTCACATTTTGCTCTGAATACTGGGCCTACCGGTAATAGGAATCGTCACCTAGCGAACAGTCGCAGGTCTCAATACATTGTAATCAACGGCATCGTAGGTTAAAAAAGTAAGCAGGGCACAAAAGTTGCATTTTTTTGAGAAACATAGCAGATTTTCGACAGACTTTAGACAGACAACCTCAAATTTTTGACAGGGTGCTCAAAATAAATACTTTTCTTTAAATTTTCCCCGAAATGTTATCTTTTCAGCCCAAAATTTTGCATTTTTGAACGTAAATTTTCCGAAAAAAAAGAAAATATTCCGATAACTTTCTGAAAACCCGAAATTTAACCATAGGAGGGGCACTGATAATCATATGGTGTCATGCCGGGAACGAGTTAAAAGCGTGGATAAAGCTCGACAGTAAATTAATGCATATAATACGCACCTTGTAAGCCTACTATAGTAGATGTATCCATACACAGTGAACAGCAAACTTCCGCTTGTTATTAGGACATCAAAGAATCGCTGATTCCATAGCACAATCAATCAAGCATTTCTGCTGACGGACGGACGGACGGACGGACAGACGTCGATTTCTGTGCATGGACTATACCCGGCAGGCAGGCCCAACTGACACCGATAAACGCTTGTCTTGTCTACCCGCAGGCTTGCGTCGACTGGTAAGCCTACGTCCATAGACTCACAATCACACTTCAACACATAGCAGTGTACGGACGCTGCATGCGGGCGTGTGTAAACTCTATCATATTCTAGGGTGGCACAGACTGTTAGCCTAATGATCGATTGGACCTATTCACAGATTGGATTCGACCGGGTCAGAAGTATTTCATCACCACCATTTTTGTCACATTTTTGACGCACTACAGCTATGCTGTAATCGTCTTTGGCACGGTTGTCGTCCGTCTGTCGTCGTCCGTAACGTGTATCAATCAATCAAATTTTATTTCAGACAGAAAACGTCCATAGTACACAGGTAAAAAAAATAAAAGCAATAAAAGCAATGAAAGTGGTAAAAAGAAAAAGAAAAAGAAAACATATACACATCATTGCTGGTAAACGGTAAGTCGTGAAAAGTCGGCGATGGTACCATCGGATAAGGCGCTGGCGACTTCTTAGACTGTCAATAGTAACCATGTTTTTATCTCCAGCGATTTGGCCGCAATTTTTAATGAATAGCTTCAAGCTATAGGCCTATGCGGTATTGTGGCTATGTGGTAGTATCTTGAAAACGGTGAGAGATAGGGCCAAAGTTACCACTAATCACTAATAGAAAGTGGCATACGCCCTTTCAGATTACATGAAAATCATCGACCTTGGATGATCTTGAAGGTCAGTAGGCCTACTGCAACAAAAACTGTATAGGCTGTAAGCGCGTCTTTTCTAGCAACAGCTGGGCTTTTTGTTGGCATGTCGTCTCTCACATTTGGCTTTGTGCATAATTACAGAAAACATACATCTTTCAGAAAATCTAAATGCCGCACCAAAGTGATTGCGGCATCGCACTGTGTCTATGCGATAGCACGACTTTCTTGATATATTTACAGGCGGCATCGCTAAATGCGATTCCGCCTACTGTGACACATTTCTCACATTTCTCCGTAGCATGGTCTGTCCGTCTGTCTGTCTGTCACATCGTGATGCACGTTGCTTAAACCGTTTGACGGATTTTGATGCCATTTGACAGATAGGACTTGCACAAAAATTGTGGGGTGCCTATTGTGTCATATGAGGGTTCCTATAACGCCGGGGCAAGATAAATTTGTTGGGGTCAAACCCTTAGCCAAAATCACGCACTTTGCTACCGACGGACGAAAAAAAATCACTTGTGAATCATAATATTTACGATTCCGTTTTTACCTAATTACTTTTGTTCTTGAGTAGACCCATAGGTTGAAACATAACTTAATAAGTTAATAATAATAAAAAGGTTGTAATTTGATGAATTTATTATAACCTAATCGTACTTTTTTTATCTTTGTTGTTATTCTGGCAACGAGCATAAATTATTATGCTGCAACGGAAATTGACAGATTGGCCTAAAAAGCTAGCAATTGCTATTGATCACTGATAGGAAGTCGCAGACGCTTTTCACATGACACACGAAGATCATTGACCTTAGATGGCCTTGGATTTAATTACACACTCTACTATACCAATCGTGCGGTATTGTGGCTAAACCGTAATTAAGTCGTAAAAGGTAGTCGATAGTGCGGTTGGTGCCATTAGATAGGGCGATGACACGTATACGTTCCTATAGATTGACAATAGTAAGTAGGCCTATCTTCAAGTGCAGCGGTTAATGCAAGGTTTCAACCATTAGTCCCCGTAGGCCTATCCAAGAAACGGTCGGCTCTCCTGAGCGACAGCTGGGTTTCTTGTTTTCACTTGATCCTGCCCCCAATACAAAAACTTCTTTCAGGGCGCGCCTTAGGTGATGGTGTTCAGTAAGTAAACCGATCCTATCTGGAGGGCTGCGTGATTGCACAGAGCGCTCAGTAGCTCGCTCAGGAAGATAGCAAACAACTGTTATGAGACACACACGTCGACCTTGCGGAGATGTATGGCAGAAACGCCCCCTGTCAGATCTACACGGTACTTTGCAACTTCCACTCACCGCCACACGCTCTGTCTTGAAATAGGCCTATGACTGCTATTTTTACTGCATACAATAACGCGTTGCCTATCGCGGACTCCTAGCGGCTTCACGTACGTGGGCTGGGATGTTGTACGTGATATTAAACCCGATTTCACGTATTAACGCCTATATGACTGTGAAAATAGCCGTACAGGCTACTCAGTACGTGAAGCATAGCCTACATTTCGTAACAGTGCATGCAGGGAGGTGTAGAACCATCATTCCGACACAGTATTACTCATAAGTAGTGCACCGACTGCCTTGCAGCACATTTGTACTTGTATCAACGGTCGCAGAGGCAATCACTCATTTTCTTTCCTTAACCCACGCGCACACAAAATTACACATAGAATTCTAACAATTTCTACGTTTCTGACACAAAAATATCGGGCATTTCAGTGTTTCTAAGTTCTAAACGTGGCGTACACTGCGTTTTGTCATTTGGATTGCAGTGGAAGCTGGCCTTTACGTTTCGTTCTCTTGACCCCAACTGACCCGGGCCGACCGGAAATTAATTAATTGTAAACTAAACAAAGATACACGCTGTATGAATTATTGAAAGTGTTATGTTCTAAACTGCACAGAAAGTAAACCATTTTAACCAGTTGAATACGGGGTAATGTTTGTGTGATTACGATGTATTTTCAACACGTTTAGTTTGGGATATCGTAGGTCAAAGAGTGAGCCCGGCTCAATAGCTACTTCTTAGTCTTTCACCGTGCAGTAATTTAGCTTCTAGCCTTGTTATACACGGCTCAGATTTCAGATTGAAATTCTTTAGTATTAGGCTATTTAGCTTCCACTATTGTACTGTGCCTAGGGAATGTGCTTGGTGCTTTTAACCATTATATTTTTTTCACCGAATTCACCGAAGCCACCAGAACTACTGGTGGCCTGAGTAAGCACAGGCAAAAGCCATATAACGCTTACTATCCTAATAACTAGATTAACTGTGTGTTTCCGGTTGCACTTCCCGTTTCAAACAATTTTTAAATTGATTTATTGTATTACTGGTTACACACGCATCAGACAGTGCATTCCAGTGATCAACTACTCTGTTGCTAAATGCATACTTTCTCAAATCCAATCTACTGCGTTTTTT
>Ga0209671_1006796_pt1 | contig 11800 bp, 7 predicted proteins | sample WorMetHERISLAND2_2_FD_187401 | JGI IMG/M metagenome (GOLD analysis project Ga0209671, IMG submission 187401) | Marine gutless worms symbiont microbial communities from Max Planck institute for Marine Microbiology, Germany - Olavius geniculatus... | ecosystem: Host-associated > Annelida >...
CAGGTGGATCAGTCAAAAACGGTGCAAGCTAGGATCACCAAATCTACACCGTCGGCTGCATTAATCGTAAAGCTTTTCCATAAATTCGAAGAGGGTCACTCCGAACGAGGGCGTTAAATGAGAGGGAGGTGGGAAAATTTGCGATTTTTAGCCCATACGGCGTTAGCTGAGCGAGTACGAGTAAAACACTTGGTGGCATGGCGTAGTTGGTAAAGCGTTTCGGCTGAAACGAATTTACTCTACGCCGGGCCCGGTAAATACTGCGATGGGTGACTGCCTGCGAGCAAGTAAACCATCTCGGTGCGAAGCCTGCCAGCTAGGTCGACTCAGCCTTCTACCCTCCGTGGGACGGTAAAATGAGTAGTAACTCATTTACACGGGTTACAGAAGGTGGGGACCTTGGTACAGCTGACTGGGGTTGCCTAGCTGGCCGCTGCGCCAGCTTGTGTCTGCAGGCTGCACACGGTGGCCGTGCGGCAGGCGGCTCTGGTTAGTGACGAAAGCGCATTAGAGGCGTGCGCATGCTCGCGACGATGCGCTGTACAAATTGACGACCTTTACCTTTACTAGATAATTAGCCGCCGGTCGACTGGCGCCTTTTGGCGACTGTAAAAGAAACATGGTTGCTAGAATGGGTGAACTTAGATTTTGTTTTACTGGGCTTTCATACATGCACAGCTGTTGCGCGTTCCCTTTTGCATGATCTAAGCTTTTCATGTTAATCTTCGAAAACGCAAAAAATCGCGGATATCTCTGTTGTCTTGCAAAAAAATTGACGTTTAATGAGTCACACTCACACCTCGGCATGTGTATAGCTACCAGAGGGCACTTTGTCACCACCAAATTTTTGCTGAAGGGGGGGGGCAAGCTGGGGCAAAAGCAAAGGCACAGGGGGCTGCTGCCCTTCCCTGCCTTCCCCCTCTGGCGCCGCCCATAATTTGTGGTCTTGTTTTCTCTGACGGACAAGATCTAGATAGAGCTTATGTTTTAATAAGTTATACGAATAAATTCGTCAATAAACAACTTTTAATTTGATAGCTGTTGACGTTTCGCAACCGCTGCTGCTTTCTTCGGAACGACTGTCATAGACTAGGACCGAGCCAAGGTGATCGACAGAGAAAGCAACAGGATGGACCGCTGGATCAGGAAAAAACTAGACAAGTCCATGAACCGAGACGAGGGTCCTACCAACTTTCACACATCTATGATTCCGCCGCCGCGACACCTGGCGGGAAGTGGGTATGGATAGTGCGCAATTATTCAAAAGCGCACATATGCACCCCCGCAAAAATCATACGTTAAGTATACGAAAAATCGTCATTATCTAGCAACAAAAAACATTTCCACATTTTCTAACATTGCTACAATTAACTAATCCATATTACTTCCAGCGGCAATTAAACTGCAAATATTTATGTAAAAAACTGTTCAGTTTATATACAGTGTAAGGGTGACATCGTGGTTGTAGATATAAAACAACACAATTCACAATAAAAAATTCAAACATCACCATTACACAATGTCAGAAGAACTTTGCTGACTGTGTAATAGTAAAGTTTGAATTTTTAAATTGTGATTTGTGCTGTTTTATATCTATCTATTTTACATAAATATAGGAATATATACAATAAATTACTATATATTACAGGTCCGTGAGGGGAGTCATCCGGCGGGTGACGCCCATGGGGTCGAAGCAGCCGAACTTTCCGCTTCCCCAGCGTCTTAAGACGATCATAGGCGGCGAGCTGACGCAGCGCGTCGATGACCAGAAGGTAGGCTACCTAGGCCTAGCCACGGATTCACAGCAGAGATCTTATACCCCGTTCACACGATCGAGCAAACATCGAGCAAACATCAAGCAGGCCTCATGGAACCCCGCCCTTGGCTCAAATGTAGGCTTAGGCTTAGGCTCTTAGCTTACAGCTGATCACGTGTTATATAGGCCTTCCAATTACAACTCGACCGCCCTCCTAATTAGCATGCTAATTACCATGATAGCTCGTCGAGATAGCTAGCTGGATGAATGCTAGCAAAACATCGAGCAGACGTCGAGCAGTTAGCACGTGCATTTTGAATACATTTACTGGAGGTTTGCTCGATGTTTGCTCGATCATGTAAACGAGGTATTACTTAGGATAATTTTAACACAGTTTTCTCACCATTTACGCCGTCATCGTAGGACAATGTGCGGCTAAGTCGCAGAACACTTACAACTTATCTTGAGATATATCTTAACTAAGATAAAATCACGTGATCGCCTTTGGCGTCTGAGAACGATTTCAAAGTTGTAAATAGGTCGAGATAAAAAGATCTTAGGACATCTTAACTTAAGACTTTGGACGCTTTTAAGACATATCTTAAAGTAATTATGATGATGAAATAAGATAAGAGACCTTAGGTGATCTTAGGACTTTTTTCATACCACTTAACCTACAATCATTTTAAGACAACGACAACCTTGTTCGCACAGAACGTATAGGACCTATAGGTCCTAGTTGTACAAACATCGCATAACAAAAGAATTACGAACAGGGTTTAACTGCCAAGGAGGGGAATGGGGTTATTCAAAATGGTGTTTTCTGTCTTTAAACCTATACATACAATATTTCTATTTCACGGAAACAGTGAGTTAACGCAACGTGATGTTTCTTCGCGTCTTATCAAAGAGCCCGAAGCAACCGATTTTTTTGACGGTCTTAAGACATAGGCCTATCTTGAGATAAAGCTTAGGCCAGATTCACGTAAAATCTTAGGATAATCTTAAGACAGTTTTTTGCATTTACAGTCGTCTTAGGACAATTATCTAATTCACAGTACATTTAAGGCATATTATTAGAAATGTCTAAAGACGAAATCTTGCAATTTCGTGTAGGATACCGTGTTTTTCTAAGACCAGTTCTGTGAATTCACTTGAAATAATGTCGTCAGATAATCTTAGTACATCTTAACTTTAGTTTTGTGACCGTTTTAAAACACTTGTTAAAATAATTCTTATTATTTATGTCTCTGAATCAGGCCCTTTATGACGATGTCCGTGAATAGGGCTCGATCGCAGTATCGGAGTTTATCAACAAGCACTTCCATCGGTCGTCGTCGCTAAAGCGCTGGTCAACGAGTAAGTCTGTTGAGCGGGCCGCTAGTGCCGCAATGGCGGCCGAACTGGCCGAACTGTCCGGCAGCGTCATTGTCAACTACACCGGGTTCGAGCGGCTTGGAGTTCTGCGAATCCAGTACCCGCAGATCGCCGAGCAGTATCGCGGGGCAGGCAAGCGAATTCTAATTCACAATACCCAATACCCCGTTTACACGATCAAGCAAACATCGAGCAATCGTCGAGCAAACAACCAGCAAATGCATTCAAAATACACGTGCATGATGTGTGCTCTAATTGCTCGATGTTTGCTTGACGATTGCTTGATCGTGTAACGGGGTATAACTGGTTCGGTATATAGCGGCTCTCTATTGGCTGTCTATATAGTACACTGTGAAGCCCTAAGCCCTTATCTGTAAAAGCCCTAACCTAACCTGTAAACTAACTCTAACCCTAACCCTAACCCAAACCTTAACTTTAATTTTTACAGATAACAGTTTTTAAGGCCTAACATACGACACGCTATTGTTAGCACTATAAATGGAACATTTACCGCAATTGCAACCGAGTGCCCCTGTCCGGTGACGAAGCGGGTAGAGCCTGCTGGAACGCAGGTGCAGCTAGAGTTCGATCCCCTAGAACTTAAACTTTTTGGAAGTTTTTTTTCTTGCGCGTGCGCTCACTTTACTTGTTTGCAACATTCAGGCTTGTAACCCTGAGACATTTATTACGAAGACAAAAATTAATTACGACTTTTGCATTTTTTTCAATTTTTACGAGTCAGGATCGGTTAGAGTTGAGGCTCGAAATAGGTTTAGGGTTAGTCAGTGTTTAGGGTTAGTGCCAGTGTTTTAACTCATCTTTAATGTACTGGCGTAGCCAGAAATGTGAATTGGGGTTTCGCCGTTTTGTCGCTTTCCCCTTTTTCTCTCCCTTTTTCGCCTCTTTTACCCCTCCTATTCTTTTTTTCCTTCGATCTTATTTCTTTCCTTTCTTCTCCATAAAAATAGGACCCCTAAAATCCAGCTAGGGGGTCTGCGGAGCCCCAGTTAGAATCGAGAATCTAATGGCAACAATTTTCATTTTTTTTCAGAGAATCGGCTGACGAAATTGGCGCATTTAGTGCACTTTAAACGTGTGCTTCTGTCCTGTTCAAAGGATTGGGGTGGGAGCATATTTCCCCGATGCCCGCACTGTTTTGACTACGATTATGGGAACCGGTTGGGTGTTATGATAATGCGGACGCGGCAGGTAACACGCAGAACACGGTGTACTATCTGACGGAGGCTGCCGCGGCTTGCCTGGCTCTGTTCGATCACCACGGTGCCATCACTCACCTGCGTGACGTCAACAGAATTTTCCGCGCTCTCAGGCATGCACGGATGGGACGTGGAGTGGCGTCATTTACCGGGTGGCGCAAAAAAACGTCCCCAAAATTTGCATGCGTTCTTTTCAGCCGAGTGGTTGAAATGAATCGGTACAGAAGCAGAAAAGTAATGACGAAACATCTTGAAATATGTGTAGAAGTTTTTGCCTAAAACGCTTTTGTATTGGCCGCGATACAAACAAAATAGGGTTACACGCCGTAAAGCAACTTTTGCACGCGGTTCATCATTTGCGTTGCTCCTCGTACGCAGGATACGCTAAAACTCCACTTAGGCTTAATTATCGGTCAACTGCTGATATAGATCCCTTGTTTTTCTTTGCTACTGTTGCTAGTCGCTTTTTACTGCTATGTGGCTTTTTGATTTTGGCTGTCTAATGTGGATATCAAGCCATTTGTCTAAGATAACATTCTGAAGATCTTTGAGGTTCGCAAACGGTTAACGCCTTCTTTCATAGACAAGTTCTTGCAAGGTATCCCAAACCGAATAACGTAGTTATTCTGTCGAATGCGGTGTTCATTCTTGTGAGCTGATAAAATCTGGCTTGTTGTCTCGAAGGAAATTTTGAGTCGTTTTGATGCGGTGTGGTTGAATATTATATTTGCATAATTGGATTTTTAACTTCCTTTACGTTAGTAAGTGGCACTATGATCAGTGGCGTTATTAGTGAGATCACCGAAATTTATAAGTAAGTAAAAGTAAACATTGTTCTACAAATGCGAGAAAAGAAATATCTTGCTATGAAGTATATGTGCCGTTATACTTACGCAAAGTTTGGGACGTTTTTAGCGCCATCCGGTATATAGGGGAACTGGAGGGGTCTATGGACACCAATAATATATAATTTCAATTTTCCCCTGTAAATCGTACTTTTGAAGCATTGTTACTGCTGCAAAAGCAATACATTACGTAGACTGAGATCCCACGAATTACCGAGACCACCTAATGATTTACTGAAATGACGTCACTAGGATGGGGGCCTCGAGGAGTGGCCTTGAAAACAAAAAAAAATGTGGCCTCGGCTTTGGCCTTGACGCCTTAACCTCAAAAACAAAAAAACTCGGGACATTGGCCTCGATAAAATCTGGCTTTGGCCATGGACTCAAAGATCACTGGAAAAAAGCGATAGTAACTTATCATCGACCTATACAACGGTGCCATCGCCGACCCCCTACGACGTACCGTTTTGCTTCAATGGCGCCTACAGGACCTTTAAGGTGATCCGAGGTCAAAGTTTTATCTCGTCTGAAAGGGTTTATGCGATTTTCTGTTAGTCATCTGCAGCAACTTTAACTTTATCTTTTATTTTTTGGGTGAAAACGCACCTTTTACTACTCCTTTTTCAATTCAACCCCAAATTTGAGAATGTTTTCCTTGCACTAGATCGTCGCAATTGTGCAAATGAGTCGCCAACGCACGAAGCTAATTAGACCGCCCGGAACGATAGTTTTGCAACAGTTTTTTTTTTAAACTCGAGATCTCCGAGGTCACTCGTCCGGTCGCCACAAAATTTTGCAGAATGGCAGGAAGCATGTTCAGTTTTATAATCTCGGTTCAAAAATTTGGGAGCCTTCCCCCCACCCAAAAAATTGGGAAAAGGCAAAAACATGCTAAATTTGGCCCGATTTTGCACGATTTCAAACTTTGTCCGTGAATATCTCCAAAACGAATAGAGATATGGATATTTCAAATCGGACAACTAATTTACCGACTGCAATTCCTCCCGCATTAAACGAAAAAGTATTGTGAACTTTGGTCCGCTTACCACTATGTTTATGCTTACCCAATAAATTGACTTTTTCGGAAGACCTTATTTCGGCCCCTATGGGGTGCTGCGCCCCAAAATTTTTACACACGCTATAGAATGACCAAGACTTGCTAGCACACACCCCGCCGGGAACAGGGGTTCCCTCAACAATTGTTTATAAAGAGGTGTCAAAAATTTGGAAAAGCAAAAATCGTCCAAAACTCGACGCGATTTTGTACAATTTTTGACTTTGACCGCGAATATCTGTAGAATAGGTCCATATATCAACTATTTAAAGCAAAATTAATCCACAGTTATCCCTTCCAAAATGAACAAAAAATTGGTGAACTTTTGTCCACTAACAGCAAACTTCCGTTGGCCTGTGTGTATCCACCCAAAATCGACTGTGCGCGCGATTTTAGACACACTGTAGAGTTTGGTCGCGAATGTCTGCAAAATGAATTAAAACATCAAAAATCGGAAACAAACTTGATCGACTGCCATCTCTAACGGGCTGGGCAAAAAACTTGATGAACTTTAGTCCATTAGCGGCAAAGTTCTTTTAGCCTATTTCGACCCACTTAAAATCGACTGTGCGCGCAACTGTAGACGCTTATAGTCTTTGACTGCAAATATCTCCGGAAGGAATCAAGTTATCGACAACCGGAAACAAACTTAGTCGATGAAGATCCCTACTGCATCAGGCGAAAAAAAATTGTGAACTTTGGTCCACTAACGACAAAGTTCGTTTGTCTAATAAGATGTTTACACGATCGAGCAAACATCGAGCAGCTAGCTCGACGTTGTATGGTAATTAGCATGCTAATTAGGAAGGCAGGCGGGTAGTAATTGGAAAGCCTATATAACACGTGATCAGCTGTGGGCTAAGAGCCTAAGCCTAGGCCTACATTTGCGCCAAGGGGCGGGCTTCCAATAGGCCTGCTTGAGCCAGCTCGACGTTTGCTCGATCGTGTAAACACCTTATAACTCCTACCCACCATAAATCCATACTGCGCGTACTGTGTAGTGTAGTGCGATTATGTTCAGACCACGTGACGTTGCAAGCAGCAGAATTTTACCCTATTAATTGTCCCTCCGATTGGACTTACGGCGCCGGGCAGCCTCACGTTGGGCTCTGCCCAATATTTCTAGTTATTCAGGTAATTAGTTTTCCAGTAAACCATATAGCTGAGCCGCAATACATCCGTGACAGACAGACAGACAGACAGACGACAAACTACAGCATAGGGTCAGACCTTTCAGTTTACCGTTTAACAGTCGGCCCAAAAAAACTGTCGCACTCATTTTACTTCCTTAATTATTTAGTGGCTTTAGGCTTGGCGTCAAAGGCCATTTGACTGGTCTTGGCCTTGGCCTTTAAAATGCTGACCTCACGAACCCCTCCTTGCTGCCAGGAAGAACAAGAACCCGTTCGAGGGACGCGTGGCCAATCTTGACGACTGGAAGCCAGAACCTTTCGACGAGGGTCAGATGGAAAGCCTCATCGGCCAGACACTGTTCGGCATGGAGAAACCCAAGAAAGCGATGCCTCACTTCCACCGGGCGCTCAAACTCTTCGGCTGCGAGCAGGTAAGCAGTGATGGGCAACTAAATGAAAAAATTATTCAGACTATAATTAAACAATAACTGAAGTAATTTGATTAAACTATTGATATGGCACTGTACTTTGGCAATACAGTTAACTGAACTGATAACTTTTAATTAAATTTTATTAACTCTGTCTCTCAAGACAACGCTTAGAATAGATAGGCCCTATACCAAGAAACAACCAAGTATTCAATACAGTTTCGATAGTATTCGTCCTGAGTAACTTTACAAAGAATCTGTTAAAATGCAAGATCAATTTTACGAGTGATTGCTACCATTTTGGTGAATAAAAAGTATAAAATTATATCAGTTAATACTTTTTCAGCTAACTTTAGCTCTATCGCTAAATCAGATACGTTCGCCGCTCAAGATGAGGATTGCGACGATTATGGAAATGAAAAAATACAACAACACGAAATCGACAGAACCGACTGAGAAGGAAGCCCGTCTTCTAGCGAGCCAGGCTCACTGTCTCTTCTATATCTTCGAAGACTGCGTCTTTCGTAACGACGTGGCCGGGGCGCGCTATGCAGCAGTGCAGGTAACCGATCAGTTATACCACTTCAGACAGTGCGGTATCGTACTTAAAACACGCTTCGATTGCCTAGGCTATACAATGTCGTTTGCTTTATACCCCGTTTACGCGATCAAGCTGGCTCGACAAGCTGTCTATATGTTAGATGGACGAGCCAGCTCGATGTTTGCTATGCTTGCATGCTTCATATTTGCTCGATGTTTGCTCAGTCGTGTAAACGGGGTATAAACACGCTTCGATTGCCTAGGCTACACTATCATTTGCTTTATGACGCACGACTGCAGCTGAAAAATACCAGTGCAAGCCAAATGTGTTTTAAGCGCTGTTAAGGCGCGTACAGAGCGACGTAACCGACATGAAATGAACTGACATGATTTAGTGTTTGACGAATTGACCAATGGGCAAGCGCGCGTAATGCATTGCAGTAAGCACCGTCTAAAAACGGCGGCGGTGGTCTGCGGTGATCTGCGTGACTACGCTCACGTAAGCGTCAGCCAGTGACTAGTAGGATCGCCCTGCTTGTCGATTGATCAGTCCGTTCGTCAAAAACTGAACCACATCAGTTCAGTTCAGTTCAATTACGTCGCTCTATACGCGTCTTTACTGTCGAAATAGTTGAAAAGTATTTAACTTCACTGATAAAATTAATAATTTAAGTTAAACATATGTAGTTTATTTTAAACCGTAGTTCAATTACGAGCTATTTTAATTTTTCGGTCAGCAACTGGATAGTTTAATTTTTACACAGTTACAGTTGAATCATTTGTACAGTAATTTTTGATCTAAGGTATCATTAGTATACGCGTTATGCGGTCGTGCAATATGTGAAAAACTGAAGAGGCGCATGATCTAGGCCTACTAGGACAATTAGAGCCACCGGCCACCTGCTAAATCGATGACCGTGAACGACCTTGAACCCCTAAAATTGGCTAGCGATAGACCTAGACAATTTGCGAACAAGAACTGCTAAGGCTGTCGCGCGTCTCAAGAGTTCTGCTCAAATTAATTATCAGACCGAAATATCATTGGTATATGCGCTGAGTGCAGCAATTCGTGAAAACGGAGAGGGCGCACGATCCGCTAGGACAAATCGAGGCGTCCACGTCCCTGATGAAACTGGCTCATCTGACCAATGACGTTGCTGGAGTGCGAGAACACGAGAATAAGGCGAAGATCAAATGCATCGTCGCCATGCAGAACGTCCGCAACGACCAGGTGACTGATCATAGCTGTAAAGGTGTGTTCACAGCGACAGAACTGTACTTAACTGAACTGAAACAAGTAGCCCAGCTGTGGCTAGGGTGGGCCGACCGTATGCCGGTGTTTAAAGGGCAAACATCGAGCTGGCTCGTCCAGCTAACATACAGCCAGCTCATCGAGCCAACTTGATCGTGTAAACAGGGTATTAAGCTCAGCTAAGCTTAACGGCCTGTTCGATAGAATAAAATGATTTGAGTTCACTTTATTTCTGTTACTCTGAACACGCTTTTATTATCGAAATAGTATTTTTAAATACTGTTGTTAAAATACTTTGGGTGGATGCATTTTCACGGACTGTTAAAGTCTTTTTTCTCCCGAACATACATTAGTTTAATAACTTTTATTTTTTCCGAGCTCGACCAGAAATTAAATTCCGGTAGAGTTTATCAGTCCAGGTGTTTCCATAGCCAAAAGTTGTAAGGTGTCTGGTGATGAAAAAGATGAATATTCTGCAGATATCTTGGCCCCGGCGTTATTATTGTTTTATTCTTTGTAGCATTTGTGGTGAATAAGGATTTTCGTTCAACGCTGCAGGTGATCCGCCTGACGCAGATGTATTGGACAGCATTTGAAATCCATTGTGCACGCAGTCCGCTCACAGAAGCCGTAGAGTCGGGCATGGCCGCCTCCAGAATGATGACTGCAATGCGTGGCGGCGGCGTTATCCAGGTCAGTCGGATAAAAAGTAACGCGACGACTATACGTCCGGCAGCCGGATAAATAGCCTGTGGTACTCGTGATACCCTAGCTGCTAACGTTGAGGTCGTCGGTTGACCGATGCCTGTCGCAGAGACACGACCTTAGCCGGTACGGTGCTTCTACGTACCGGCCAAGGCCGTCCAAGACGGCTGCCGGACAAATAGCCGACCCGCGTAAAACGGGATATTTATCCGATAACCGCATGAATAGCCGCTAGGCTATTGATACGGCTACTGGATAAATATCATGTGCCTTTGCCAAAAAGCAAAGGGTGCCATAATCCCACAAGGGGAGTCGGCAGGGTGCTCATTTTTCAGACGTTGGCTATTAAGCTTCAGGTGGATAAACCACTGAGTCCGTGACGCATGGCCAGTGCGACGCCAGACCTACGGTTACCTTTCCAGCCGCAGAGCGTCACCGCCCTTTGACCGGTACCAATTTCAGTGATTGGCAACTAAGTAAACCAAACTATTTTATTTTATTTTAATTAACCTAATGCTCTGGCCTGACCGCGATGTCACGGGTTCGACTCGCGCGGCGATTCCACTATCAGGTAACATAACAACCCTGGGCAAGTTGTTTACAAACACTACAGCCCGTCGGTGCGATGCTCCAGTTTGGGTTCTTTGCCTGTAATCAAGTAATCAAATCAAATTCAATTAACTAAACTATTAGCTAACTACTTTTGGCGCGCTAAAGCTATGCTGTACGGTGTCCTTCGCATCGTTGTCGTAACGTATTAAGCGTAAAAATCGGTCTAACGGAACCAAAAAAGTGTAGTAAATTTCGAACAGGAGGGGTGTATATTTCACCAATATGGGGAACAAAAACCCCTGGGCGGATTGAGCCCAATTTTGTTTGGTGGTAGGGGTCCACGACGTAATCACGCCATTCAAATTTGGTGACGATCGGTTCAGGGGTTTTTGGTTGGCTGAGAGTCATGATAGTTTGCCTTACCTTTGGCTAACTCGACGTTTGCAGGTCAAAGTCGTCCTTACAACACTCACAACTATCGTGTGAGGTGTGATAGGAAGTGGCATACGCTTTTTCAAATGAAATAAAGGCATCGACCTTGGATGACCTTGAGGGTCAGTAACAACCAGTACAGTCGGCCCCACTTTAGCGACAGTTGATATTCTTGTTGGTTAACTTTTGCTCATCGCTGACTGATACAGCTCCAGATGTTGGCGTCGCTCGTCAACGCGCTGATCTACGTGGACCGAATAAAAGACGCGGTGGACGTACTGGACATCATCCATGCAGACTCCGGGCGTGGGGAATCCCGCTGCTGGTATTTCTTCAGCTGTATTCAGGTCTCAGCCAGTTTCTTATCGTTTTCTTAAAATGTTCATTTGTCCTATTGCTATAGCATAGCATGGGACAGATTATAAAATCACTTATCTGCTGGGTTAAACTGACTGCTCGTTTTGTCGGTTTTCGAGCACAAACTCATATCGTATCGTACTGCAGTCAGT
>Ga0209671_1006798_pt1 | contig 11797 bp, 10 predicted proteins | sample WorMetHERISLAND2_2_FD_187401 | JGI IMG/M metagenome (GOLD analysis project Ga0209671, IMG submission 187401) | Marine gutless worms symbiont microbial communities from Max Planck institute for Marine Microbiology, Germany - Olavius geniculatus... | ecosystem: Host-associated > Annelida >...
GAACACACATGTCTTCAGGATGCTGAGCTTTGTTTCCAGAGTGATCGCCTTACTTTTCCAAATCTTGTCCAAGGCCTTCAGGTTTGCCATTGCCTTTGCCATTCTGACTGCTATTTCCTATTTCCTTTTGCAATAAACGCTTTTACGAATATTGCCATTAAATGCTAACAACCATAGCACTAATGGTTTTTTATTTCTGTACACCGAAGCGAAAACTGCTTTGACAACGAGTAGATGGATAGATATTAAATTTTATGGAAATGCGTTTAACAATAGCTGAAATGATAGTAGGTGTGTTTGTGTTTCCGCGTGTCACACAGTGGCATCAATATCACAGAATATCATAGCCTATAACTTAGGATTATCGTTAAAAGGCATTTAACTGATTATCCATGACCAATATCTCAAATATATAAAATTAAGTACAATAACAGACTTATGCGTTCACTGCAATTTTCAATTTAATATTAGGAATAAGATGGCTTTTTACGGTTATCCGCAATCACTTAAGCATAAACAAGCATAAATATTAGATAATCAACCGTAAAAGCTGTGCAAATGAACGATTTATTTAGGCCTACTAACTTATACAACAGTCATATATTGACCATTAACCGATGATCGGGTAAACATAACGATCATTATTTTTGTTTACTGCAAAGTGGTATGCACATTTTACATCTAAAACTAAATGCAGCGAGAAATCGCAAACCTCCAGTGCTGCCACCTTGTTAACACAACACAAATTTCATGAAAAATCCATCGGAAAAGCGGATTTTCCAGTCCGCTCTAGTTTCAGGCGACGTCTAAACGCAGAATTCACGAGCCACTCCAGAGAGCAATTACTGACCGCTAATGGAAACCTGTGTGCATGCCTAGACAGAACTGTAATTACCTGCTTACGTCGATAGCTCATTAAAACTGCCAGGTGGTCTGGCCGCAATCTGTGGCAGGGTTATTAGCGTGTTTGCTCTCAGAATAATGTATCGTAAAGGCCAGATGGCTCGACAGTGACCTGTGATCGTTGGTGGCATTTGATAAACATAGCTGCCAGCTGGTTAAATGTCAACGAGACTACGAGGCCTTTGCTAAAATAGATGAAAACGACATTTCTGTTGCTGGGAATCTCGCGTAGGTAGGTCTATGACAAAATGGTCGGGTACTCGGCGCCGTCATTGGCTCGGCGCTAGTCAGGCAACGGTAATTTGAGAGTTATTTCATGGTGTAAATATATAAGTAAATAAGATTAAAATTTAAGTGTCAGAGTGCGCTGTGCTGTGGTCTACCGCTGGCAGTTTAGCTGGCGTCTCGTGTTATTGTTGACCTATTGTATCGATTGTGCAGTAATGGAGACGATTCTATCACGTGCTATGTGGCCAGTAACAGATTTGGCTATCGCAGTTTTCGTTCTGTACAAAAAACATATGACATGAATTTTACAGTCAGTGCGCTATTTTAGTTAATAACCATGGATTATGCTAACATTTAATATATTTAGTGTGTCCAGGGAACCGTTTTAGTTGCAAAAGTGAAGTAAATGCTGAGCTTTTGGATACAAGTTTTCCAGGACTGCGATCCTTGTTGCTGAACCCTAGGGGCTCTCCTCTTAGACCCAATGACATGTGAGCATGAAGTGACGTCTGGGAAAGGAGCCCGTGCATGAGCGCCCTCTTGCAGGCTGGTCTGTGCGGGGAAGGCAAACGATGACTTGGCACTCGTTTAGAATGGACTTGCCGGTGTTGTTATAAATAATGGCTTTGTCTGGTGATCAAGTTGCCGGAAAGCCGCATGCAAGTAATGGCGTCAGAGAAAAAGAAATGTCGTAGTCGTACAGTTACAGACCCCCTACTTACCATATTTTTGTGTACGATTTGTATTTGTACAATAGTAAATGTATTTTTTTCGTTTTCTCGGCGACGCGTTTGACTGCTGTTTGTGTTTGCACGTCGTCATCAGTCTTTACGTCGACTTCAATGAGGACGATCCTCTGGCGATTGGCGTACTTCCGTTCGTCATCTTGCTCGGTCATTCGAACAGTGCTCTCAACCCTCTGCTCTACTACCTCATGACGCGCCACCTTCACCGCGCCAAGTCCACCATTCGACGTCGCCGTTCCGTCGTCACCAACACAGACCCGGCGCTCAAGTCGACGCCGTTCACTGTCAGCGGCGGAGACTGGCTGACCCTACAGCAACTGAACGGCGCCGGCGTCGCAACGACCGGCCTAGACAGTAATGACGTTCAACTGACCGATGAAAACAATTGTCGCGCCTAATGTTAATTTGTCCGGTGATAGAGGCAGTAACTAGAAACACATATTATCCCGGTGTCTACCGAAAGTCCAGTTTTACATTGCCAGCGCTGCGCTTGGTGTGCCGTGGGCTCAGGTTTTTTCTTACGTCCGATGACCCTGATCTTTAACCGTTTGCGCCTGAAAAATGGCACTTCGGTTAATCCTACTTTGGGAACGTTGACATAAATTCATGGTTTATTTATACGCCCTTGTGTAATCAAATTAGGAGCCGGTGCGATGCCGACAGACGGGCAAGATCCGTAATTATAAGTTTATGTTACGTTACTTTGTACCTATTCAATAAAACTGTAAACTGACTTTACTTAAAAGCTCTTGTTGTACATTACCATCTATGTTGATTTGGCGAGTTTCTCGTCGACATTATGTGTGCTAAGTTATATAAATTAGTTTACTTATTTATTGATACAAACAAAATTTTTATTCGCATTGTGCTATATTTTGACTCACAGAACATGACATTTCTTCTTCAAGGGATAAGCGATATAAATATAAACAATATTATCCTCTCTATCATTTGCCACAATCTGCCGAAACCTCACAGTTAATTCGTTCAGGGTCTATATTAGCAATAAGATCGTTACCCCCGTAGACTTCTTTGTTTACTTTTATTGTTTTATTAAGCCCTACTGCATTGCTATATATTATATTCTTAGCATTCGTTCCAGTGTACAGTGATACCGGTAATATCAAAGTTTTCATTAGAACGTATACGCAGTCACGGAGTTCTTTGTAAAATTTATTTCGTGTTGCTTTTTTCACTGATGCTTTCTTTTATTTTCACGAGCTATTCTTCAAGAATTTCAAGTACGTCTACAATTGACATGCAAAGGGGTCCCAAAGTTTACTTAATCGTCATATTTCGTTCAAAAGTAAGCTTATGGCGTATTGTTTTAGAGCTGCTACATATTGTTCACGGCAGTAAAATAAATCACAGTGCGCTGTTTGCTGGACAGTTCATAGTTAATATCACCGTAAAAAGTCAACAATTTTTACAAAAATAAACATTCTGCTGATAAAATTACAAGAATTTGGTAATGTAAGCTTAATATTTTTGGTGAGCGAAATAAGTAAATAACAAAGAACAACGATATACATTTTGGACCAGGCTTATAGAAATCTTGTGCTTTCGGTTGCAGTCTGGCGACAAAATGGGGACAGGAAGTATGTTTTTAATGCTTATTTCATGTCGCTCCGTGTCACAAAAAACAACTTGACACAACGACACGCTGAATAATACTCAGGAAACCAAAAGTAAAATACTGAAGCATGACAGATTAAATTTAAACAATTTTGTTTAGTAAAACTTTGAAAGCAATAAAAAACTGCTTTAGTATTTTTAAAAATCCAGTGAACATTTTCAAGGAGAAACAGTAACTGGAAGCAAAAGAATTTTTACGTTCACTCTGTAATTTCGACACAAGCCATCACCGAACTTCGTCGTGAGTCAAAAAATATGTTGAAAACTTGGTGGCGTATTTTTTGACTAACGGTATAGGCCTACCTATAAAAACATAGCCCACGCCGACACATTAACACAATCACGGCAGGAATAGTGCACAATATACGCTTACCATTTGTCAATCATACGTTAGTGTACACCAATATAATAGAAAGAGGCTTCTCGGAATTCTGTGACAGCAAATCGTAAATACCGTGATCTGGTGTCATTTTGCAAGTTTCGCGATCTTATTTTTGCAAACACCGCGATAATTTTGCGATCCGTTTACAAATGAGCTCGAAAATGCTGTTAGACTATAATAACTCACCGACATGAAATAAACAAGTGTTTTCTTCTATGGGTGCAAGTTACAACTAACGTGAAAATGCCTACACTGTTATTCATTCAACATTTAGGTTTTGTATAAAAATTTTCTCAGTGTGCTCTCGGCACGCGATGTTCAATGTCGCGACTATGGCCGAAAAACAAACGTTCTTTGTGGCGTTGGTTGTGAAAAAAAACTTTAAGTCTAGTTAAAATAACAACAGTTTCTAATTTTGAGCAAATTTGTAGCTGCTTTTGCTATCACTACAAGTTGCCTGCTTCTGCGATAGATTATTCCAGAATTTTGAAAGCCACAAATATAACCAGACATTAACGCTTTATTAAACAACCACTACTAGTATAGCGAATATATGCAGATGTATTTTGCGCGAGATTTCATAAGAAACAAATCAATAGAGCGATAAATACATATCGCGACGGATAAGACGAAATCACGACACACTTCACCAACAGCAACAACAACTACTAGGCATATAAAATGAAAAGCAACTCTGGCTAACTCACTGCAAACTGAAAGCGCAACTACGAACAACGCACAGGATTTAGCGCGAACGTCAGAAGTGCCAATTTACTACGATGCAGAATATAACTACACATCGAAAAATAGGAATCGCACAAACACATTCAATTCACAAACAACTTGTGTTATAAGCCTATACATAAAGCAATTACATATTTATTTACAAATTTCACCACTGCCCGCTGCCGAGAATCGAACTAGCGTTTTTAGCGACGCCAATTTATGCAGAGTATGACATGGATCGGGTCCACCCGTGGGTCTGGTGACTTTGGTCGGTTCCAATAGAATGAATAAACAGGGTCACATAGGGTCTAACTAGCATTTTACTCTAAATTACTAAATTTGAGTTCATCTTATCGGAGTTTCACTTAGTGTAATTACGATGGAGCATACTTTTTGTCACGGAAATGTTTCGATTAAATCTACACAAAGAATGACCTAACGCTGTGCGTCTCGAAAGACTACGTTTTGAACTGCGGCTATGGGTCGGGTCGGGTCGGGTCAAGTCGGATCGGATCTGGCCAAGTTAGGTCCACAAGCAACTATTTAGGAAAAGCTGAAGCAGAATAAAAGTTTTTGGTGTCGGCAGAAATCTAGTTCCAGATATTTGGAGCGCAGAGAGAGAAAGCGCGCTTTCCGTACTTAGTCTTCTCTGACCTCGTCACAAAAGCAAGACAACTTGACAATTACAAGCAAACCAAACCCAACGACATAGAAGCATATTCAAGTACACGCGAACGACGAACAGACCGTTCGTTGTCAGCGTGTGAGGCTTATACATACATGCTGTAACTTTAACACATCGTGTATTATTATGCGAGCACGTCTTTATGTAATGTCACCCTTGATATTCAGTTTATTTGCATGAAAAAGACTGCACAGCAGATGCATACGGTGCCATGCTGCCGCGGTGGAAGATTTGACAGCTACAAGTGTCAGAAACAAGGCTTCACGTTGACAATTTATTACTACTGACCCTAAGCCGTTTTCACATTTACGGTTAGCCTGTTAAGATTTAACGCTGCGATAGGCCTTCTCTGGCAGCTTGCCTTGGTTAGGTAGTAAGCTTAGGCCCTACTATGTTTGTGCTAATGCATTATTTATTTAGCATAATGATTTTTTCTTTTTTTAAATCTGTGTTTTTCAAACAAAACCTTAAAACATAATATTGTACCAGTGCTTAAACTGGTTTTAATACTGTTTTATTTATCGTTATTGTGTGGTCAGTTTCCTGACTATTTTAGCTAGTGTGATTTCGACGCTTGTAAGCCATTGGTTATTTCTATTATGCGGTTATTTAGTAACTGATTGACTTGAACCTTAATAACAAAAATGCTTTTCTTAATAATTTGATAGTTTATAAGAATTAAAGCACATAACTTCTAGTTAAAATATGCAATTTAGTTTAGCATTAGCCCGCACTGAACTAATGACTCTTCTTTTGTGCCATTCACTCGTGAACACTGAACTCGCTGTCGAGACGGTTGCGTTCAGCCTGTCTCTCGAGCGCCGTGCTTGAGTCGACGCGTGTCGTCATGGCAACCACGGTGGCGTCAGTGAAGCCGGTGGTTGACATGGGGTGCTGCTCGGCGGCGCCTGGACCACGCCCCCAGCAGCAGGTGCACGGCAGCACTGTCATCAGCAGACGTCTGTAGGCGCGTCTGATCTCGCGCATGCGCATGCCGTAGATCAGAGGATCGCTCAGGAAGTTCAGAATCGGCAGGAAGTCGATCAGGTAGAACTTGACCAGAAGCACTGCGTCCGGCATGCTGCATGCAACCACACGACACGTACTACAGACTGTCTCCCTCTGTGCTTACAACATTTCCATGACACAGGAGGCAAGATTCAGCACCAGTGGACGGACTAGCGAAGTGTGGGTGAGTGTGTATGGTTCAACGTCCCACCCGAGACAGTAGGCCCTATAGGTCATTTCGGCAACAGCCTTTCCAGACAAAATGCACATACACACACCTGTCATGATAATGGAACAGTAAGTTTAATCTTTAAAGCAATGGAACAAAAAATATAACCTTTACAGAAAACCGTAATATGAAACGTAATAGGGTGTTTACACGATCCAGCAAACGTCCAGCAAACGTCCAGCGTTAGCACGTGTATTTTGAATACATTTGCTGGAAGTTTGCTGGACGTTTGCTGGATCGTGTGAACACCCCATAAGACACAGAAGCAACCTAAACGTAACATTGTAAAAACCCGCCATTATAATTGTGTATATGTAAGACTAATGGGAGTTCTAATAATCTTCCCTAGCGGAGATGCATATCGAAGACTACTGTTTAATGCGAGGTATGTGTCATTTTGAGAGTTTTTTTACATCCCCTGCGTGACCTTGACACTTAACCCTTTAAGATGACAACAGTCACACTTTTTACCCCTGCCAAGAAAATCGTTCGCACTGATTTTGGTTTGTAACGTCTGTAACGTTTGTAACGCGGCAGACCAACCGAAGGGCATGACTGGTAATGCCGCTTACCAGTACGCATAATACATTCACTATCGCCCTACTAGCTTCGTGATATCTTCGACTAGTGTTTCGCACTAGATTTCTTGTATAATGCTGAAATAAACTGACATGTTTTAACACTGATCATGTACTGCACAAAATTCAGCGAATTAAGCTCACTTTTAAGATTTAAACGTACCACTCAGCATGGTTATTTTCGAATTTTCTAGAGTGTTTCAAAAGCGTTTTAATGTTCGTGTTTTATCATCGTGACTCGTGAGCCTCGATTAACACTTTGCTGAAAAAAGGCAGTAAGTGATTGATGAAAGCAACGCGGCGTCTAAACTCTAGAAAAAAATGAAATACACGTAGATAAGTGGCAGTATCGACTGACTGTTCGGGGTCGATATGAGCGGACAGCAGCTGAAATATCATGTACGGCAGCCAGAAGACAACCAGCGTCCCGGTTAGCAGCAGAGTCGTGATGAACGCTTTGTAGTTGGTCTCGGCGGTGGTCTGGTGACGGTTGTCAGTCAGACGGCTGCTGGCGGCGACTGTCGAGCGCGTGGGGCGCGTCGGCACTGACGCCCGCAGTTCAGCCGCCCGACGACGACACTGGACCACCTGCGTACAGACAGCTAGTGACTGAGTAAGAATGAGTAGGGTTAACGTAGGCTACCGCTCGGATCTGCCTGAACACCGCAGATCATAGCAGATCACCAACTTAGACTATTTCTGCGACTTGATCTGTGGCAGATTGGCCCCGATCGACGCATGACAGGTCATTTCAGGGACAAGTCTTCCCAGGCAACCACTTCCACTGGTACTGAGATCACCTGCGTACAGACAGCGCAGAGCAAACTGAGCGTCTCAGTCACGTTCATCGCTTCACTGTCTGCCGTTACACGCAACCCATCATCGTCATCATTATCAACATCATCACGTTCGTTTATTGTACAGGTTTGACAAACTGCAAAGTCGCATTGCACAAAAAACTTGATTGCAAAAAATAACATGAAAAAGACGCAATAAGCAGATAAGCTATGGTAAAGTTGAAAAAGCTACGACAACTTTTAATAATTAACAGCAGTTTTCTATTTGCTTTTCACAGTAACTCTTTACTAAAAATTATTATAGCTTCTCAATAAACGTTTTTGGCATTTATATGTTGGTTTTAAGCCCCAAACTCCACTACTTCGATTTCTTACCGATTTGTTGGACAGAAATTGTACAAAAAATGTACAACATCGTGACGTGTCAAAATGTTGCGGATTTGTTTAAAACTTCGATTTTTCACATATTTGTTATACAGTTTATTGTAGTCTACAACAGATTTACAACCGACTACGAGGCGAAGCAAGTGGAGTTCGGGCTTTAGGTAGCAGCTAGAGAAAATGTATGGTCTGGGTGTGCTAATTCGATTGTCACGAAACAGTTTACGCTGTGACAATTTGCTCGCCTGCATTCGTCACCCGGTCCAAATGAAACTGTTCCGTACACTGAGCGTAATTTATTGCCGACTTAACCTGTCTGCTTTATGTGTGTAGTTGAGAGTTTTTTTGTTTCACAAATGTTTGCTTTTTATGTTTTTATCTATTTGTATTTCCCGTGTCGCCCTTTTGTGTTACGCCCATGTGAGTTTTAACTTGAAAAAAACGCACTGATTGATTGACTGATTGGCTGCAGGTCTTATTGTGTCAAGTTCACTGTTCTACACAAAATGTGCAGTTTTACACTATGTCCAAAAAAGTAATCCCACAAGCATTGTACAATAGATATGTCAAATCTGAACGAATCAGAACAAAATAATGTACACTTGATCATCACGGCAACCGTGAAGTAACTAAAAAATTTTGTTTGAAATTATTTCTTGGCGATTTCTAAATGTCGATGACTGACAACACATCTCCGTTTCATTCCAATAAACGTATAAGCCTGTTTGTGGACTGAAACTAAGTTTGATTTTACCTTAATTGTGTCAATGCAAAAACTAACTGTAGTCAAATTTGGCCGTTCTGACTTTTTATGCTAGCTTACAATGCTAGTACAGTGTCTTGTTTTTTTGTCATATTTCGGCCAAAAGTTTTCATTAATCTATAGAAAGTAAGAATTGAGACTAAATCTATGTTCTATACCTCGCGATAGATCCTCGCATAGAGCAGAATGCTGACTATAATGAGACCCGCCAACACATACGCACAAACCTGCAGTCAAGTCGACAACGAAAAATAAGTAAACAACTGGATAGCATTATAATTACTGGCAGTAATTTCGTACGTGAAGAACACTGATTAAACGGCAGCGTTCCGACATTTGCAAAGTCAACGAGTCAAAATAAACGCACAGTTGCAGCCCCCAAGTCCCAGCATTCGACTGTCTCAAGAGTGATATTTTTACTCATGCTAATCATAATGTAGGCCTAATATAAAACGGCTTTTATGTCACTCCTTGCGAGTATTATGCACCTTACATTGTCGGAAACGAGAAATTATATAATCTAAAAACATAATATGCAGAATGCCAGAAATGTGTCGCCGAGCTATCAGTCAAAGCTGGGTCTAAAAGACGAAAACAGAATTGACGTGCGTAATTTTTACGTATTCATGAGCTAGTAAGTACTAACAAGCTCACATCATCAGCATAAACCAGCGAACATTAACAATCTAACAATGAATATTTTATTCATGCAATATCTGCAACGAACTATCAGTATACACGCAGAATAAAATGAGACAGAAATAGGGCCTATCTCCTTGTTAGACTCCATTCTAAATGAGTAAAAAAGGTAAAGGTGTCAATTTATATAGCGCATCACGCCTCTAATGCGCTTTTCGTTACTAATAAGAGCCGCCGGCCGCATGGCCACCGCGTGCAGCCTGCAGACACAGGCTGGCGCAGCGGCCGGCTAGGCAGCCCCAGTCAGCAGTACCAAGGTCCCCACCTTCCGTAACCCATATAAATGGGTTACTACTCATTTAACCGACCCCGGAGGGATAGCAGGCTAAGTTGGCCTTGTTGGTTGACTGATAGCGGACGCTTTACCCACAAAGTGGTCAAACGGCCATCCATCAGTCTAGCGCAGGATAGGGAAAGTTCGCCGGCCAGGACCGACGTTCTGACCACTATGCTACGCCACCAACTGAGAATTTATTATGAGAAAAAGAATGAGTGGCTGATAAAGCCATTCCAGTTATTACGTGCCACATTATTAGTATGCATGGAATATCACGCCTGAGTAACTGACGCATAGACACCGGAGCGTCCATGAGTCGCAATAAAACGACTCTTGTGTGAATAAGGACGTTTGTCTTATACATCACATCCCACAAGAAATTGCCAATGCAAAAGTAATGTACAAAGAGAAACTTGTGGTTAGGGATGCTGTGCGAGTACTGCGCGCATTATATAGTCAGAAAGAAAAAAATGTGTGATTTAAAAATGCAAAATACCACACAAGGGTATCGCTGACTTATCAAATTACGTCAATACAAATGAGTCTTCAGTCGCTGAGGAAAGGTCGACGGTGCACGCCGTGTGGTGGCGTTACAAACAGCAGTTGACAATCAATCAATCAATATTATAGCTGTCTTAATAGCAGAACCACTTCAAGGTTAATACTACTAAATTCTCAGGCAAGAGGATGGTGTTTTTCTGAAGAGCCAAATTTTCAGACGTCGGCACAATGCCGATCGGTTTTTGCTGTTTGGTTTTATATACATCTTTATTCACCCAGAAGGTAGCAAACAACACTACAGTGCACACAAAAAGAGAAAATAAAAGACAGGAAAAAAACATACGACACAAAGAAGCAATGTCCAGGAGTGATGTAGGGGCCTACCTCGAGCGACTTGTTGGCCATGGGGTTGACGTAGTGAGTACAGTCGCGGCTGTCGTCGCTATAGTGGAGCGTGAGAATCAGCAGTGCCGGTAGCGCAGCAGCAGCAGCCGACGTCAGCCACGCGGCAAGGATGAACAACCCGGCACGACCTGGTGACACACGTGTCTGCGCGAACAGAGGGTTGCAGATAGCCAAGTACTGATTGGCAGCCAGGAGTAGGAGGGCCAGCGAACTGGCACACAGCGACAAGATCACCGGCACCAGCAGGATCACAGCGATGAACAGACAGTAGTGCAGACCAGAGAGCTGCATTGTCACACACACACACACGCATAAAGTCATTTGGCAGTAGGCGAAATCGCTTTTTTATTCGCTAGCTGACAACCGCGGCAATTTGCAATTGCATATTTTGGCTGAAGGGTTTGACCCCAAAATCTCTCATACAGACCTTGGGTCAGAGACTCCACGTAACACAATGTATCATTGGAATCAGAAGATTACCTGCCAAATACCAGCTAAATCCACTTGACGGTTTAAGCAGGGCAGACGAATCTGACGGACGACAGACGACAGATATATCTAGACAGACTACAGACATAATTATTTCTACAGAGAAATATGTAGATATAGGCGAAATCGCTTGCGCTAAAGCGATTCAGTCTAACAGCGGCTGATTGGCAAAACAAATATTGTTGCTGTCGCTGATGATGCACTCGTGGATAGAAAGTCCGCAGGTGTTGACTTGCAAAAAAAAACAATTTTGTTTCTTTTGAACTGAGAAGGGAGATCGAGCGTTGCCAATTCGAGGACAAAACAATAACGACATAACAATATTGTCGACCAAACCGAAATTATCGCATTCCAGAACTGTAGGC
>Ga0209671_1006800_pt1 | contig 11795 bp, 6 predicted proteins | sample WorMetHERISLAND2_2_FD_187401 | JGI IMG/M metagenome (GOLD analysis project Ga0209671, IMG submission 187401) | Marine gutless worms symbiont microbial communities from Max Planck institute for Marine Microbiology, Germany - Olavius geniculatus... | ecosystem: Host-associated > Annelida >...
TCTCTGTACAACTGCTGACTAACAAGTCAGGGACAACTGAATAACGAGTGTCACAGATACGATATATTGCTTTGCAGATGCAAGAGGAATATTTCATGCAGCCATGACAAGAAGTAACAAAATCAGCTTCACACTAAACATGGTGGCTCGCAACCGCAACATGCACAGACTTGCCACAATTTTTCCAACGTTTTTCTAAATCAAAATGACTTCATCATTTACATATGTTAAGAGTTGTCTGCTTGAGTGCATTAGCTGACTTGTAGGCCCACTTATAGATAAAGCAGCTGCTAACAGCAGCTTAAACTATGTATAACCTACAAAACTCTGCACAAATGCACAGCAACCGAAGGAACAGTTTGCAATTTCTCTGAGCTATCACAATCACTTTTTTAACACTGAGCTCTCGCCTCTCTCCCCTCTGAGCCCTTCTCTTTCACTCTTAGCTATCTGCAACTGATTCACTCTTCTAGCAACTTCCAACAGTAGAATAGTGTTTTACATGTCTCAAATCCAAACAATGTCCATCCTTAATCCAAACAATTATTTCTCCAATGCATTCCCACACAAATATGTGCACGACTCTCATAAATAACTTTGACACTGCTATTTTTTAGGTAGTTTCCAAACATGACAAACTGACATCACTACCTAAAACTTTGCTGACAACTTGCTGCAATCTATTTGTAACTAATGCTACTAAGCGCTATTTCAGAACACAAACAATTTCACTAACTGTCATCTAAGCTCAGTCCTATTAGCTCCATCACAGAGTTCATGTGATATCTGGCGTTTAATCGCTTACCTATTTATCAAATGGTTTATTAATCACTTCAGCCATTTCTGTTGCTTTATTTGCTACTAAGATTACATAAAAAGTTACAGATAAAGTTCCATAAATTTTCGCAGAGGGTCAGACTTGGCACAACCTAGTGGTGGCTAAACTTTTATGGTAATCCAGAACAGCATCTGGATCCAGAATAGAACTGAACAATACTGTTGCCAGATAGGACAAAGATTTAGATGCTGTCACGTGGTGAACAGTCACTACAGAAAAAAATGACATAGCATTGGCGGAGATTTGTGATCTCCGAGCGCCCTTCTACGCTGTGTCCCCAAAAAACGTCCCACTTTTTTGTTGTCCACATCTTTGCTAAATTTCAACCAATTTTCAACATTCTTTCACCAGTGCATTCTGCAGACAATTAGCAATAGTGATTATTAAATATCCCACCACACATTAACTGTGTCTGTACATTACCTTGTGAAATAAAAATGCAAGAAAAACTAACAATAATAGACAGCAAGCATACTGGTAAACAACTACACCTCTGACCAAAACTGCAGTGAATGATCTGTACAATGCTATACTTTCTTAGATTCGTTTCTGGCATGTTGAATGATAGGTTGTTTTATGGCCCTTGTGAATTAGTCAATTCAACATTTCATCCACAGTGGTCATGTTCTCTTCAGTACGTGCATGCTTCAGTCTGCCGGTCTCATGGCTTTGTTTGGTGCTGCATGTTTCGCAAATCTGTGATAGTAACATTCCCAGTTTTTCCCTGTTGCAGTTTATCTTCAAACATTCTGCCAGCATCCTCCGAAAACTGTATTTTTGGAACTGGTACAAGTTCTTAATCAGAGCTTTGTTTCCACTGCTAAATGGACATAACATCACCGGTTTATCATCACCGCATTAAAAATTATTATTCAGTGTAATATCGTCTGTTTTTGTAAACAAACACCAAATGTATGTAAAATTAAACATTATTTAATTTTCATATAAAAATGAATAAAATTTGTTTCAGAAGATTAATTTTTTTGCATAAAATTAAGCATTAAAGTGATTTTAGTGATTTTTAAAAATTCATGTTTCACACAACAGTGTAGCTACACAGTTAAAGCGTGGTGGGATATTTAACAACTATTATTTAACAACTAAATGTTATTGCTAACTGTCCACAGTATGTGCCAATAAAAGAATTCTGAAAATCAGTTAATATTTGGTGAAAATATGAAAAATGACAAAGTGGGACATTTTCTTTGGAACACAGTGTAGTTAAATGCGTGCCACATTCTATGCTAGACCTTAGCATCAAAAGCCAAACAAGCTGCAGGATTACAGTGAAAAACACAAACTGTCGACTTAATAAAAAATAATACACTCAAATCAGTGAGGTGGGAATTTTGGGCCTATTCTTGTCAGTCCTGGAACTGCAATTATATACAAAAATGTGTAATATACCACTGGCCGAAAATTTTAGTAGCACGCACACACCATTTACATTATATTATGACTAATTGAGTTTAAAAGGAAATAGTGTAAATATCATTCATGGAGCATATCTCTGAAGGTAAATGACATACATATACATATACATATACATATACATACATTCTTGTGTTTCTACGTTAATTTTTCCACAGTCATTCTGCAGTTGTGTTACAAACAGTGAACTTTGCTCTGGAAGTGTAATAATCTAGTACAAATATCACACATTAACAACTTACGGTATGCTAAAAAATTAGCATGGTTAACACTTTAGAGTACCTTGCAGACTGTGTCAGGTTAAACTAAGTTTCTGACAGTTTAAACCAGTTAAACCTTGAGTGGCAGACACCGGCTTTTGCTGCCAAAAATCCAACCCTTGACTGGTAACAACAAATGTGATGAAAATACGACAGACAACCAGCCGACATGCATATGTCTTGCTGAGCATTAAAACGATGAGCCAACAAAAATGAAATCTCAAGCCGTGAAATGTTCCTCTACAGCTATGATGCACTACCACAATAGCAAGCAACTGTTCCCAGTGGCATTGTAGCGGGAAGCTGTCTGAACTTTAGCTTGCTGAAAAATTTCATTTCCACTAGTAAATTCTCTTCCCAAAATGCAAAATTTGGGCCTAAATATTACCCATTATGAGAAAATTTAGTAGAAAATTAAAATGTCAGCCTGTCAGAAAATTTCAGTGTCTTGTCAGTAAATTTTCTTCCCCAAATACAACATTTTAGACCAAAACCATGCATTCAATGCATTGTTGAGTAATTTAGGGGAAAAGCTGAAAATCTGAGCACCAGTAGTTCTCAGTTGAAAATTTACAGAGCATGCTGTCCAAAGAATTGCAACTTAACTGCTAACTATTCTCACATGTTTAGTTTTAAATTCTCTTCCCAAAATACAAAATTTGAGGCTAAAATGCATCTGCTTCAAGAAAAATTAAAGGCAAAATTGAAAATCTGACATCCTGTAATCTTGTGTTGGAAATTCGCAGCTTTCGGTCATCAGAAAATTGCAAGTTCTTGCGACCTACATTCTTGACCCATGACGCTGCTGGTTGTTGTTGCAAGTGGACTCTTGAAATTTACCGCTGCCACTGTCAGCAATAACGATCCTGACAATGAAATTATTATTACTATGAGGCTATCTCCAGCAAAGACACGACAACAACCATGGTTGAAACAAGGCACGAAATGCACAGAAACAGGGTTGACATACGGAGGTAGATACCCCAAAAACCTGTTGGGTTTCCTTCGGTAAACCCAGCTGAAAACCCGGCATAAACCCAAGCACATAAAACCCACCCAAACCCAATCCAATTCTAGTTTCTTGTTCCACTTAAACTAATAAAATATTCAATCACTGCAAATTTTTGGATATTCAATGCTCTGGGAGTAGATCGAAACTCAGACAACCAACAGACTTTTCAGCTAAGGTTTAGGTTGGGTTTTTAAAAAAAACTCAAAGCACCGAACAAAACCGAGTAGGTTAGGTTTTTTCAAAAAAACCCAGGTTTTTGTCAACTCTGCACACAGCGAGCAGTCCTGGGCATCCATGGAGGTGGCTGACAACGATGATGTCCTGTGGTCGGTTACAGACCTAATATCATATGCTGAATATATTATTCCGTAACTATCTCGTGGAGTGGCGTGTGCCCCTAAGCGGTATGCTTTCCAAGCAGCCAAGGAAGTGCTGGTATGCCGTACCAGTCCGTACCATTTCGGATGAAGCCCTGGATGACAAAGTTGACACATGGGTGGCACAGATGGCAGTGTGTGGAATGAGAGTGGACAAGCGGACAGACGGTGGGACGGAGCAGACCCTTAAACACGGTCAGAAGATCTGTGGACATCGCGTCCAGTCGCGCCGCCAGTACTGTCCGTTGAACTGCCAATCCTCCTTGCTGGTGTGAGGATTCACGCACAGAGCAAACCACCTGCAGATACAATCAACAAGCAGCAAAAGTGTTAGATGGCTTGGCGGCGTAACAGCTAGCACGTTGGATGATCGACAGATTGTGGGTTTGACCCCCCGGTCGTGTTGCAATCAAGTGGTTACTACATGGACGGGTGACTATCTGCAAACAGGTAAACCATCAAGGCATATAACCAACACCAAGGACAACTCAGCCTTCCATCCCTCTTGGGAAGAAAAATCGAGCACCAATCTGCCTTGCTGGGGTTAAGGCAGGGCTCGTTCTAACAATGTATGATTTCATATGGAGATCGGTTCCCCCCCCAAAAAATGTACACACTAAAAGTTTCAATAAATTCCACCGACAAAACAAAGACCACCGATTTACGTCCCATCTGCAAATGGTAAAAGTCCTGAAAATAATTCAGGATCCACAGAAGTATCTGGATTGTCATAAAAATCTGGCTGTCAAAGTCATACTCCACCTCTTCAAAAATTCACCACATACACAATTAACTGCCTTGGCCTTGTGGCATCTGGCCTTGAGCGCATAGAAATTGGCCTCATGTCCTCAAAAATTCACAGTGCAATTAATATTCACAAACAATCCAGCCATCGATGCTCATCTCTGTTTTGTACTGGTGCTTACTTATAATGAATGAAAGCTGATAACAGTCCTGATGTTCATACATAACAAGTTGTTCTCTAACATGTCTGGTCTCAGTCTCATAAATTGTGGCCTTGGCCTTGACCACGAAAAATTTTTTGGGCCTCAGCCTAGACCTCAGTCCCATTCTTTCTGGCCTCGGCCTTATTCCCAGCTGGCCTCATTAACATGAATAACATCCATGCTACATATGTAGCATGGTTGGTAGCGTGGCGTAGTTGGTAATGCGTTTCGGCTGAAACGAAGTTACTCTACGGCGGGCCCGGTTAGTACTGCGATGGGTGACTGCCTGCGGGCAAGTAAACCATCTCAATGCAAAGCCTGCCAGCTAGGTCGACTCAGCCTTCTACCCTCCGTGGGATGGTAGAATGAGTAGTAACTCATTTATATGGGTTACGGAAGGTGGGGACCTTGGTACAGCTGACTGGGGTTGCCTAGCTGGCTGCTGCGCCAGCCTGTGTCTGCAGGCTGCACACGGTGGCCGTGCGGCTGGCGGCTCTGGTTAGTGACGAAAGCGCATTAGAGGCGTGCGCATGTTCACGACGATGCGCTATACAAATTGACGACCTTTACCTTTTTTTATATGTAGTAAATGCTGCTGTGCTTACCGCGGTGTAAACTCCTCGTGATGTTTCTTGCGGTCCTTGCGTGCTGACCGCTGCAGCTCTTCAATTCTATTCTTCTCAAAAGCCGCACCATCTGCACACACGTACAGAGCGCTGCTGTCAAATCAATCAGCCAGTAAAATGATCGGTCAATCGGTCAACAGGTCAATTGGTCAGTCAATGTTATGTCAATGGTCTATTGATCAATTACCGTAGTCCATAAGTCAATCAATTGCATGGTTGTTTAATCAATCAGTCGGTCAGCCATCAGAGAGCTATGGAGCATCACCTGCCATATGGGATCACATGGTGTTAGCTGCCACCCGACACAGGTAAACATGCCCCGCTTTAACCTCAGCCAGACAGGCCAGTACTCGATTTACCTACCCCAAAGGGATGGAAGGCTGAGTTGACCTTGGTGTTGGTCAATGAAGCAGTAAATACACAAAACAAACAATCAGTTAGAAGGCACTCGCGAGAGTGTGTCTCTGAAGTCAACTTTTACATCATAGTAATTAAAACACATTTTTGGTGAATTTGTTAGTTAATAATAAAACAAGTAACTACCGTGCTCTCTTTCGTAATCTGACTGCTACAGCATTAGCCATAACGTTTGCGGCTCTTGCCGTGAGCAAATTAATGAACTTAACTTGTAATGCAAATGCATAATATATACATAAATGTAAGTGGCACTCTGTATAAAAATTAAGAATGTGAAAATATGTCAGTAAAGTGTAAAAAAAAGTACCCACCAAAGTCGCCTTCCTCCATCGTCCGCATGTCAGGCCGGTACCGACTGTCGGTTGGGGCTATTTTTGCTCGTAAGCTGTCATCGATTTCATTCAGCATCAGAGCAAACTGAGTAAAACTGTAATACTACACATGCAGACAGACACAAACCCAAATAAGTGATTGCAATCCCAAGACTGATTTGTCAGTTACAGAATATTGGATTAAGAAATTTGTAATCCCGGGATCCCAAGATCCTCCCAAGCACTCGTTTTCAGAATTAGGTTACCGACTGCTCGTTATTTTAGTATCCCTAATAAACGTATTTTAATGCATAGGACATAGTAAGTCCACGTGGAAGATGAATCTGCAATGTAGGGAGTGACTGTGATTTAAAAAAGTACTATTTTAACCAATTTTTTTAAAACACAAAATCCCAGGATTGGAATGCTGAAAATCCCGAGATTCAGGAATGATGAAAATGGCTGAGTACTGGAGATCGCAATCACTAACTCAAGTACTTCAGTCACATGTTCTGATTTATGTTTGCTTATTTATCTCTCACAAATAGCAAATTACACTACAAACAGCAAGGTTGGAATGACCATCCATGTTATTTCAGCTGAGTTGCTATCACTGTCGCTACTATCACTAGCAGTTTTTATGTTGGCCATGTTAAAATGTAATGTATCAAAAAAATTACATCAGTGCAATAATGCTAGACCTCAACTGTCTAAAACCTGATACCGTAAGTTAATCTGCATCCCAAAATGCATTATTGACAACAGTTTAGTGGTAAAAATCCAGCAATGCAGAACACTGACACGGTGTGGAAACAATATCAGAGAAAAATGCATAAATGGAAACAAAGTCACTGGAGCACCACACCACATGCACAAATGTCTAGCCAAAAGGCGGTTGCACAACAACAAAAAATAAACAAAGCTGAACTTGCATTATACACTTCGCAAAATAAACTGAAATGAATTAAACCAAACTGCCAGTTAGTTTGCTCAGTACAGTCCATTCAATGCCAGTTCAGTTCAGATCAGTTCTGTTGATTTGAACATTCATCAGATTCCACTGAACTAGACTAAGATTTCAGTTCCCAACTAAACCGAGATTTAAGTTCAGTTTGGTTTGGTTCGGTTCTGTCGATTTGTACATGCCTGAACAGCAATGAAGACCACAAAAACTGCACAAGGTTAAATATTTTGTAAACTAAAAAGCGCTCGCGAGAGTGCATATCTCCGCCAAGCGAGGTAACTTAAACATTACTACTACCACTACTACACTTCTATTAATTTTTTCGCCAAATTCCACAAATGTCATTGCCATGGCAACAAGGGTCGATCGTGGTAGAATTAGATTGGCCTCATCCAGTAGCTCGTCCGCCAAAACCCCCAGTTACATGCAAAAATCTTGGAGATATCTCTTATAGAGAGCAAGTTATAGCCAATTTTGTCTCAAATTTTGTTGCCAAGGCAACAGGGATCGATAAGAGATAAATACAAAAAGGAAAGGGAGAAGTAAAGTGCCACTTCACAGCAAGGGAAAGGGAAGAAGTAATAACAGCAAATGCCAGCATTGCTGTTGTGCTGCAGAATGACGTCATTGCTATTATGACGTCATGCAGGTGCCGCTGCGTTATGAGTCATCATGTGCACGGACAGACAGACAGAAAAACTGATTACATAACCTCCACCAATGTTCAATACCTTCACCTTGGTGGAGACAACAATATTCTAGCAAACTGGTGCAGATGACTAATGGTGGTCGGTCACCTTCTCAGCATTATGTGGCTTCGGTGTGGCGACCCAGAGCAACCGTTGCCCAGGTAGGTTGAGGTCGCAGGAAGAGCCTTTGAGCGGGTAGCTAGTGTTGACATCGTCCAGGCCACCGATGGCTGGTTCACTCATTGTCTTGGGCAGCTGGTTACGTACTGGGGTCGACGTTGTGGACGAACCGTGTTCACCACTGCCCCGGTCCTATACACACAGCATTACAATAACATCCAGTGCCTAATTTGTACAGAAAAAAAGTGGCAAGACTCCACCATGGTCATTGGTCTGCCACCTTGATGTGGTGGTAGCACTTAGTGCTCCAAGGACCGGATTCAAAATTTGTAATTGAGAGGTATGAAGACAACTAAGAGCAGACCATTTGGCAGAACAACCATAATGCACGTTACCAGTGCTAAATACTGGTTACGTTTCAGTTTTGATGCCAGGTTTGTGCATTGGGCCAAACTGCTATGGCCTCAGCACTGAGCAGATGTAATAACCTGACCGGTAAGGTAAGGTAAAGAAGAAAAGGTAAGACAGCAGCAGAATGGTCAACTGAGGTGCCAAGTCTTTGGTGCTGATCGAGGGAATGGGGGCAATGAAAAGAAGCATCTCTCCTCAGCCAACTAGCAAAAAAAATTGCAAGCACTGCCCACAGATATTGATCATGCAGACAAAAATGCACAAAAATCTAAGTAATTTTGACCTTTGATCAATGACCTTGAAAAAATTTAGCTAAGTGCAGCAGTTCATCAGTTATCGTGTCAACAAAGAGAAAAGAAAAAAGTTAGCAGCAATGTCAAAAGCAATACTGCTGTCATTTGCATGGGCAGTGAAAACTTGTAGCTGAATCATCAGATCATCAGTAAATGGCAGATCGGACTATCTGACAATGTGCTGTTAAATAACACCACCTTGACTGTACTCGACTTTAATGACAAAAAATGTATAGAGTGCATTACAGATTTTATATTAGTACGTGCTATATAAACGTACACTTCACTTACTTACTTACTCGCTCTCAAATACTCACTGCCCGTATCAGTGTAAATGCAGCCTAACTGTAGCCCAACCAAATCAATGCTAATCAGTGCAGTGTAAACACACCCTGACAGAGAGTGATGTGGCTAATGCATTGTTCATGCTAGTTATTAAGATACTCACTCACTCAAATCGGTGTAAACGCAGCCTAACAAAAGCAACCTGCAGTCATATCAGTGTGAACACAACATAACTGAAGCCCTAAATCAGGACTAATCAGTGCAGTGTGGACACACCTTGATTGAACGTGAGGCGGCTGAAGAGGACGCTGATGCACTGTTTGTGCTTGCTCTCAAGTACTCGTCCCAGACGTCGATGTCGTATGAGAACAACGCTTCTATCCACTTGCCATAGAATGCTCGCAACCGAGTATTGCTGTGCAGTTCACAATGAAACATCAGCTTAGCAAATTAAGTCAACAAGTCAAAAGGTGCGAACAGCTCTTTGGAGTCGTTCATAAATGACGTCATGCGATTTTAAGAAAAAAATTGACGCCCCTTCCCCTTCGTCACATTTCGTCACACAACTCTGGACCCCCATCAAACATCCAACCCCCCTTCTCCGGCAGCCTGTAGTGTAGTGTATAGAGATGAGTTTCAGAATATCTAAATTATGATATATAAAAATTATATATGTTATCAAAATTGTCTACTGTCAGTGTAATGCAAAAAAATTGCGCGAAAATCGGCTCAGTGTTCCAGAATGTTCCTTGGCCTAATCATCCTGTGACATATACAGTAAGTTGGCAATGTTAATTTGGCTGTCCATTTTGCCTTCCTGCAGATGTGACAAGCGTGACGTCACACATCCTTTAACACACCTACGTCACACAATGTCACAATAATGCAAACCCCCTCACTCCTCAAAGCATGACATCATTTATGGATGAGAAACCGATCGCACAGCTATAGAGCATCAACTGCCATATGGGATCACACAGCGTTATCTGCACCCCAATGCTGCCATCTGACGTTCACTGGTCTGTGGGGGGCTCCATTTTTGTGGAGCCCCTGTTTGGCCAAACAAGCTGAACATGCCTAAATCTACCTATGTTGGAGAAAGTTGCCAGAGAGACGTCGCTGAAATGTTATCATGGCAATAACAACAACAAAAAACATACTCAAGCATTCAAATACAACAACTACAAACTGCAATATCATACAAGCTAAACTTATTTTATAAGTTTAGCTTGTATAGATATTTATATCTATAAATATAAATATAGCTATTTAAATATAGATATTTAAATATAGATATTTAAATATAGACATTTAAATTTTTAAAAAATAACAGATTATTACTATCGGTCGACGAGGAAGCCATCGACTTTGTGCAAATCGCGACTGAACCAACCACATGGACGGAAGTTAACGACCGCCTTACACTTCGTCATGTGATTCGTCACCTCCATTGCACCATACTGTAACGTTTGCATTCGTAACAACAAACTCATTCTATCAATAGCTTAAAGCTGATTTTCAACCTATGCTTTCAGTTTACAGCTTTCTAACCATGGTTCCTACTACTCTGCAGAATTCATTTTCCCAGACTTTTTCCTGACTTTCCAAGACAAAATGAATCATTTTCCCTGACTAATTTGTTCACTCAGAATACCAATATCGGTTTTCAATCGCTTGCAATCGCACTAGAAACAAGGGCGGCAGAAAAATTTTAAAGTGGAGGTACAGATAATCTGCGAGCAAAGCAAGCAGAAAAATTTTGAACTGTTGAACAGTTAAGAATTTTTCTCTGCATTTCTGTTAACTTTTGCACCATGGAACTTTTAAATTCCCCGACTTTCCCTGACCCTCTGATTTTTCCCTGACTTGCCCTGACTGTAGAAACCATGTCTAAATGTTATTTTAAAACAAAATTACAGCAGTCTGGTGTATAGGTAAGAAGCTTGCATTAACTATCTCGACAACGAATAAAAAAACGCTAACAAAAAATAATTTTTCAGCAACAGTCTTGACTCAACTATACGTCACGTTCCATGGCAGTAAACTTTACGAGAGCAAGCTAGACGTCTTGCCCACATCAACAGCATTAGAAGACTGGCTTAAAGCTTAAAATGTGCGTTTAGCTCTACGGGAAACCCGTCTCAGAGCAACGGATTGTCACCTGGCATATTTGATCCCTGTAGAGTTACCTGCCATCTGACACAGGTGAACGTGCCCCACCTTGTATACTGTAACTGCATGCAAAACATAGTCCCTTATATTGTCTTATATATATTATATTATATTGTAAACAGTCGCCTATATTGTCAACATCAGAACAAAAAGCTAGACAATAGACATACGCACATGTTCAATCCACTGTTTTCCAACAATAATGTTATGTACACTGCAGTTTACGTTCTGCCACGAATATGCTTCGTTATGCCTGTGCACACAGCACATTAACTACAATATACAAATATAGTGTATACATAATTACATAAACAAATAAAAGTTTTGCATCAGCTCACATTTCAACTATTTTCCAAGAAAAATCATCAGTGGTAATCAACCATGCCCAATTTTATTTCAATCAGATTACGAGTTTCTGTTCTGTAAGAGGTCATTTTTGGCACTAGCATATAAACAAAGTGTCGCTGTTAACATAGGGCTTGAACTACAATTTAGCATGTGATACACCTTACACATACACAATGCATAGCAAAGCCGCAAAATACATCGACAATCAGTCAATATGTGATAAAATCATCACAAAAATTGTTTGCATGTCTTTGACTCAAAGTGAATAATAATAATCACAGGCTGAACAGTAGT
>Ga0209671_1006801_pt1 | contig 11795 bp, 9 predicted proteins | sample WorMetHERISLAND2_2_FD_187401 | JGI IMG/M metagenome (GOLD analysis project Ga0209671, IMG submission 187401) | Marine gutless worms symbiont microbial communities from Max Planck institute for Marine Microbiology, Germany - Olavius geniculatus... | ecosystem: Host-associated > Annelida >...
ATTAACTGATTTTAATAATTTTTGGCATGCAACATTAAGAAGAAACTTGACGCAAAGGTCTGTAGTTTTGTCCACCTCTTTTGTTGACTTAACATTGTTGCTACACTACCATGTGAAATGCAGAAGTCGCTGTTTGGCCATTGACAACAATGAATTCCTATCGGGTAGCATATGCGTCGGCTCAGAAATTATAAACTGAATAGCGACAAATGCAATTAGCAATTATTATCACTCAAAAAATCACACGTGTCACATTACATCATCTTCTTTTTAGCATTTGCTCAAAATGTCCTTCTGCAGCACAAACGCAAGCGGTAGACATTGACACCATTTGCCAACTACACGTTCAGTAACTGCATGACTCAAGCAGCCCACTCGCTGTTGATGTATCATCTCAGTTTGTTGACTTAATATTTTAAAATAAAGACGAAGCAACAAATTTCAATGATTTTGTGATCTCAGTAATTTTCTGAGCTGACGCATGCACTGCCCAGTACGAATTCATTGTTGTCAATGGCCAAACGACGACTTCTGCATTTCACAAGGTAGTGTAGCGACAACCTTAGGGCAAGGTGGCCAAAACTGCAGACATTTATGTCAAGTTTCTTTTTAATGTCGCATGCCAAAAATTATTAAAATCAGTTAATGTTTCACTGAGCTATTGAACAAATAAAAGTAGCACGTTTTTATGGACCGCGGTGTCGAGGGTAATAGTGTTTTTGCATAGTTCAACTGCCAGCAGCAATAACAAAGAATATTTAACTGCTGTATTCAAATATTGACTTTAGTCATGTAAAGAATTTCTTACAGAACATTTTGCTGAAAACCACATGACTCTATGATGTAGGGTTGCAAAATTATGGTGTCAATAACTTGGTGCCGTTTATTTTGGACCACCCTGTACATAAAACAAGCTACCTTGCTGAACGTTCACGTCTTGTTTTTGACTCTACATACTTATCCTTTCAAAAATATCAATATCGATATCGCGATATTTTCAAAATATCATATCGATATCGTATCGAAATTGAAATCCTGATATCAAATCATCACTAGTGCCATGGCAGAAACTGTCAGGCTAGCAACCACTGTCTAAAGTGAAACAGCTTATCTCCTCCCACTTTCCTCTAGTCCCCTCATTCCCCCCTCCCGCTGACCACGACCTCCTTCGCTCTCACTTGCCTTCCCGCTGGGTATCTAGTCTCACGATATAGCAATATAAATTGCAACGATAATCGATATGGAATTTTTGCCATGATATAATCTCTATAATTAGTGACAACATTCTTGAAAGCAGAAGTAACTGGCACACCAATTTTCAACTCAAAAGATGAAGGGCAAAGTGATAATTAAGGCTGGCAGTGTACAGCTAGGGGTGCAAATCGCCACCCAAGATGTCAGCAATGGGCTGACATGTTTCTAGTTATCAGCATGACGAATATACCTAGCAAACTGCAGGTGCCAGGCAGATGGATCACTAACAATGCTGCTGAAAGAGACTGTGCCAGCATTGCTGCCACTGTTAAGCGCTGCGTGTGAAAGAATGTGCTCGTGTACACTGCAAACTGAGCGCCGGCTTCGCTTCATGCCACTTGACACATCCTGTACCCGACACAGCACGTTACATCACATATAAGTAAAATATGCAAATGGCTAGATACACATCAGATGCCTTCAGCATACTATATTATACATACCAATAAAAGTGCAACCCACAAATTCATTCAAAATATCTTAATTTCACTCCGCTTAATTTTCCTAAACAGGCTACTAAGCCATTAGTCTTTTCAGAATATCTGAGCTGTTTTTGGCGAGCAGTTTAGCTGTAGTTTTTGGTGATGGCCCGCCATAGCCAAGGGCCGCCATAGCCACAATCCCATAGCCAACCAGGGCTGCCATAGCCATGGGCCGCCATAGTTAGGGTTACGGTTAGAGTTAGGACCCCACATTCCTATAGGCTTCTCATAGAATCCCCGCTTGAGGAAAGGGGTGGCCGTAGGGGGTCGCCGATGGTACGAATGGCTAGCTCCGCCACACTTTCCTATAGGCTACTAAGGTTAGGGTTAGGGTTAGGTTTAGGGTTGAGTTAGGGCTAGTGGGGTCCTAACCCTAACCGTAACCCTAACTATGGTGTCCCCTGGCTATGGCTACGGCTATGGCATTGTGGCTATGGCGGCCCTTGGCTATGGCGGGCCACAATCTAGTTTTTAGAGCACTCTGTGCCTTTCTGCGTAATTTCACTGCACCTGCACGATAGCTTGCAATGGTGTCATAACTGTCTACGAAACAATAAATGATTCACTGGTATGTAATTTAAGGGAAAAAATCACGTGTCTTTCAACAACAAAAAATAAAAAAAATATTCACACAAATATACGAAAGCCGATATACGCTTTAGACAGCCTTTATAGAAATATTACAGAAATATTTGAACGTTATACTCCCAGCGCGTCGGGCCGGTGTTTACTCAGTACCGCGCCCAAAACGTAACAAAAAGAGTTTGCTTACTACGAACTGTCTGCGTTTTAAGTACATATCTACAGTAGATAAAATCTGATCAACACCAGAATGTTTCATATCTAAAACAAAATATATGTTTCAAATAATACAAGTATCTTCCACAATTTAACATAGAATATATATTATTTCGGCGAAAAGTATTATATAATCTTTGCTTTGTTTTTGTTTTTAGTGCTAAATTAGCACTGTCATTATGGCGTTGGAGCAAATTACAGGATTAAATTTCCGCGACAAACGAATGTTTCTCGATGTGGATGCAGATTCCGGCACTGACCTACGAGCGGCGATGTATAATTCAACGCACTTCGAGATTCCGCACACTTTCGATGTTCGTATCCACATGTTCAGATTTTTCATACAGTGTAGACCTCAAGTCAGCTGCTAATACGCCTCTTTTTCATTATTTGCAGTGCAATTTAATGTATAGTGTTTTGTTTTTGTGCTTGAGATTTGGTGTTGTTTGCGTCATGTTTATCTTTATCTTTCAGATATGGTGCAGATCCTTTCCGAAATATCTTACGCTTTGTCATTCGTTAGTAGATTTTATTTCTTTCAACTTGTTTTTATTAGTGCGTGAATGCGTTTTGTATATTTTACTATCTTTGTGGTGAAAGATTAGTGGCCATTTATCAAACTGTGTTTCAGCCGATGGCATATCAGCATCACGTGATGAGCAGTGAAGACGAAGGCGGCATAAAGATTCACTTTGACCATGGAACGACGACGCTGGGTTTCAAGTTCTCCGGTGGTGTCATCATCGCCGTTGACTCACGAGCCACGGCAGGCTCTTGGATTGCTTCGCAGACTGTGAAGAAAGTCATTGAGATTAACCCTTACCTGCTGGGCACGATGGCCGGCGGTGCAGCTGACTGCGCATTCTGGGAGCGGGTGCTCGCCAAAGAGTGCCGGTTTGTCATATATGAGTATTATAGTAATCACATTTGTTATATTATATTTATTTTACAGTATTCAGAGTGTTTGTGTGGTGTCCATTGGTGTTTTTTAGATATATCTCGTTCTTATTTTAGCTCGTGTGTTTGCCTTCACTGCATATATTTTATGCGTGTGTGCTGTGCTGTCTTTGTCATATGGAATGATAAATGATGATGATGATGATGACAGTGGTGTGATGACTGTGCGGTGATGCAGTGTGCTTGCTGGATTTTGTGTGTGCAATGTTTCTTAGGGTGTATGAGCTGAGGAACAAAGAGAGGATATCTGTTGCTGCAGCTTCTAAACTGCTGGCTAACATCATCTATGGCTACAAGGGAATGGGCCTGTCGTTGGTACTTTAATTGCTCTACTTTGTGTCAATATTGCTTTGAAGAAAAAAAGCATAAACAAAATTATATAATAAAATCGATATTATTCAGGGTGTTGCATGATACAACAGGACAAGTTTGCTTTTGAGTTATATTTCATGCACGATTCTATTGCGGTGACATTTGTTGCCACACAAAGCGGGCTAATGCGGCAGTAATTGTTGCTATCCAAACTGCGTGCAAATGTCACCACACTAATTGGTTCAGTAAGTTAAAGCAGCGGAAATCGTATGCACTATTACGATCAGTGGCAGATCTAGGCTTCAGCAGATGTTCTTTTCCTCTTCTTTGATTCTACAGTTCTCTGCCATGCTTCTTACACCTAGAATTACTCGCGTACGGTTCAACAGTTCAGCGCCGAATCTGCATTTCTGATTCACAGTTTTCAGTTTGGTTTTCGGCTGGGTAAACCCAAGTTGGTTAGTGGTGGTGCTGATTAGTGGACGAACGCATAGTTTGAGAAATTGCATAATTTTACAAATTTTAAGTATTTGAAAAAACTAACAATTTTTATGAATCTTGTGATGGTAGAGATGGTCTTCAAAATAACCAGATTATGGGTGGACCGTGGAAAAACATGAGACAACTGATTTTGTTTACTGCCGCATTAGTGTATTTTGCTGCATAGTGAGACGACATTCGGCCGCAGTAGATTAGCCATATTTTATATCTTCAGAAATATACTGTATGTATTTTTAAAACTGTTTAAATTATTAGCATCAGTAATGCTGCTCCAAATGTTAGTTGTTCGGAGAAAATTGTTGCACAAAATTGTAATACACGACACGTTTTTGAAGTAGTTTAATTTGTAAATAGTTTAATTTGTTGCCCTTAATATATTTTGCTTAACAATTAAAATATTTGAATTCGATAATTTTGATTTGATGCTGTACTTTTTAGAAACCGTTTTATGTGCTTTGACTAAATTCTGTGTGGGTTTAGACTTAATGACTAGTTCTTTATTTTTGTTGTATATACACAATTTTTATTTGTAGTAACATTATTAGTTACTCTGTTCAATTTAAACAGTTCCACTGTGTTACAAGCTACCAAGATCAACTCAGCCTGTGCATCCCCATGTGATAGAGATCGGAAGTATAAGCAAAAGCTGAAAAATAGATGCAGCCATATGCCTTATTCAGTCTACATATAAGCTGGTGTCTTCAACTGTACTGAAATGGAGATCAGTGTTATTTTGTGAGGTTTTTTTAGCCTGAGAAGGACTTCAGAGCTATTTTAAACTTAGTCTTTTACTGTGCATCTAATTAATAATGATGAGTGCATAGCAAGCTATGTTCATGTTCTGAAAAACGATCTGCCTCACTGAAATATAGGAAATTAAAATGTTGACCACATTGATAATATGATTGTTTAGCGTACTAAATTGTTTGTGCTGTGTTTGTTTGTTCAAGGGCACAATGATCTGTGGCTGGGACAAACGAGTAAGTTATGCGATAGTTTTCACAGTCTTTTAATTATGTATGTAATTAAATTAATTATTTAGTTAAGTATTTGTGGGTAAAACATGTCTTTAAACTGTAGCTATGTCAGTGCTACTTGTACTGTGTTTGTTATTGTGGGGCCGTCCTTCTTAGAAGGAGGCCCCATCATGTGTTGATCCTGTCTGTCTGTCTGTCTGTCCCGTGCCTCCACCTAGAGGGAAAACGAAAAGGCCTATGAATACCAAACTTGGTAGGAAGGGTCCCTGGGACACCAGTACCCTGTGGACCAATTTCAAGGTCAAGGGGTCAGAGGTCAAGGTCACGGCGGCTAATTGCGTTGTTGGCGAAAAATCCTCATAACTTCGCCGCCTGTTGTCCGATCAACTTGATATTTGGCAGGTGGCGTAAGGATCCCTTGCTGCCTGCACCGGGTGACCTCGTTGCCATAGCAACGGCCGTTCCGTCCGTCTGTCCGTCTGTTTTTCCGTCGTGTGCCTCCACCTAGAGCGAAAACGAAATGGCCTAGGAAGACCGAACTTGGTAGGAAGGGTCCCTTACACGAGCACCCCGTGGACCAATTGCAAAGTCAGAGGGTCAAAGGTCCCTCAACGGCCGCACCCTCTTGTTTTGCATACATTAGCCTTTGTGTTTTTCGGCTCATATTTGCTGTTTTGATTTTTATCTGAAATTGTAGATTTTTGTTTTTGATTCTTAAATGAGTGCATGACTAAGTAAAAGCCTTTAGTGTCTGCAAACACTCTGTTGTCTGTAAGGTGCATAATCACTACAGTGGATGCCCTTGTCTTCAACAATATAGTATATTCGGCTGACTTAAATTTTGGCTGTTTTTCTTTGTAGCATTTGTGACACTGAAAATTCACAGAAGTTTGAAGAATGAGCTTAACAAGCTTGGCTTATGTTCATAATTATTGATAGTCTTTTTCATGCTGATATCAGTTAGGTTCTATGTTTGTTTTTTCTGCCTTTTGTATTTTTTTTGTTTATAAAGTAGTTTAGATGAAAACGTTGCAAGTTTGCTTTATACCACGTTGAGTGACTTTTATGACGGTAACTGACTTGAGCAGTTATTTTAGTTTTACTGGATAATTATAAAATGGATACTACTGAAGAGGGACATTTTGTACTCGCTTGCTCAGTGCTCATATAACAAGTGTGGCTGTGTTTTCAGGGTCCGGGTCTGTACTACGTCGACAGTGACGGTACACGGTTAACAAATAATATGTTCTCCGTTGGTTCTGGATCGCCGTATGCCTACGGAGTCCTGGACTCAGGGTACAAGTGGGATTTGAGCAGCCAGGAGGCCTATGATCTTGCAGTTCGAGCCATCTACCACGCTACCCACAGAGATGCTATGAGTGGTGGTGTCGTCAATTGTATGTATTTTGTCATTACTCTTGATACTATAAAAGATTGAAAGTGTCCATAGCTGTTTATGGGAACCCATCTCAAAGTTATGGAGCTTCTTCTGCCATATGGGATCACTCAGTGTTACCTTCCACCCTGCGCTGGCAGTTGTAGACCGAATCCTTGATGAAGGTCTTTTTAGGCGTAGTTGCAGTAGGCAATTTTATCGCCACACATATTCGACAGGCTCATGTACGAAGTCGCTACTTGTTTTTGAATACTGAACACGTGGATAGTATACGGTTACAGCTTTGTAGTTGTGGAAAGTATTTGTAAGAGGAATCTACCTTCAGAGTCATATTGTAGCTGATAATCATTACATTATTAGGACAGACGTTTCAGTTTGCATGTCACTTTTCCCATCTTCGTTTCATGTTCATGGTGCTGAAAGTATGCGGCGCAGTACTTTGGCAAATATCATGTTCTGCGTGTGTCAGTGTATCACATGAAGGAGACTGGTTGGGAGAAGGTATCGCAAGATGACGTCCTCCAGCTGCACTACAAGTATCGAGCAGAGAAGCGCTGATTTGATAGCGATGTGACACACCGACTGAAACTCTGTTCTGTGTTTTTTTAGGCATGATGTGTTTGTTGAAGTGTGTTCGGTTGGCAGTTTTTCAGCCTTAAACTCTCTCTCACACACATAATTTAGTAAGTAAGTAAGTAAATTTAATTTGTAAAGTGCACAATGTCAGCGAGAAACTCCCTGAATCTGAGACACTGAGGTAAGGAGTGAGGCGGGCCACTAAACATGGCTAGATGTTGAAAAAAACATGGCTAGACGTTGGATATAGGTTTTATTGGTAAGACCATCTTAGCTGACTCCTTGGTTCACACGATCTCTGTCCTAAGCATCTTTACGTGTTATGCAACTGTTCATATCTTCTCTGCGAAATTGATGACTTCTCTGGAAAACTTGGAAGCGTCCGGTAATTTGACAGAATTTCGCAGGCAGAAGTCAGATAATTGACCAGTAGTCGGGTAATTCTCATGTGAAAAATTTGTCAGATAATACTGTTCCTAGCTACTTCACATTTGCAACAAAACTGATGTTTAACAGCATAGCTGGAGTAGGGCATAGTATTTCACGTGGTGCATTTTTGGTGTATTTGATTGTATTATTATACTGCTGTATGGTATGTAATTTTTTACTGTTACTGTTATACTGGGCATGATGTGGATAACTAGGAGATGAGGAACAGTGACATGATCATTAGGGAAATCTCTGAGTCAGTTTCATATTGCAGTATTGTGGCCACTTTTGTTTCGTTGAGTTTTTGATTCCATGTGAAGCTGTCTGTGAGAGAGCCAATAGCCTCAGATTGTTTTAGTGACCAGTTACTTTCTGAGAAAACTTGTTTATTTACTATGGTGTTATATCTGCCTTTGAATATTTTTTTTCGTATTTCTTTGGCTGTATATTGAATAAACAAGGTAATCAATAGTTAATATCAAGACTTCTGTCGTCTTACATCATTTGATCCAAAATCATCACCATTCCAACGTGAATCAACCACTTTGCCACCCAGCAGTAGGCATAAAAAATTTGTATGTGTTAATTGCCAAATTGGTCCTTAAAAACCTTTGTTATTGGACCTTCAAAGATATTGATGCCATTTTTTATTTGCTTTTATAGTTTTTTTTTCTGAAACAGTTTGCATGTACCGGTAGTCTGCTATGCTGCAGTACTTTTATCTTAGTTCTTGTGACTGTTTATTGTGTCCCTTTGTTTTCCATGAGCTGTGATGTAACATTATACAAAATAATGAAATAAGTGAAAGTAACAAAAACAAAATAAAATTATTTTCCCATCCCTACTGGGAACACCAAAATTTTTTAGGCCTATTTAACATAGAGCTGTCATTCCTATACAATACTGCACAAGTGTATTTTGTGCTGTTCACTTTTACTTGCCTTACCACATCTACATGCTGGTACGTCCTTTCCTTTGTAGCATGACTTTTACTGGTAAATTAGAAATACAATTTTTCTTTTATGGTTAAGCTGGCAGTTCCTATGCTGTTTGCTTGTAAAAATTTCCAAACTAATTCTTTCAGAGAACACACCTGCAAACTAAGAACAAGCCATTTAGTTGAAGCTGATGTCGGTTTCTGTGTTTCGTTATTATGATAATTTTGGTGACGTATCTGTCATCACACGTTTGACATTTGTGCTGTCACTGTTGTTGGCTTCATATTGTAAGAAACCATGGCATATAGTTGGATTTGGATGTTAGTTTTTCACTGGCCTGTGTTATAGAACAAGGTTCCTACGGTCGGGGAAAGTCTGGGAATGTAAAAGTACCAGTGTGCATAAGTTAACAAAGATGCAGAAAAAATTTTGAACTGTTGTGTGCAGACTGCATGCAGCAGTTCAATTTCTTTTTTGCTTGCTTTTCTCACAGATTATTTATACTTCCAGTTTTAAATTTGTTCCACCACCCTTGTTTCTAGTGTGATTGTAAGCGATCGAAAACCGACAGTGGTATTTCACGTGAACAAATTAGTCAGAGAAAAGTGATTCATTTTGTCCTGGAAATTCAGGGAAAATGAATTCTGCAGAGTAGTAGGAACCATGTCGAAAGAATACTTACATTCTTTCAAATCTACGGCTGAACTAGTGGGTGTGATACATAAGCCTCTGTAGGCTGTGTAGTTCAGATATTATTAATGCTGACATTTTTAATCTGTCAGTTCTTCAATGCAAACTAATTCTGTAAACATATGTGGAGTCAGATGTTAAGAACTTAAGACTGTAAATTACACAACACTGTACTGTGTTCAGATAAAAAACGCCCACTCGCATTTTCTTTCATATCTCCATGGAAAATGTTCATCTTCCCAAAAAAATTTCAGGGAATGTTTAGGAAAAAAAACAAATACTCCACCAGTAAAAAATAGATATATTTTGCTACTTGTGACGTCATGCTGACGTCATATTTCCATGTTTGTAAATTATGGGTTTTACCGTTGAAGACAGATCTTCAATAAAATGCTTTCGAGTCAGCAAGAATTATGGGGCAGCAAGTTTGTGAAGATGTTTCCAGACAATACATGGAGGATTGAATATTGATGGAATAAAATGTTTTAACTTTTAAAAAATTGACATGACCGGCAGTATCAAGCTGTTCGACTGATAGCAGACAAGTGGTCATCCACGCAGTGCGCGTACGCCTGCCAACATCAGCAAGGTTGAGGATCTCGCACTTGGCCAAGAATTTATACCATGAAAACAGTTCACAGTGGAAAATTGCGTGACAGATTAGCATATTTTGGGGTTCAGTCAACACAGTGACCAATTGAAGTGTTTTAGCATTTCATCAATGTTAACGGTTAAACACATAATTTACAAACATGGAAATATGACGTCAGCATGACGTCACCAGTAGCAAAAAATAACTAGCTTTTCTATCGGTGAAATACTTGTTTTTTCTTTAACATTCCCTGAAAATTTTGTGAAAATCGGATCATTTTCCACAGATATATAGAAGAAAACGTGAGTGGGTGTTCTTTTCTGAACACAGTGTACAATCACGACTGTTGTTGCTATTGTCCAATGTCCATGGCCATGATGACTGTATACGGAAAAGCACAGCAAATCAGCAGGTGTAGGCTCATAACATTTGTGATGCTGTCTTCTAAATGAAGTTAATAACTTTTTGTGACTGAAAATCAACAAAAGTCTAACTGGCACGGTCAGAGACTTACCAGTGCGTTGACGATCCTGAGGTGTGATGGTCATGGTCATTTTGCTGTAAGTTTGGAGTAGCCTAGTTTATCGTTTAAAGACCAAAAATGCTGGGTACCGTTGAACAGAGAAAAATAAAATCAGCTGTTTAGTCACCAAACTCTTGTTTATGGCTTCACCATTTTATCAAGCGACTTTCGAAATTCACCGTCGCAATAACAGCAAATAATGCAATAAGATGACAACTGGAGAGCCCACCATGCCCTAAGCACGTTGCTGCACTACCTTGTGAAATATTAATGATATAAACGCGTGTTTTGTGTGCGTACGTTGAGGTAAGCCATAGTCAAACTTGTCAAAACATGAACTATCGGAGATATTGCGTCGCGTGTATGCCAGTCAGCAACTGCAGTGGTGAATGCAACAATTTATGGCCCATCGATTTCGACGAATCTCAGACTGGTGCAGTAGCCTACAATTTCCACACACTGATACCTTTAACGACTATAAGCTTAGTCGCATACCATTCTTGTGCGACAAAGCGTTTTGCTCCGATATGTCTATTCTTGTTGCAGCCAATCTATGTTCAAAATCTTTTAATGTGAGTAGTTTTCTTTAGTAAACCAAATGAAGAAATGTTAATCAGCAACGATTTTGAATACCTGACAAGGGCGGCGCAGCGTTTTTTACAGTGGGGGAGAGGTACAATTTCGCGCGCTTCGCTCGTGAAAAAAAATTTGACCCCCCCCACATTCAACTTACCTGAGGGACATAGAACACAACGCTGCAGTTTTTTTTATTGTAAGCACTTATCCGGTACTGACGTCTAAACATTTGCGCCAGATGAAATTATTATAATTATATATTTTAAAAAACTGCAAGCAATTCATTTAATGCTGTATAAGCGCTGATGTAAAACGGCAAATGTCAAAAAGTATAAGCACGAACTAATGTATTAGCTTAGACATTTAATCTGTTCTCAGTAGCCAGATATTAATGTCTAAGCTAATGCATAATGTTCGTGCTTATACTTTTTGATTTTTGCCCTAAACATCAGCGCTTTTACAACATTAAATGAAGTGCTTGCAGTTTTTTTATATATAATATTTGCGGTTTTGTTATAGTTTGAAAGGTCACTGCATGAATAGTTACTTTGTACACAACAACAACAACTACTACTACAACTACTACTACCTCCAGCATCTTGCATTTTGTTATTTGTTTAATATAATGGCAAGTCTATATGTGAGACAGCGAATTTAGTCTACATACCAAATTTCATGCAGATGGGTGAAAAAGCAGTTATAAATGATGAATGACATTTAGAATGGTGACCACCGCTATCTTGAATTTACTACTTTTCTCGATTCTGGTCACATGATTTATTTCCAGTAGCAAC
>Ga0209671_1006803_pt1 | contig 11792 bp, 10 predicted proteins | sample WorMetHERISLAND2_2_FD_187401 | JGI IMG/M metagenome (GOLD analysis project Ga0209671, IMG submission 187401) | Marine gutless worms symbiont microbial communities from Max Planck institute for Marine Microbiology, Germany - Olavius geniculatus... | ecosystem: Host-associated > Annelida >...
ATGCATTGCATTGGACAGACAACAGTGTACATACTGTTGTCTGTCCAATGCAATGCATAGCATTGGACAGGGCATAAAATCACCCGAGTGTCCGTGCGTGCGTCCAACATCTCTTTCGCTATCTTTCTTCTACCTTCCCTTTCCCCTTTCCTTTTCCCCATTTTCCCTTCCCTTCCAGTTTCCCTTCTTTTTCCCCTTCCTCTTTTCCTTCCCCTCTCCCTTAATCTTCCCCATTCCCTTCCCTTTACCTTCCATTCCTTTTCTCCTTCCCCTTTCCCTTCCTTTTCCCCTTCCACTTTCTCTTCCCTTCCCCTCCCCCTTCCTCTTTCCCTTCTTCCAACTTTCTTTCCGTGTCTACGTCCGTGGTCCAATATTTGAGGCGACATATCTCCGTAACGGTGCAAGATAGACGCATGGTGACGATGGACCATTTATAGTAAAGTGCCTGTAATGAATCGAATGGTCTCGTGATTGACAATGTTTATCGTTTAGTTAAAATAACAGAGAAGGATGAAAGGACTATTGCAGCTGTACAATTTGAAATTAAACTGTTTGTTTTTTTCTACCGGTCTCAACAGCTCACTGACTATATTTTTATGGACATATACTGTAAACTATCGAAATGCATTGGACAGACTCCGTGTTCGTATGAACATTATCTTGTTTCAATAACAGACCAAGAATCGTTTGACATAACATCAGTAACAGTATGCTTGGACGGCCATTCACTCGTTCGGTCGGTCATACCTAGTAAGTAGCAGTGGCGTCGTGGGCTTAAAAAGTAAGTGCATGGGGCAGGAAGTTGCAAATTTCTGATAGAGGAGATTACGAGTGCTCAAAAGTTCAATTTTGTCCCTAAAAATCCCCAAAATAAAGGTTTCCAGCCCCAAATTTTGCATTCTGAACAAAAATTTCCCAACAGAAAAAATTTTCAAAAGCCCAAAATCTGGGGGGGCGACGGAATATTTTCACCCGCCACGAGACCACTGATAAGAGATGACTACTGACAATAATAACAACAACAACGCACTACCGTACTGCAAGATTGCAAGTATAGTTAACATCAGACAGCAGCAGCTAGTGACAAACTAGAAAACGTCATTCTACTCCACTGAAAGCATGCAAACTACAATTACTGCATCATTATTATTTATAAATAATTAGTTAGCAGCACTAACATATACATGATGTCATCGGCATTCAAAACACACACAGGGTGGACACTCTCCAGTCACGATCAAATTCCCTGACTTTTCCAGACATTTTAAGGGAACATAGACGGAGTATCGCCCCTCGCAACAGCAGCGATATGACGTACATTGGCAACAGTTTTAATTATTTTCCAGAGAATTAACTGACCAAATTTAGTGCAGTTTAAACAATAAAGGCAAACAAAAGCGGCTTACTGGCACCGCAAATTTAAATGTATGGGAGTACAAGTCTGCGAGCGAAGCGAGCAGAAAAAAATGGAGTTGAACGCAAATATTCAACTAGTAATGAACAGTTTTGGGACACTTTTCCCTGACACTTCCCTGACATGTTTCAAATTCCCTGACATTTCCAAGTTTTCCAGACAAGTGGTCACGCTGCACACAAATGCAACAAATGTACGGGCCCGTAGTGAGACTTTTGCAGTAGCTGGTTTGAGTCTATCTTTATGGACCACACAATCAATACAGCTCGGGAGTCTGAGAGAGTGCTCTTAGCTCCCAAGTAAACTCATTTTTTGGGCATTTCAAGCTCGAAAACTGCATCTGGCAGTGTCGTTTTTGGTTACTTTTATGCAACATTTCCTTGTTCCAACTGACAAGGATCGGGGGCATTTGATCGAGTACATTGAAGCCCCCTTGGCTACCGGCGTAGTGTGAAAATAAGTCTCTCAACTGCATACAATGAAGCAGAGGTTAGCTTCAACAAACAGACAGACATATTACAGGAGAGCACCAGTGATCAGTTGATAAACAATCAGAACATAACAAAAAACGGTACAATCACACACTGCCATCAAAGCGCACAACAGCAACTACTAAATAACAGTATGTTCATAGCATGCATGCAGGCCTGTCGGGAGGCAGAAAGTAAGTTACCCTGGGCCCTGCCAACACTCAAAAGTATTTTTCCCAAGAGGGGCGTGAGTGAGTGAGTAGAGTTTAACGTCCCACCCGACGCAGTATACGTCATTTCGGGGACGGCCTTTCCAGGTAGAATGCACACAAACACAATAATGGAACGGTTAGTTTAAACTTTACAATAAACAGAAAGTTTAACCTTTGCAGAAACACAAAACACAAAAATACAAATATGAGGTTAACCTAAAATTGTAAGAACTCGAGAATGTTTCCCCGGGCCCCAATGTGGCTCTCGACGTTCCCACATGCACGATGCACAGTTAAAACTTGCACAGATTCCGTGAATTCATTAGCATCTATATTCATCAGCACTATCTATATTACAATCGTAGCACAGTGATCGGCTGCAAATCATGCTGAATGCCGGCAATAAGTCTATGAGGCAATGCAGAGGCACACAAGAGATTGAAAACTGAGGTAGATGGCCATACGTGAGGCCTACAGGGCCACAATGGCTTGTCATACCACTGTCTAAATAAATGACTGCAAATGAAGGCATGTGAAACCACAGGGTTTCACACACAGCACAGAAACAGTTCAACTGTTTCTTTCTATCGACTGTGTGGCGCATGAAAAAGTGGAACATAAATTCTTGTATAGATCAGAGAAATTGGACAGTTTTGCATAACAATTAGCTTCAATCAGTGCAGTGAATGGTGGTCACGTTGAGCACTTGAACGCAATGTTCAATGTAAATGACCAAACTTCAATGCAACGATAGAGCATAATCTGGCGAAACTATGCGAAAGCCCAATCCATGTAAAGCACGTATGCTTCACTTATACATGGTGTTTCATAAAAAGGGACCCATTTTTGTTTTTCTCATAATTCACTCAAATGATGATCAATTTACATAAAATTTGTATCAGTTGTAGCCGAAGAAAGAAGTTGAGACTATCAAGCTTGTACCCGTAACACGTTATGACGTCAGCATTACATCACGACTAGCAAAGAATACTTAATCACCTGCCACATTTTGTTGCAATATTTTGAATTAGTACTTCTTCAGCTACAAGTGGTAAAAAAGTTTGTGTAAATTGATCATCATTTGAGTAAATTATGAAAAAAACAAAAAGAGGTCCCGTTTTTATGAAACACCGTGTATATGCACCACCCATCAAGACAATGCACTGCAGAGACATGAAATTCCTATGAGTAAAGCATAATATCACAATGTTGCCTGTGATCATTCACCCAACATATGACAACAAAGATCAGTTCATTTCCGTCTTTCTACAAACCTTTGAATTCAACCACTAAGGCGACATCAAATGCACACTTCTAAAACCAATCCCACCACAGTTTACACATTACACAACATCAATTGCTGCTGCCACGGTATTACTGTAAAACACAGTAATTTGCCAGTCTCTGTAAGGCACTTGCTCAGCACAAGAAATAAACATATCAAACAAACACAGGTACACGCACACTAACAACACCGAACAACAAACAAGGCTTCTTCCTACATCTCCAGCATCCTCAATGGAGCCGTGACAAAATCTGTTACTGCAATTGCCCACTGATTAATTTAAACATATAATAAATGTGTTATTGCCTGTCTAAGCTCAAACTAACTGCAAAATACTTACATTTAATCAAATGCACCATGTGCTTTCTTTATATTTGCAGTGGGCGACTTCACTTTTTGACTTAGACTTTTGCTGAGTCTAAACTTCGGTCTAAGTACCTACTTAAGTCAAAAAGTGAAGTGATTTCGCTGAGCCATTTCAACTTTCGACTTTAGCTGAGTGAAACATGGCGACTATTTACAGTTCTATATGGATAAACGCCGTAATGGCTACATAATACATAAGACGTTACGTAATTACGTCATCTGCATGTGCGGCACAATTAAATAAGCAAGTTTAAGCGTAATTGGTTAATTTATTTCCTGTTAGGTTTACCGGTTTTCTGCCATTTTTACCCGTTTAGTTGAACTTTAGTCAAAGTACAGACTTTAGCGTTCAGCTTTAGCTTTAGCTCAGCGAAAGTCTAAGTCAAAAAAGGAAGTCGCCCAGTGCACTTGATTCTGACAAATTTTCACTGATTTCCTTAATACAGCTGAAGACCAGAAGACCACACCAAAACAGGCCTCTACTATATGCGCAATTTTAATTTCTAATGTACTCTGGTTCTCGAGATATTGCTTGACGAAAGAAGTCAGAAGTAGGGTCCACAGTTTTCCGCGGTAAATTTTGCCAAATTCCGTGGGCCAGTTCGCAAAATTCCGCAGCTCACCGCGACAAAATTGTCCAAATTCCGCGGCTTACCGCAGCCTTCCGTTTGTGCATAAAATTAACTTTATTCTGTTTGAAAAACTTCAGTTTTTGGATGCTGGCAGGCACTTAGTTATGCTAGCAACACACAAAGCAAATTATTGATCTTTTTTCTTTTCAAAAGTGCAATTAGTCAATTAGTCACAATGTGTTAAATTACGATTGTGCCGTATACGATGGTAACTTATTAGTAGGGATGCAGTTTTAGGCAGCTCAGTTTGATTTCTCTCCATGATATAGTTAGTTTAAAGTCGATGATTGTACTAATCATCAGTCATTTCTTAACTTCTGTAAAATTCTGCAGCAATATCAAAATTCCATGGAAAACGGCAAATTCCGCGGCTTGGCTCAAAGTTCTGCAGCCCACGGAAACCTGTAGGCCCTACTGACAAGTAATTGTTTATGCAGTTAGCCACTGACTCAATTAGCTCGACAGTTGAGATGGCCACACAGTTCCACTGAGGGAAAAACACACAAAAACCCAAAGCACTTGTCATAAATGCTGTCAACAACTCCAGCCACAAATCTAACGATGCAACTTCTGTCACTAAGAACTTAAGCTTGTGACACACAAGCCATCTTGACCGCCATGATGGGTCCTGTGGTACACAAGCCATAATAACAGCCTGTCAAAAAGGCTTGTGTGTCACCAAGACCCATCTTGACAGCCTGTGTCATGTAAGAAATAAACAATGACACATATTAGCGACTCAAACTGGCATCAAAACCGCTTGTGTGTCATGGGCTTTAGCTGCATCAACAGACAGCTCAAATCTTCATTATTTGCCTTTCATCTGCTGGTCGTAAGCCTTCTTAAGACGCTTCTTGAGCTCAGCAGGAAACTTGTCGTAGCAAGTCTTGCAGACCGGCTTCAGATCCAACTCAAAGAACTTTGTCCTAATGACAAACATTTACACATCAAACGTACCGATCACTCGTAATAAGTGGAAAGTCCTTTCCGCGCCATAGGGCCATGCTGATCTCTGTTTCTTTAACCCTCAGTCAGACACCAGCTTAAGCTTTGAGACCATAGATGTGTTCGACCATAGATGTGACCATAGATGAGACCATAGATGTGCATCGCCCGGTGTGCCTGTTTATGCCCTGGCCAATTGCTGGTATTCACTTACCTACCCACAAAGGCGAGGCTCAGTTGATCTGACCACGACAGAACATGGTCCTCAGGCCATGTCCAAACCCTCCAAAGAGATTCATTAGAATCTGTTCATGACATTTAGATATATAGTTTATATACATTTAAAATAAATGATTGTTACACACATGCAAACACGCACATTTGCAGTACATTTACTCATAATAGCACAGATCAAATCGTATTTCCTAGTGCTTTCTCTTAATATGGTGGGAAGCTATGAAAGGTCATAAACCGACACAGCATGAACTGCTATAGATCTGTGCCTGATTAACAAAATATTACTGAAAGACACCAATCAGAAAATCAGTAAACAAGAACCGGAGAACGAAAAAAAAACATACACCAGTCGGCAACTACTTCTAGCTATATACGGCTTATTCATTAACGAGCTACAAGGCAATATGCAGTTAAGCAAACTGCATACTTACTTCTGGTTGAGTTTGCGGTCACAAACCGAGCAGGCAAAGTGGTCGACACACCAAGCCTTGTTCAATGCCGTGAACACTAAAGACACATGCACACATGTGACAAAATACATACGCATAGAAGGCATGGTTACACAAACAACGTGTGCATATAAGCAAATCAATGCTACATTAACACCAGCACACAACCATCACCAAAAAACTTGGCCATTTTCTCTTTTTAGCTTCAATTTCTCAAAATAAATGTCGATTAAATGTATATAAATTAACCGCAAAAAACACTACAGGTGCAAATGAAAAATACAGTCGTAGCTCTGAGAATGATAATATCACTTTTCCAGCAAAAGTCACAACTGGAACTTTATTCCGTAACACAAGCAAAGCCATGAATGTCCAAAGTCAGTGGAGTGAAGCCTTTTCTGCAACGTTTGTACCCGATGTTGACACAAGTACTCCTCCCCCAACCTATGTGTTTTACTAGAAAGGCACGGAACCTCAGTGATCAAACAAGTTGAGCGCAGCATCTGAATCAATCGCAATCACACGTCTGGTAGCTACAGCAACAACTGTAACAACTATCTCATGAAATGTGATTTTCGATGCAATACTCAAGCGTGACAGATAGACGGACAGAGAGAACTGTCACAGCAAATGCCGCACTTGGCTGTAACAAGCAAAACAACAACAACCAAACATCTAAAACTAGTAAAACCGAAACTCCAAAGCTCATCGAGCAGTCCAACAAGGAAAAAAGCACAACTTTCCATCATAAAGCACTGCAACATGACCGACAAGAGACACCACGAGTGGCTGAAAAATTTCTACTATTTTTACACTGACACCAGCAAAGCCGACACTAAACAGTTAGGTACCACAGTGCAGAATACAGTATTTGTATACTATGCAATGTGAAACAGCAAACTTACCATCGCCAGCTACGACGCAGTTGCATACAAAGCAGATATTACCGAACAGCTGCAAGACAAAGACACATAACACAGGATATGCAGCAGTACTTAAACTCACACATTTGCTGCTAATTATATCAATAATGGCACAATAATATTGCAATAAAAGAATGACACTGATTCTGCCTATTTCACAGATATCTTCACAAATTCTGAGTATGAATACGATTATGAATAATGGACACCTTCGTGAAAAATATAAGTACAATACTAAGTAATCAAGGAAATATGATGCACGTAATTATACCACTGAAGTCTCCTAATGTCAAAACTACCCACAGGAACTAAAACCAGATACTCTAAAGCTATCACACAAACACTGCATCTTTGTTATTCAAATACACATTTTATCTGATTATTAACTTGTACTATTTAACCGTTGACGTAAACCCATCTGAAAAAAACTTGATCACTGTTCGGTAGAATACACTGACTTGTGAATCAAAAGCAAAAAAAATTCACCTGGTGGTAGTGAGTTTCACAGTAAGCCAGACCCTTCTTCTCATAATGCCTCGTCCCAAGAAATGGTTTTTCACATTTGGCACAAACAAAATGCTTCAAAACACACACAGAAAAATCAATAAATGCAATAAAACTAACACAAACATGAATTACTTCGATTAGTATTTTTGAGTTGTTGCCATTTACCTCAAGTGTTTTGAGGCTGTTGGCAGGAAGAATGTCTAACCTGTAAAAACTTTGAACTCTAGTAACATAGAAAAACGAGTGTGCAACCATGATTAAAGAAAAACGAGTGTGCAACCATGCATGCCAGACCGTCAGTGTTTTAGCATGAACGACTAACATGACTGACTAATGAATGACAAGCCAGCAATTAATAACCAGTTATAAACTACACCGCGTTTCAAAAAAAAAACAGTCAAAATTGTTTTTCTGATAACTTTGTTAAATTATCACCAACTTTGGTAATTTTTGGCAGAAAGATGCCCAAGATGATAAAACTATGTAAGGTGGATTTATTTTCCACCTCACCTAATTTATGTCAATGCACTACCACGTGAAACAAAGATGTGCCAAACTGTTACATTTTGTGGTGATTATTTGTATCTGACTGCTCACTTTTGCATTATCAATACGACAGAGGGCGCCACGTGATTTACTAATTTTGTGGTATTAAATATTTTTAAGAGAAAATATCAGACAACAAAATAACTGACTGATGAGCTTAAAACATGTCTAATCGATGAGTGAATGCAGTTTGATCAGTTAACCTTTGACTCCGTTATTAGCCAGTGGCGTTGCATCTAAGAGATTGCGTCTGTGTATGCTGGGCACACTTTGGGCATAAACTCTGATAATTTGCGAGTTGTTATACAAACTTGCAATTCTGCCAAATGATGTATGTCTCACTTATTGTGTGCTTAGTAAGTTGTTACAATGTTTACTGGAGACAACAGCTCAGCATTACGCAAAACTGGATTTCCATACGGTAGTGCGTTGATATAAATTAGGTGAAGTGGAAAATGAGCACATCTTACATAATTCTATCGCCTTGGCCATCTTAGTGCCAAATATTATCAAATTCAGTGACAAAAAAATTACTCAATTAACTTAAGACAATTTGAGATACCTTACTCCACAATACACACCATGTTATCACTACCAGTTATCTCCGTAACAAACAAAAAGAACACAAAACGAAATCTTAGCATCCCTGAGTGTCTTTTGACTTTGACTAAGAATGAGCTTGTACAGACGTTTACAACAAAAACGACTGTGTTCTAGGTTGTCAATCACCGACGAAGTTCAACCAATAGAAGTTTAAAACCAGGACAAAATCTTGATAGCTAATACACGCTATAGCCAGGTGCATAAATAACTACCAATGTAAATATTAATATGTATTCCTTGTGGGGAGAAGAATACAACAATTCATGATAATTGTAAAACATAAACAGAAAAACCCTGTTACAAAGTATATGAAATACAAGAGGGCTAAGACACTTAATTACCTCCACGTGCCATGCTTTGCCGAGGGCGTGGACGACACGTTCTTCAATTGGACGCCTGCAATAGAGATTACATCAGCACATTCATCAGCAGTTTGATTACAATCAGCATCGTGCACAACAGCATGCAGCAGTCTGATAAGATTAAATGACAATTTTTCTAATTAATTAAAATTATAATTAGTTTGCTAATAATGTCAGTTAATTAGAAATGGTACAAGTGCAAAGCTAATTAACTAAAAATGAATAAAATTTGTTATACTGTTGCTGCAAAAAGACCAGATTATACAACATGGTACATGTATACGACATACAATAAAATATAACAGAAATGGAATTTATTGTTTCTCAATTAATTAGAATTAACTAATTAATTAATTAGAGTTATAAAGTTGCAGGCAAGTAAACTGGAATGCAATGCACAAACAACATTACAGTTTCAAATTTCTATTCAAACTGAAATTAAAACTAACACAAAACCAGTATTAACTCGCTAATCTAATACAATTAGTTTAATTAATTGCCTATCACTCATAGTCTCGTACGAGTAATTAGTGTCTAGCAGTAGTTGGTAACGCGTTTCGAATGAAACGAAGTTACTCTACGCCGAGCCCGGTTAGTGGGTTAGATGGGTGACTGTCAACAGTACGGAGCCAGCCAACTAGGTCGACTCAGCCTTCTACCCTCTGTGGGATGGCAAAATGAGTACTGGCGGTGGTTACGGCCATCGCTAGGGAAGAAACAGCGAGTTCTGCGCAACAGTAGGCCCTGTGGCCAGGACTGCAAGTATACCAATCCAGTCCGTTAACCCGGCCGATTTGGGCTGTATGCTACCTTAATTGGGCTTCGCCCTCGCCGGCTCAAAGTGCTGTCATGGGGATGAGCTCCCATGCAATGGGCCTAGTTCAGCTTCGCTGCCTAGTGCCTATGCGAAATCTTCTTCTTCTTCAGTAATACCAGTAAGAAACACACTATATGAGGCAGAAATGAGCTAGAGATATCAGACTAACAACATCAGTAACAACAAGACTAATACCTGCATGCTCCACAGATGGGAATTCCCATTTTGTCATGACATCGCAGACAATACAGCTCTCCGCTCTTTTCGCGAGCATCAACATTCAACTCCACTCTGTGTTACACAGAAACAACATTACTGCAGTCACGTAATGGCAGTGTGGCAAAGAATCATAGCTGTTTCATGTAAAGGCAGAAGATGGAACAAAAACACTAAAAAAAAAGTTGGTTATGAAGCTGAGGATAGTTGAGTTAATACCAAATTTGTGTACAAAAACTGTTCAGTTTATATACCATGTAAGGGTGACATCATGGTTGTAGATATAGAACAGCACAAATACAATTTAAAAATTCAAACATCAGCATTACACAGTCAGCAAAGTTTGCATCGCTGCATCTTTACTACATATTTTACATTTCTCAGTTTGCTGTATTCTGTTACCTTGACAATTAATTATTAGCAGATCTTTACCTCTGCTTGCAAAGCTGGTGATTTTGTGTTGTCATTCATATCATTTACCATGTAAGAACTATGGCTGGAAGTGGAACGTACCCGCAACTGTTGCAGTTAAAGTGGTAAGGATGGTAAGCCTCGCCTTTGAACTTGATATGACCCTCCTCAATAACAGAGCTGCAAACACACACACACACACAAACAGAGCTGCCAAGCTGGGTATGCTGATGTACCGATGCCAGCACAACCAAGCACCTCGGTACCTGATAGACCACTGCTCGCCAGTCTCTGACGTCGTCTTCCAACAGCGTCTGTGTTCGGCCAGCAGTCACCAACTTTCCGTGCCACGTCATCGGCTCAGCACCTACGGCCGTCGGGCGTTTTCTGTTGCCGAACCAGCTATATGGAACTCACTGCCTGATGACCCAGAATGTTCTGGAAACATTTTCAGACAGTCGCTAAAAACGTTTTTGTTTTCACAGTACTAGTGTGTTCAGCGCATTAGAGGTTTTGACGACAATGCGCTATATAAATTTACATTTGACATTTGACATATCAATCGTGGGCCAAGGAACTGGGGTTCGCAATATTTGGACACCTCGGATTTCTTGTTTGTAGCTATCGTTCCAGCAGAAGTGTTTTCTGAGTCTTAAAAGTGCACCAAATTTATTTTCCCCATTTCCAACACGCCACACCACTTGACGCATGCTCGGCGTTTATGGCACTTTGACGTTCGCCCTTCTCCGCCCCCTCCCCTTTTTCCTACCTTCCAATAGACATGGGATGGATCGACGCCACTGGGACTCGTGTTAATTTGTCCAGTCGCAAAGTCATTCAGGAATGTCACAAAATCTATTGTTACGAATTTTACACTCTAAACTGTTGGGACTGCTTTAGACTAGAACCACCACCACTGAATACGGTGTACATCTGCAATTGTGTTAGATACGTTATTACGTGCGACAGCGTGTAATGCTTCACGCGTCTTAGCCGTCGTTGCGGTGTCCGTCTGTCTGTCACATTCTTGAGCCCTGTCAAAATGGTGCAAGCTAGGATCACGAAATCTTTACTGTGGGCTGCCACAAGGACTCGACATCGTAACAAAATTTCGTGCCTCTGGGTGCATGAGGGGGTTCTTTTTGAACGAGGGCGTGAAAGAGGGGTACCCCCTTTCAAAAGTAAATTATTTTTCCGCTATTGGCTTGTATAGCGTAATAACGGTTGCAAATAGGCACAGACATGTTGCTTATAACAAATTGACAAGATAATGTTCATACGAACACCCCGGGAACATAGAAATTCTGGCTTGAAAACCGGCGGGGCGCTAGTCCTTCACCAGTCCTCACCCAGGCATAAAGGTAGCGGTCAACGGCTTCTTCTTCGAAGAAGGCGGA
>Ga0209671_1006804_pt1 | contig 11792 bp, 6 predicted proteins | sample WorMetHERISLAND2_2_FD_187401 | JGI IMG/M metagenome (GOLD analysis project Ga0209671, IMG submission 187401) | Marine gutless worms symbiont microbial communities from Max Planck institute for Marine Microbiology, Germany - Olavius geniculatus... | ecosystem: Host-associated > Annelida >...
GCCTATTCTTATTGTTCTGTCTGTCTCTGTTCTTTATTCTGTATGTTTCTGTGTCTGTCTGTCTCTGTCTGTTGTTACCAAACTATTCTTTGGTGAATGAAGATTGATATATATATATATATATATATTTGCACTACAGAATTGTTTGGGAATAGTTGTGGATATATGGTTAAAACAGTCATATGTGCCTGGTGATTTCTGCCGAGAAATTATAAGCATCAAATGCATTTGATATAATTGTTTTAGTACTTCTGAAAACATCACGCATTTACCCAGTCCCTTGAATGGACTAGTGCATGATGTTAAAGACCATCTTTTTGGTGGAGTTTATTAGCATCGTACTAGTAGTTGTGTTAGTTTGACGGTAATGTATGTTTACCAATGTGAAGCAATATTATTGTGCTCCCGACTGCTGGCACTTTTATGCTTTGTTGCTAGTTACTTTATTTTTTGCCCAACAATACAGTCATGTTTCATTTGCCTACAGTGGTCTAATGATAAAATGTTGGACAATTGTTGGATTCATAACATGGTGCAGCATGGCTCTATGTACATGTACAAGTTGTTGACCAATTAAGTGCTTAGGCAAATTCGGCCTCTTACCCTTAGATGGGAAATGAACAGTATCTGTGATCTAGTTAGTTAAGTTGCGATGTCTGATCTTAGTGTAGTAAATGCTTGTTAAAACACTGTCTGGAGTGAGATAAAACAGTGCTAGAGACAGGCAGTAAGGAAACTTAGGAAGAGACATGGATGTTGTCAGTACCGTTGTGGCAGGGGGGAGAGTAAAGGGGCAGTTGCCCACTCTAAATATTGGGCTGTTGGAAAATTGTCGGAAAATCATATCCTCTTGTCAAAGTTGTTGGAAAATTTCTGTCCAAAAAATGCAAGATTTGGAGCAAAAACCCTCATTTTGGGGAAATTCGTGGGCAAATTGAAATTCTGAGCACCTGTAATCTTCTGTGTTGGAAATTTGTAGCTCTATATCAGAAATTTGCATCATTTTTTTGCGAAATTGCAACTCAGTGTACTACTTTTTTAACCCGCAACATCGCTGGATTTTGTACACTGACTCAGATAATTCGTCGATCGGGTGCGGAGGAGAAGGTTTTGGTGTTGACACGGCGTCGTCGTGGTCACCGTTGTCAGCATGCAGTTCAGGTCGTTGGTATCTGTGTCTGGGACGGCATTGAACAGCAGTATGCCACTCAGCTGTATGACTACCTGTGTCAACTGTTACCTGACAATGCCGAGCCAACCGAACGACGCTGTGGATGGAATGAGCGGTCAGTAGATGCTGTAGCTTGGTGTAACTAGAACAATATGTTGGCACAGTGTTAACATACTGTACACTACAGCCATTGAACTAGAAATATGCAGCTTCAGCCTTCATCCTAACCCGGGTACACGAGTTATTCTCGTCTCGGAAATGTTCGTTTCAATTTTTGATTTTTCTGCATTTTTTACATTTTAAGTTATGAGCTTGTACAGGACTGGTGGATAGACAAACAGATGGATGGATGAACAGAGAGATGGGCAAGACCCCTAATGTGGTTTATTAGGATGGCACTACGAGATTGTTGAAGGCCAAAGTCATCATGCTCTAGTTAGCGTCATTCTGAGTTCAGCATCAGTTTTGTCAGAGTTTGTAAGTCACATTTTTACTGTAAGTTTTTATCACCGAATTTCTCATCTGTGACACAAACCGTGGTCTTTCTATTTGAAACGGAGATTTAACGGGTTAAAACCCTTAGTCGCAATTTGCATTGCAAGTTGCAGCTGAAACGATGTTGGTCTCGCAGTGATGTTCTGTGGATGGTCGTAGGCCATTTGTGGTGGATGACAACATGATTACTATTTTTACAGCATTGATGCCTATTGCCAAATTCCTTTGGTCTCTGTTTACGCATAACCAAGCCTTTTGCACTGTATAGGAATAGGACTCAGTTTAGGTAACTAGTGAGAGTTAATACACATTTTGATCAATGGTGTGTATTGTCATGGACAACAGAGTGGATGTACAAGGGTTGTTCGATAAATAAGTTACAAAACAGCGTCATTCTGTTAGTTTTCCTAATCTAAAAAATCTGAAATATACATTTTATAGGGAATTTTATTTTGAACATGTGTAGAAATTTTTTTGATGATGACATTATTATTGTGAAAACTTGTTGCCATACTGCATGTGTCTCAGAGTGAATCTGATTTGCATTTATTTTTTGGCCCACAAAATACAACAACGGCATGCTATTCATTACGGGATGATTTCAGTGGCAACGTCACCATATTTAATGTTTATAAATGATGTCACAGTGACGTCATCGTCATAAAACTCACAGCTGCTACTCATAATTAAATTCTCCACAAAACGTGTATTTCAGATTTTTAATATTTGGAAAACTAACTCAATGATGCTGTTTTGTAACTTATTTTTCGAATGACCCTCGTGTGTTAGGCATGTACGTGACTGTCCGTGCAGGATACTGGCTGCAATACGACCGCATTGTCGCTGCAGGCATGTGATTGGATGCTGACTTTCGTGCTTAGGGCCTGCACACCTATATTTTTACAGTCCTGTTCTACATCTCGTTAGGCTCAGATATTTCTGTGCCCTTGTGTATAATTATAATGAGTGTGTTTGATATGTAGGAAGACATGTGCTTGTCAAGGCTGGAGTGATAAGACTGGCGGTGCATCATTTAGTTTTGGTTGTTCGTGGAGCATGTATTACAATGCGTGCAAGTTTGCTCGCAGTGATGCTCCGCGCAAGTTTCGACTTCGAGATCGCAGCAAGGTTTGACATCTTTGTCTTGTAACTCTGGTAATAGTGCAGTAAGGCTAGTAGTAACATGAAGTCAGAGAGGTTTAGCAGAATGGTTGTACCGTAGAACAGCTTAGGAGTGAAGTCATCGTCGTGGTGTGGACACATACCCACTGCAACTGTCTGCCAGAATTGTCTTTTGTCTTCTCTGGAGCCTGCATTGCTCTGATGTTGCTATATTATGGTTTAGTTCTGTAAATGAAGTTGGCACTTTGTACTTTGACTGAAACTTTCAAATGACACTTTAACAAGAAGCCCAGCTATCGCTAGGAAAAGCCGATCGTACCACCTACGTTCGAAGCCCAGCCTTCGATTTCCAGTCACAGAGAGAAAGTGATTTGTCATAGGTGAGACAGTAACATGCACACTATGTTAACGGAACACTGTCTCATAAGCTACAGTGAACGCTAGTATAACAGACATTACATGTGGTCATTTCGCCAAATGATATAAATAGTTACTGTTCAATGCATGTGGTCATCTTGCCAGGTGATATAAACAGCTACAGAGTAAATGACCAAGGAAAATATCGGATGCAGGTTTTGCAAATATTTCTCACAATAAAAACGCCTTGCTCAGAAAGACACATTACTGTCTATACTGTTGCTGTTGCAGTACTGACCTTCAAGGTCATTCAAGGTGAATGATTTTCATGTCATTTGAAAGCCAATATGTGACTTCCTAACTGTGATCAGTAGTAATGTAGGCCGTATTTCTTACCTTTTCTGAGATATGGTTACTTATAGCTTGAAACTTTTCACTGAAAATTGCTGCCAAACCGCTGCAGATGGATACATGGTTACTATTGACAGCCTATAAGAAGTTGCCACTGCCCTATTCGTTGGTACCATCGCAGACCCCTTATGACTTACTGTTTAGCCACAGTATCACACGATTGGCATCGCATAATGCATTATGACTTTTCAAGGTTATCCAAGGTCAGTGGTTTATATTTCATTTGAAAGCCAGTGTGTGACTTCCTATTAGTGAACAGTAGCAACCTAGGCCCTATCTTGCACCATTTAGCCACAATACATCTGTGATAGACAGACGGACAGACAATGGACGGATGACAACTCATGCCAATAGCTCGACCTTTACTAAAGTACAGTCAGGTAAAAATTCAACCCAACTATTAAATAAATCTGCTGAGTATCTCCATATGTTTAGATTCAGTTAGGTTTTTACGAAATATTTTATATGTAACTTTACACTTGTGCTGGTATTGACTAGTTTTGCAGTGTGATAAATAACTTCAAAATGACCAAGTCTTGAGTTTGAGGCAAGGTAATGTGTACCAATGCCATCTTCTAGTGATATATAGCCCTAATCGATGGTTACCTTGTTCCAGAAACTAGCTTCATTTATTCTTTTTTGTGGCATATTATTCTGATCTGCTGAACTAACAAAGGTAATGCTGATTAATAGTGATTATGCAGTTCTTTTGCAGTATACTGCAGGATGCTGCAGTTGCTAGTCCTATATTTACTCTTGTGTTCTTTGGGGCTGAATTGTCCGTGCTTGAAGTGGCATTGGTTGTGAACAGGAACTAAGATTGGATGACGTCTTGCAGTCACTTGCTACACATGTTGCACCAATCTACCGGCGTGTGGCACCAGATGCCTATTACAACCAGGTTGCTTGCTCGACTTCTAGGCAAATGTATGTTTAACGTAAAGTAAAACCTTTTCAGAAATGATGCAAAACACAAGCCGGTATGTAGGATGTTTATTTTTCATGTGACTTTGGCCTCATTTAATGCCTGAAGTAAACTGGAATATATACACGTTCTGCGCATGTTTTATTGTTGGATTTAGGTGGCAGTTTTGTCTATTCTTATAGCTCAAGATTTTACCATTTAGTCCTTGTACTTGGATTGTTTTACTGACAATTAGCTTAGCCTAGAGTAACAGTGGAAAAATGGATTGGTTAAGTAGCAGAAATTATTGTGTATGGGTTGTTCATGTTGAGACTGTGATTATGTTGTTGGGACAGGTGCACTTTGAGGCTGAAGGATCGTCATGTCGTATTGGACACAAGCCAGGTCGACCATGGTCTGGAGTGACGGCCGTAGTTGACTTCTGTACGCATGCACATAAAGACACAAACAACATGAACAATGGCTGTACCACGGTCAGACACTCAGACTCCCACTGTACATTATTATTGTAATAACAACATTAGTAAGTAAGTAAGTAAGATGACTTACGAGGTGCAGTTTAAGAGTTAGTTACGATGTGCCACGATTTCAACACCTGAACAAAAATGTCTTTAGCAGCTGCTTAAACTGGTGTGTTGTGGTTTATGTTCATGTATTTGGTTGTGCAATTAATTGAAACAGTTTATAATTGTTTTACAAATTTGGTACAGCAAATGTGCAGTGAGTGTCAACAGAAGCTGGGGTGTAATCAGGCACACCACATGATACTCCATATTTGTGGTCTCACAGTGTAAACTGGTGTCTGGCTGAGGGTCAAGGAATCAGAGATCAGTATCACCTCATTTACTATACGACGTATGTCTCAGGCCTCTGAAGTCAGTCGACATATTGGCGCTATACAAATTCGTTTAATATTATTATTATTATTACTAGTCTTTTTTAGCTAAAATTTCAAGACACTTAAAGCATTCCACTTGAGTTCTGCTTTTCTGTGTTTCTGTCATTGGCACAAGTTGTGATGATTACAGTGATATGATGATGTTTAGGTATTGACGTTGACTAAACATCGAGGTAATCGCCAACAAGCGGATGATGAGCAGCTTCATGTTTTGCCGTTGTGTATTCTTGACTCATCGGATGAGTTCGGAAATACCGAGGCACAGCGCAGAAAGGTTGCGGACGGCAGCATCGAGTGTCTGCGGGAATACCCCATGATAACTCGCCTTCATCGGCAGCCGGTGATGTGCAAGAAGAAGCGGATTAAGATGGCGGCGCTTGCCCGGGCTGCCGCTGGGATTGTCAGTCGCCGTGGGCGTGGCAAGTCATCGCTCAGCCTAGCTGCAGCAAGTGCTCTGCGCACTGCAACCCACTGTAGGACGACATCAGCCAGGCGAGGTCGAGGACTGAAGCACCCAGCTCACGGCTTGACAAAGCTACCTCCTGGTGGACTTTCTGAGCCTGATTGGAGCCTCCATCAGCCCAGAGCTTCATCTTATCAGGATAATACTATACAGAGCTACATCGATGATTTTCAACGTTTATCCTACATTGCACCAATTCCAAAGTCATCTCTACTGATGCAGTCTTATCCACGAACTCAGTTTCATTCTCCGTTATCTTATAAAAGTCTTTTCCCCTTGTACAGTGCTGAAGCAACTGGCGTGCATGATGGTCGTCACCTTGGACTTTTGTCTGGAAGTACAAGTAAGCCCACTGCCTGTACATATGCCCAGACTTTGCAGGCTTCGGATGACAGAAATGGCAGAGAATTATCAGGTTATCTGAACCTGATGGCTGGTGGTACCACATTACAGCACGGTGTACAGCAGCACAGTGGTGTACAACACCATCATTTGTATGATCCTGCTGCAGTTTTTACATCAGATGCTGTTTGTGGTTATAACATGCTCTCATCTTCTGCCGGCTCAAGCAACGCTCAGAGTAACTCGAGATTGTCTGACAAGATGACGACATCTTTGACAAGTTCTCACAACTCCAAATGTCACACAGTGTCACGGCTGTCTGTGGCAGACTCTCAAACGAGTGTACATGGCTGCTCTATGAGTGATTTCATATCAGTTGCCAGAGATGTGAAGCTTCCTATGATTGATGTGGGTAATTCAAGTCCAGCGGACGTCCATCTGGCGTACCAGCAAAGTGTTGGAGTGGACGCAGAGGGCATGAGGCAGAGGCTACCAGTTGAACTCATGTCGACGCCGGCTGCTGATGCTGTCGACAAAGGTGCAGTGGAGGAAGATGCAACTCCGCTGGAGATATTCTATGACAACACAGAGAATTTCCGTGACAGTGAAATCGGCGGCGTGGCACTGGCACTGAGCCACGGCTCGATCCTATTTGAAGTGGCAAAGCGGGAACTGCATGCGACGACCGCACTTAAGAACCCAAGCCGTGCCGAGCCGACTCGCATATCACTCGTCTTCTACCAACACCGCAACCTGAACGCAGCTAACCATGGCCGACGAGTGTTTGAACAGCGGGCAGAAGATAGGCGCCAGGCACAGTCTGCTGCAGCGGACATCAAGACATCATTACCAGAGCCGACAACTTTGACCGTAGGTCATCACTTTCTGCAAGGCGGTACCATGCAAGACAGCAGTCATATGCTACAAACACAGTTTGCCATAGTCAGGCAACTGCTGCCGGATTCTCCTGTTACAGGCGACCAACCTGAGTCGTCAGTAGATTGGCCTCAGGGTCTTTGCACTGTCACCTCCCCTGCTGGTAGTAGTTCTGGAGCTGAAATTATGAAGATATCGATGCCTGTGCCTACAGCTGATGAATTGGCTGAAATAGATCTCGGTGATCAGTGACTAACGATTTTAGCTGTGTTTTATTGTCAGATTAAACTGTTTATTGTTTAACTATTGTTTCCTAGGGTTGTAGTGTTATACAGTGTTGGCCATTCAGTGGGTCTGCAATTAAGTGCTGAATGCTATTTCTCATACTTTTGACGATATTTCCTGACCCTTGTACAGGGTGTCCAAAAATAAAATGTTTTTTTGTGAAAATATCTATCATTATGTTGCTGTTGCAGGAATATTGATGAACAAATGTGGGGTGGTTTTTGTAGGACACCATGTGTAGTTGTTATGTCTGTTGGATGATAGTTTTGTCTTCGTTATTTGTCATTAGCAGAATGTTTATTATATTGCAGTTTTTTATGCAGTCCTTATAAAGAAAGGTGGCTTTTATGAAGCTGTTTTGCAGCACTTAATACCTTATTAATTATTGTTAGTTGTTTGTTTCAATAGACCCTTCAGAATATTGTGGCAGAAAACACAATAATCACTGTTTTTGCTAAAATTTGAGCATTCAGGTTTTTTGTTAAGTTACAAAATTGATTAGGTTTTTTTTACAAATCTGAAAACAGCACAAAATGCACTGCAGTTGGTTGTTTAATGTTTTTTGTACTACTTTTTTGCTGCTTTCATTTATTTTTATTACTAAGCTGTTACTTTTGCAAAGAGGAGGCAAAATTTACAGAATGTGAAAATGCTAGTATACCTCAGTAAAAACAATAGCTATGATGTTGTCAGTATTCTGGAAGGTCTGTCTAATAATATGTTAACTGTTTGTGACAATGAAATTTGTATGGCAAAAATGTATGGGCAGCAGCTTTTTGTATGCTGTTATTGTTTTCAATTGTTATTGATGGTTAGTGTTATTATTACTGGTTCTCATGTTGTGACCATTTGTGGCTTGGTGGTTAGGATAGTTGGTTCTGGCTGAGACCAATATGGCATCAGCAACTATATTAAGAATGAATTGTTTCACTGTTTTAGAAGAAAGTTCCTTATTACATTCACATTATAATCAGCAGTTTTTAAAATTTTAGATTAACATCATTTTTTGTGTTTCATGTTTCATAAAGGTCAAACTTTCTGTAAGGATTAAACTTTTTGTTCTGTTATTATGTGTATGTGCAATCCTGCCTGGAAAGGCCGTCCCAGAAATGACCTATACTGTGTCGGGTGGGACGTTAAACCCTACTCACTCACTCATTCATATATGTTGAAGCAATTAAATGTGGAGCAAATGTTAGAAGTCGTATTTTTAGGAGGCACTAGAGTCAGTCACATGCTTCAGCCGTGTTTAGTCATATGTGCATCTGATAACTTCATGCTGTTTATTTACCCACATTATTTTGTAGCATTTATAGGAGTTTGCCAATAGCTGGACGCTAACAATAAGCACTGCAGAGTTGGAATTGGATCACTGGTTTAGTAATTTTGGGTCAGGTACCATTAGGGGCTGTATTCTGATAAAAATATCCTATTTCTTTTTGAGCTGTTTTTGGGCCAGATTGTCAAGTTTTTTTTATATTTTGGGTGGGAGTATGTGATTGGGCAGAATTCCAGATTTTGTTCCAACTTTGCAGCACCGTTTAGAACAGATATTTAGGTATTTAAACGTTTGTAGTAGGGCACTAACAATATTGCTTATTGTATGGCAAAATACGTCATACTGTCCTTGATTCATCGGCATATGTATTGCCGCTTTGCTGTTAACAGTTGTGTATTGTTTTGTGTAAGAACTGAAGCAAATACTGATAGTTCTGTACACCTAGCATCATCAGTTAAATCAACAGTAATCTCTAATCAGGCACATCAAATAATAGATAGCAGCAAAGCGGTATTTACAGGGTGTGGCAGAAAAAAGTGGACCCCTAAATTTTTTCGCCATTTTCTCAGCAACCGTTTGGGATTTTAATATGAAATTGTACAGCTTTATTTACTGAAACCTTCTTCATCTGACTGCCAAGTAAAATGTGATTCTGTTGAAAAACGACGAAGTTGTAAACTTTTTAACATGACCACCTACCGATTTTTCGGTATTCAAAAATGTTCATGCTAAAAATGCTATTTAATTTTCAAAAACTGGTTACACGTTACTGTTGATGACGTCACAGTGACGTTTTTGATAAACAGCAATTTATATTGTTTATAAATTATCGTTCCTTTAAAGCAATCGCCGGCTGCCCACCGGATTCATCTTCCAGCAGGACGGCGCGTCAGCACACACAGCGAGCAACGCCGCGCTGCGCACAGAACTGGCTGCGGTCCAGCTGTCCGGATATCATCACAAAAGACCAATGGCCTCCAAATTCGTCGAATATAAACCCAGTGGACTATCACGTCGGTGTGCAATGTTAGAGTCTCACTGCAAGCTTAAAACAAAGCTGAAAACAAGCGCCAAACTAAAGGAAGCGCTTTAGGTTATCTGGGGCAACCTGCCACAGGGACTGATCGACAAGGCCGTAAAAGATTTCTCAAATAAGGCGACTGGAGGCTGGTATTGTTGCTTGGAGCTGGTGGTGAACACTTCGAGCATTCGCAGTGACAATGAAATTCTGGCATTTGATCATTATTTAACTGTGTTGTTTCAACGATGTTATTAAATTGGTGTTGTAGCCGGAACATTTTTGAATGCTGAAAAATCGGTAGGCGGTCATGTTAAAAAGTTTGTAACTTCATCGTTTTTCAACAGAATCATGTTTTACTTGGCAGTTAAATGTAGAAGGTTTTGATAAATAAATTTGTAAAATTTAAATTAAAATTCCAAACGGTTGCTGAGAAAACAGCAAAAAAACTTTAGGGGTCCACTTTTTTGCCACACCCTGTATTTTGTGTACATTAAACAGATTTGAAGGGACCGTGGTTTTTTATGTGGACTTTGGCATTATATATTGTATTTTATTTAAAATGCTGATGTGCCGATTTTTGTCTCAGGTAGTTTAACATTTAAGCTGTATATATTATTTGATGACAAATGGCTGAACCGCTTGCATTAGCCGATTCAGAATAACTGGTAATTCCGAGCCAGAATGAGCAGTATGGTTCTGAGTACAGTGTAATTTTGTTGTGTTGTGCAGTTATTTAAGTTGTTGATTATTGTGTGTTGTGGGAATATTGTGATGATTGAATGTATACTCGCATGAAGTTGATTGTAAATATTGTCACGAGACTAATCTCGACGACCAGGACGTCGGTTCATAGGAGGTTCTATACATGAGGGTAAAGATTATGAAACTAACCGCTTTGTACTATTGTCTCGGCGTGTAAACCATGCAGGACAATCAGCATTTGTGGCCTATCTAAATGTACTCGTGTAGCTGTTGTGATATGTGTTAACTGTTACGCAGGGTGGTGCAAAAAAAGTTGAACATTTCATTTACTATTCTAACATATTGTCAGACAGCACGACACAGTACTTATGCGACTAATCAAAAAAGTATTCAGTGTTACTGCACTTTATTCCAACGAGGCGAATTCTCTACAAAAATTTGGATGGATGGGCCACTGTGCTTTGTAGTGTGAGCTAATTTCGCACCAAATCCTGTTTTTCTGCCCCACCCCTAATAGTTTTTTTGCTCCCCTTCCTTATTATTGTCGCCATGGCGCCGCATGTTTTATGTGCACCCCAAAGAGCGTGTGTTTTACAAGAGTCGATATTTTTCTACAGGTTTTCTACAGGGTCTGTGCGTGTGTGCGCGTTATATAGGGTGCACGGAAACGGCGTCTCGGCGCCGCGGAGCGTTTCGAATGTACAGGGTGTGCTCCTAATAAAGAAGACGCATCTTATCTAACAAATAAGCCAAAAAATTTTTGTTATCGATAATGGGTACACGACGACACGTGTTAACAGAATTTATGAGAACTTCCGAATATATATAAATTTTCCACCGCAATTACGTCGTAATTTTGACCCAAATGGTACAGTAACGACAGTTAAGTTTTCTGTTTATGATAAACTGGTTAGGCCTATATATAGTACCGTACGCCCTGAAATTTTGAGGTAGTTTTCTTTTTGAAAAAGTCGTTTTGGTTGATATTGTTAAAAATCCGGTTCAAAGATGTTTTGGTTTCCTATAGTATGCCAAAAGTCGTTAACATGTGTCTTCAAATTTGTAGACAGAAAAACCGGGTGCTTCTTTTTTATTAGGATACGGCATACACAGTGTGTCATGCATGTAACGTAATGGACAGTTCACACCTACGACGCTGACACGCGACTCAATAGCGTAGCTAAGTTGGGCCGAGGGGACACAGTCCTCCGAATCCTCCAGACAAAACATAAGCATACGTATAAACTGCACAAAATTTGCCAATTTGGTCAGTTTATTTTCGGGAAAATAATTAATATTGTTGCCACTGGATATTTTCTTCTAAAGCTAAAATACACCAAATTCGATTTCGTCTGGGGCTCCGCCCCGGACCCTGCTTGGGAGCTCACAACACTCCCCCAGACTCCTCAGCTGGATTTTAAGGGGTTCTGCTTCTAACGGAAGAG
>Ga0209671_1006805_pt1 | contig 11791 bp, 9 predicted proteins | sample WorMetHERISLAND2_2_FD_187401 | JGI IMG/M metagenome (GOLD analysis project Ga0209671, IMG submission 187401) | Marine gutless worms symbiont microbial communities from Max Planck institute for Marine Microbiology, Germany - Olavius geniculatus... | ecosystem: Host-associated > Annelida >...
GAAATACTAATTTAAACTATTGCAACAAAATATAACAGTTGATTACATATTCTTTGTTAGTCGTGACATAATGCTGACGTCATGATGTGTTATGGGTACAAGCTTGATAGTCTCAACTGGTGCTGTCAGTTGCTACCCTGCTTCGATGGTGAGCTTAATCTGGTTTGCTAATGAAAAATGTTTATTGTGTCAGCACTAAGCAACATGGGGACATGAAATCGTCTTGCGATCCAAAAACGCAACCATTTTGCAAGCTCAGTGTGCTAGTGCACTGTCTTGCTCGCAAACGTGAAATTCCAACTATCCACATAGACACGTAAATGCGATCGCTTTGCACATTTTTGTGGCTGCAACTGTAAAACTTCAAAAAATTTGTCATCAGCGAACCAAATTTTTTACTATCAGAGCAGGGTAGCGATAAACAGCACCAGTTGAGACTATCAAGCTTGTACCCGTGACACATTATGATATCAGCATTATGTGACGACTAGCAAAGAATATTTAATCAACTGCCATATTTTGTTGCAATATTTTGAATTAGTATTTCTTTAGCTACAACTGGTAAAAATTTTGTGTAAATTGATCATCATTTAAGTGAATTATGAAAAACAAAAAGGGGTCCCTTTTTACAAAACACCTGTATATTGTTTTTTTTTTACAATTCAACTCAAGTATTGTTATTTCATTTATTATACACTTTACATTCTATACAGTCCATTAGTGAATCCAAGGTTCAGCTGTTACTTGCTATGTTGCTATAAACGTTGTCTAGCTTTTTCAGACTATTTTCATTTCATAGGAAATAAGTTTTTTTTAACAAATCATTTAAAACAGTATCTATAACAGTAAACAACGTTTCCATTCAGTGTAAGCTTTTAGTTATGCTGGAGCATTATTTTTGTTCTTACTGAGTCTCTATCTTTTAATCATTTGCTCATCAATACTCATTTGCACTCACCATTAGTTTCTCATGCATTGCCAATGGGCTTTATTTTCATTTACTGCTTGGCTTCTAGTTCACAAAAAATATCACTGTGGCAGACACTGTTGGCAACTGTTGCAAAACTCCACAATGTTCCAGTTTTCTGTGTATTAGCCAATCAACACATTTAATTTCATGCTGTTCACACACTTCATTATAATGCATGCATATGCATTGACTGATTAGCTATATGTCATCATGTGTATGGTATTTAATTTTAATAAAGAACAACAGGGACCTGGGAGTAGAGCCCCCAGCGGGGTCCAGGTGCAGAGCGCATGGTCAGGGGGGCACTTTTGGTTTTTGGACGTTCAATAAAAGCCACAAATTTGTCCATTATTCTAAAGTTTGGAACAGCAAAGAAATCAGATATTTGTGTTATCTTTGCAAAAAATCATGGGTGGCCATGAAACTGGGGGCCTGTAGCAAAAATGGGGAAGGCCTTTCCCCTCCGGCCTGGGCCTAAAACCACCACTGATTATCATGTTGAATAATATTGTGAAGTGTGCACAACAGTCAAATACTGCTTGCAATATATTACAATTTAGCAGCTGGAAAAAATGCTTAACATAGCATACTAAAATAGGAGTAACTGCAGTTAAAACATAAAGTTACCACACAGTGGCATGATTAAAATTCAAACAACAGGAGGCCAGGAAGGCTGGGGACAGAGCTGAAACATTTGAAAACACGTACAAAAATACTGATGTTTCAGCATGCAAAACTGCAACATAGAAAATGATATAAACTCGTCCTTGACCTACAAACAAACTACAGCTGGCACAAGAGTGACAAGATACAGACGTTGTTCCACATTGGTCCACACATTGTGAGCACTGCACTATCTAGATGGAAACCAGACTTTAAGGTGCATACAGTACAGAGCGATGTAACGAACCAACCGATGGATGAGCAGGACAAGCTGATTGGTCATTGATTGACACATACGTACACATAATCACATAATCACCAATGCTGTCAGATGGTGCCTACTGTAATGCATAACTGCATGCCCATTTAATCAGTTCATCAGAAAAATGAACCATGTCAGTTCAGTTCAGTTTGTTTTGATTCAGTTCAGTTTGGTTGCTTTGTATGTGTCTTTAAGTATACTAGTACTGAGTACAATCCTAACATCAGAGCACATTCAGGTAACTTTCTAGCAGTGGCAAGTGTTCAGTAGACTCATCAGCATATTCAAGAATCACAGTAGCACCACTGTAAAGGCTGACATCACTAGAAGCATCTAACAAGCTAGATATTTTAAGGCCACTAGGACATACATGACCAGAACTTGCTTCAAACATGCACAGTCGTTGTGCCCCTGCAATGTTGTTCTTGTTGGAGACAGATGCAGCTGAGGCTACTTTGTCAATTGCCTTTCCCACAAACCAACTCTGACTGAAATACATTGGCATCGACCTTTTATGAGAGCCACGTGGCAGAATAACATTAAAGAAAACTCGGTCAGCATCAGGTATAGACTTATCACCAGTTGCATGTTGTTTTAGTTTGATCAGTGCTATTTTAGAAGTGGTTGCTGCCGACTTTGCAGACGACTTTGCAGACAACTTTGCAGGTTTTGAAATTGTCGACTTAGCATTAAGCATTTTATTCACAAGCTGAGTAGTCTTCGGAAGTTTTTCTTTCTGAACATCTGGTGCGCTGGTGCATTTGTGGTCATCACCGTGACGATGTGCCAGGCAATAGCAATTGCCACACAAACTGCACCTGATTTCAACTAACTCTCGACTACTGCAGCCACTCACAGAACAAGGATACGACAATGAAGTGCATGCTGACTGCTTGCTGTCATGGGCTGCTGCTGCTGCTGAGTCGTACTTTGAACAACTGTGAGCATCGTAAGCAGCATGATCCTTACAAAACACAAGACCACAGAGATCACATTCACAAGGCAGAAAGTCCAACTGCTTGCAAGTTGCCAAGCTGCAGTGTTGACCAATGTCTAATTCAGCCATCATTACAGGCCCCACACAACTCCAACCATCACTCTACAACATCAGTGCAAACAGTTTCTGCGCAGTGAATTACGATCAACTATATCAACCATAAAACTCAAAAATATACAAATTCATTTAAAGAACAAGGATACTATAACACAACTGAAAAATGTAAATCCATTGCATTACAGAGTCTACAGTCAATGAAGTCTCAACAAATGTGTGCGAATGTGATATTCCTCACTAAAACGGTTTAAATTTTCAAAAAAGTGAGTCAACTGCTATATGGTTATTAATTATTTTACATCGGTAAAGTTGGAATCTGTTGGTATAATGGTGTCTGGCGTTTTCGCCCATTTGCCGTTTCACTCCCTGGCTGATTCGCCTAGTGGCTTATTCGTCTCCTGGATGATTTGCCAATGCACTATGGACGATTCGCCCCCGGTCAATAATTGGCGAAGAAATGGACAAAAGTAAAGTGGCACGTTTTTATGGCCCACGGTGTACATACTAAGTAATCGTGAAATAATTGTGACAAATTCCATATAAGCTGTTAATAAAAATATTATGTAGTTATTCACTTAACATTGGTTATTACGTAAGCAGCTCCCCGGCGTGCGGCGTGCTTCCTGTGCCTTTCATCTCGCGGTGCTCGCAGGTCGCACGCTGGCGGCCGCAGGGCCGTATTGCCGTGATCCATTGAGTCGTTCCCGTGCATTCAGAATCGTGGGTAAACTGCGGAATCTATTTATAGCCGACCAATCGCGTGCCTCCTCGCACGCTCCCTCGCACTATACCTTCCTCGCACCTCGCGCCTCGCATTTTACCCAAGTTAACGGCACTCCTCTGAATACCGGTCCCAAATTATCCCTACGCCTAAGCCTAACCCTATTCTTAACTATATAACTGTTTAGTACTTCACGCATAAATATCGTAAAAATTGTTTCACCTTCAAAATATGTGCCAAAGAAGTGGAAAATACAAGAAATAAAATAAAAACACAAATTTCGCAACAATGTAAACAACCAAGAATATGCAACTTTATTTCAATATTTTATGCAAGGTTGTTGTGATTAGTGATGGGCGGTTTTCTTTCTAATCTTAGTTCACTTTAGTGTACATCTATTCCTGGTCGGTCGTTGCTAGTAGGAAGTAAACCAGCCCTTAATCCACTATCTGTGGACGAGCCCCTAAGCGTAGGTAAACTGGAAAAACCTCGGAAGGATCTTTTGAACAGGCCCTGTGGACGACCATCAATATTACCTGCGTCAGCGACCCAATAAAACTTACATACATTTCCGGTCGTTCCAGTTTCTACTCTGAGTGCACCTATTGCTAGCAGTAATATTGTCCGTAGTCAGCTTCCTACAGTGGCTGATCTAGCCGAAGCCCAGATCCAGTTTCCTACATTTAATTCTGCATAGTGCTGCAGAACTAGAAGTTGATTAAAATATGCCATCGTATCGTATGCAATTTGCGCACGGTAAATAACACTATGGTGATGTATCATTGCACGATTTTGGGCACAACAAGAAGTTCTGTATTATTGGACCGCTGAGCCGGAACCGGAGATAGATCGGAGTATATCGAGAAAAGTGATTGATACGAATATAGAGGGACTTTTAGTGCTTGCATCCGTTTATCTACATTACTGATTACTGATATTCCTGGCTAGTAATCGAAAAATTGTGATTTGCTAATACGCCCAATGCACTTGAAAACGATAATTTAGACCCTTTTCTAGAGGAAAAATGATGGAAAACGCAAATCAGTTTGTATTTTCGCAAAATTTCCGCCGTCCCGCGGGAACTTGGAGACGACCAAATTCCCGGGAACTCCCGGCTGGCTCTGCTCTTAACGTATGCTGTGCTCTGTGCGCGGTAAAATAAATCTACTAATCGCCCATCACCAATACTGTATTAGATATTACATATTCTTGGTTGTTTTGGTTTTTTTCTGCCTATTTTTCACAATAATTGCATTTTGACATTCTTGCGAAAATATTTCGAAGGTGAAACAATTATTCCTAGACGCACTCGTGAAGTACTAAACGCCTATGTAAGTTTACATTGCGGAGAAGTAGTGAACTCTGGTAATGTCATACGATCGACAAGTAGGACCGTCCTGCAGCGAAAAAGCATTTTTCGCTGTACGCACGACGGCGAGGCTGAGATAAATGTAGATCAGTAGGCCTAAATAGGCGACGCGTGGCTTCTGGCAAAATAAAACATAAAAGTATGTTAAAATAGAGTGTCCCTATGAGCACCATTACAAGGTTGTTTGACGTCGTCCTGCAGCATTGAAGTAAAATGGCTATTCGCAGGACGATCCTGTGAATATCCATTTTACTTCGACACTGCAGCACGATCCTGCATATAACATCAGCCAAATAAATAAATAAAGGGCAAAATAAAGAACTAAAATAGATATTCATCTCCCATTGTAAACAATCACCATGGTAACATAAACGTAATTTGTTGACTGATGTGCAAAAAGTTGACTAACAGTATCGTCAGAAATAGAACGTGTTCTGGCTTGGCCGACATAGTCCACCAACAAAATATAAATCAGCTGGCAAAATGGTCGATTTTTGCATTAGACGCAACAGATTTTTGTTGGACAATTTTATTGGCAGTCAGAAGAATCTGGAACTTTAGTGATTGTCTGACATTTTCTTTATTCATTATTTGTATAACTAGTCAACCACTACATTCAGTATTTTGTTTTTTGGTCTTTTTTGTTTTTAAGCTTTGTATTAATTTTGTTATTGATTGGTGGTAGCATGTGTTTCTCTGTATTGTTTTTGTTATGTGTTATTGTGTTCAAGCATTCCCAGTGTGTCTTGGCATGGAGAGGAGTTCATTCTGGTCTTCAACATTTGGCGATATGCATCAAGATTCTGAAGTGGAGTCTGGAGCTTGTCAGCAGAAACTTTGCTATCATACTGTTGACGGATTTACAATTAATCTAGATGTGATTAATCATCAACCTTTGGTTTGTCAAGAGTTTATTATAACATCACCAAAATTCAGCTATTTTCGCTGGATGGCATGGACACTTTGTTTCTATGCTCTCGGCTGTATGCTGCAGCTCCATTTGCAGGTATTTAAATTCGTAAATCTTTGTAGTCATTTACCAGTATTTTTTGCGCACCAATATTATTTTTGCATTTACTGGTTGGGTATCCTTATACTGTTTGTTAGTTACTTTGAATAGATGCATGCTCACATGTGATAAATACGTGCATTAAGCTGCTGCTGTTTAAAATGATGCTGTGTTGTTTAAATAAGTAACCAATGTATGATGAATACCTTAAAATTTCAAATTAAAGAATGTGGGTTCTGGGTTCTGTATAAATGCCAGGTCCTTGATGCAGGCCTGGAGATTATGTCTTGCTTTGTTCAGTCAGTAGTGACGTAGGCAGAGTATTGCTGTAGTATAAAAGTGATTGGCACTCTCTGGTATTGAATATTTTTTTTCTGAGGCAGTTATTCCAAGCAGTAGCTGCCATATGGTAATGCATGGGCCACAAAAAATTAACGACTTTGCCATAGTAAGTAACTTTAATACTGATAGAAATCGAGTCTTCTTAAAAGTCCAGGTCCCAGATACAGGCTGGGGGTCAGTTCAGTTTAATAAAAGCTGGGAGCTTCTGTTTGACGATTTACGGTATAACTAAATACAGATTGCATAGCTTTAGCGATAATTGTGAATGTATGACTGCCAGGTATTAAGCCATTTGACTTGAAAAAACTAAGTAACAGTGTTACATTTGCCCCATTATGGATTATGCTTTGTGGTTTGAACCTGCTAGTTTTGAAAGCTGTTGGTTTGTTATTTTACACTTTGCAAGATATGAATCTTGTATCATATTATCATAACTTTTAGTCATTGGAGAATCGTGTGCAACTTTGGTGTTTACTGCACTTAACTGAGTCATGTTTTATCCAATGTTTAAAGGAGTTACACATATTATCTGGCATCTTCGTCATACTGCTGGTCTGCTTCATCTTGAAACTTAGCTTCAAGGTTCACAAAGGCAAGTGCAGAACTGTTGCTATTTCATAGATGCACATATTTTTGAGAGACTTTTTTATGCTTGTTTTTATCACATGAAATAAGTCCTGTTATATTTTTTTGGGAGTAAATGGTTGGTTTGCTAAGTCTTAGTTTGGCATCAGACTTTTGTAAGCTAAGAGAATTTGGAACTTCTTAACTCCTCAAATTCGTCAATGTCAAACCTTGGCTACATTCAGATGTCACTTAAAGACCTACTACTTTCAGTCAGCCTTTTCTGCCACCTAGCGTCCATCATCCTATGCACTTTGATTCTTTCTGAGACTTTGGCGCTTTATAAATCATTTACTTACTTACTTACTTACTTAATAGCTGTGATTGGTGTGTTTGATGCTATAGAGTCTTTGCTGGTTGTGGCGTCTGTTGGAGTTCAGCTGACGACTACATTTGTATCAGGTCGTCAGAAGGCTATGTTCTATGACATATCGGACATAAGCGGCATTGTCATCAATGAGGCAGTAACTATGGTAAAGCACTGTGTTCTGTTGACTCTGAGTTGTTTGTTATTCAAGGCCCTTGCGCGTCCTTGAAAGTCCTTGAGTTTTTTTTCTTCAGATTTTCAAGGCCTGGAAAGTCCTTGAAAACAGACATGGTCCTTGAAAGTTCTTGAATCTGTGTCTGAATGTCCTTGAAAGTGCTTGAATTTGATTTTATAAAATGCTGTTACCAAACAATATGGATAGCCATAGTAATTGGATTCATTGACAACTATTGATGTATTTGGTGAATTTTTCTGATAATTCCAGTTTTTGATTAATGCTTGGTGTTAAATTGTTGAATGTAAATTAAGCTTGTTAAGACCCCCATTCATTTTGACTGGCTGACCGTCAGGAAAAGGACCGGTTAATTGCTTAACTGTAGTTATAAGTGCTTATTAATGGGTGCCACATCAAGTTTGCTAATCGATGATTGAAAGGGATAGACTGTCAGATCATGCGGCACACAGCACCGGCCGGCCAGGCATGCAAAGTGAAGCCCAGGTGCCTAGTTATCTATTGAGTGTGTGATATCCTTCACAGGAGTTTGCAGAGGATACGGACAGAAACAGAGTGCCAGGTAGAAGGAAGGGGAGCGGAGGCCAAGGCATGCCAGCAGGGCGTGTGTGTGGTCCTGAAGAATCGCCCACCAGGATAAACTCTTTCCCACGGTCAGCGATTGACATTGCTGGGCGGGCCGGTGAGCTTCAGCGTCCTTGAGTTCATCATGCATATGCATACAGACAGACAGACAGACAGGGACAAAGAGACAGGTTGGGACCTTGCGGTTAACCAGACCGACACATTCAGGCCCGGTCCTGAAGGCAAGACCGTTCCAGTGGTCAACCAGTTAATCGTTAACAACCCTAATGTAAACTGAACCTGCTTATATATGCTTATAAAAGGGCCGGTTCGATTTAATTCAGTTCTCCATATCATTCGTGTGGTTCTTTAAAGTCCTTGAATTTGATTTTGACAAATGGGCAAGAACCATGGTTATTATCAGTATGTTGGTCCAGATCCCGATTGTGATGCACATCACCACAAAATCTTATCATGTGGTTTATGGGTCATGCCGTATGCTTTTATGTAAGAGAACAAGTGTTGCTAAAGTTAATAATGTTATTGGTGTTTATTGGCTAATATATCACTTTCTAAGTGCACTTTCTAACTGTTAGATGTGTGTTTTGTAGCACCGAGTTATCTATTATCTCACATTGCTGCTCGGACATTCACCAGCTATGAGTCAACGCCTTGTGCCACTTTTTACAGTAAGCATCTACTGGTATTATTTCAAACATGACTATATATGACTATAGTATCCTCTGTTACATGCAAATTATCCTGGTTTAAATGCTTTTGACTAGAGCTGTTGAAGCATTGATTTTTTGGCACATGCGTTAACATGTTGATAATGCATCATCAATATTGCTGTATATCAATATTGTGGGTAGACTTCATCAATGAAGCCCATCAAATCATGTCTGCATCACAGGACCATGAGTCCTGTCGTGAACTTGCACTCTCGACAAATTTTCTTACATTTGTTGTTTTATTTAATTACTTGAATTTATTCTGTCATCAAATAACCGCAGTTTTACAGAATATTGGAACTCCTGCTTTGCAGAATTTAGTAAATTTACGTATGTGCGTTAATATTTTTAACATGCATTAACGCATTAAGTTAATGCATTAATTTGACAGCTCTACTTTTGACGCGTGTTACATAGTTCAGATCTTTGTAGAAGCTACTGTGGACTGAATGAGTTGGTTAGATTTTTTTTGGTGTGTGTAAAAATAGCAACACTGACAACGGCTGCATTATCGGTCTTGCCCGTTTGTCTTTCTGTCTGTCTGTTGTGTACAACAAAACAAAAGGCATAGAAACCAAAATCAGTGTGAGTGTTTTCCACAAAAGTAGTGTGCCAACATTTTAAACTAAAAATTTAGGTTATGATTAATGGGCTGTGCATGTCTATGTGGATGGCTCCATAATATGTCAGCACTGTGCTGGCATTTCTCTGGCTTGCATATAAGCGATATGAAACATGTATTATATTATATTATATTATATTATATTTGTGTCGTGCAGCATTCGTGGCCGTCACTTCGGTGCCTTGTGTTCATTCACCAACATGTCAATCATCTCTTGTCACAACGACAGTCTTCGTCTTCCATCTGGCTCAAGACTGGAACTCAGATTGTTAATCACATGCTTGATTAGTACAGCGTACTGTAGATTCGTAGACACCAGTGTATTATTTGCTGATATTTTTATGTATAGTACTCGTTGCTTGTTGCGTTGTATTTTCACACTTGTGTTTGCTTTTGTATTTATTTGTCTCCTGCTGCCTAAGTTATTGTAAATGTTCTTTTAGCATTTTGGCTTTTCATTTTATGGCCATACCATTAGGAATATGTCAGCTCGTGCATGTGTCTGTCCGTCCAACCATCGGTGATGTATTTTCAGTATCTGTGGTATCAGTAGATTTTGTTAATAATGCATTTTGGGCTAAAAATGAACTGATTACTTACTTTCTGAATAGAAAGGTCAAAGGTCACAGTGGAGAAGTCAGTGGGGTGCACCAGCTTTTAACCACCTAATTGTTTTTGTGTATGTGACATAAAAATCTGTGTGTGTAAAATCAATTTAGCAACGAATGCTTCAAGACAAATGACTAACCAAGACTGAGCCTACCTACTGAAACTAAGGCACCAACTGTGACCAAAAGCATGCCCAAGAGTGTTTTTGAATAAAGTATTGGATATTCGTTGTTGACTCATAGTGTCCTGTAGAATACAGTATCAAAATTTACATTTCATTTGGTAGAATTTATCCTTTGTCACTTGTTGACACTGATGCTAATTATCTGTTGTTGACAGCATGTAACTGTTTGAGAAAATATTTTTTTTGTATTTAAATGCTATCTTGTTTATGTCTTTTTTTAGCTAATTTGTATTTTACACTGTGTTACACTGCCCAGTTCATATGAAAGAAAAATTTTATTTGTCGATGTGTGCAAGAAGTATTATTAAACTGATGTCGTCTGTTATCATCATTTTCTGTTTTGCTTAGTGATGTTTTTAAATACTTCATACTTAGAGGGACACACAGTGCCTTTTTGATAACAAAATAATCAAAAGTGCATGTAGTTACTAAGCCTGGAGTTTTCACTCTTGGAACTCTGAAGATCAGCATCCTATTCATGAGGGAACAGAAAATGTATTATTGAAGCTGACCAGGAAGATTTGAATGAAAGTCAGTCTGCATAGTTAGCAACAGAAATGTATGCTTCTGCACTTATGCAGCATCTCAGACATTCAGATCAAAATGATTACAGCATCTCAATCAGTAAATAAACAAAACTTAAAAGTGATTTTGTAAATAGACATAAACTGAGAACGAGAACCAGTACGTTACAGCTTGTTCTTGTGCAGGATTTTGCTTATCTTGCATGCAGTATACAACCGGCTGTGTCAGCTATTTGTGTATTACAACATAAAATAATTTAACCATTGTTATGTGGTGCAAGAATTACAATTTTAGACGTCAAAGATCCAGTCTAATCAGCGACATGCTGTTTGCTCTGAACCGGCTTAAATCAGGCTACTGCGGATCCTTACTTTACCTTACCTAGGCAAACTGTTACACCTGCCCAGCGCTGAGGCCATATCAGTTCGGCCCAATGCACTTCACCGCTGATCATTACAGAGGGTGTAAAACAGGGCTACCCTTTCCCTAAAAGTTATTATTTTACTGCTGTTGGCTATAGTCTGGCGTGAAAACGGTTGCAGATAGGCACAGGCAATCTGCAAGCACTTGTGACGAGCTGTTTAGGCTATCAATGTCGATGACTGAACAATCATGAGCTCCCAAATAAAGAGCTTAGCAAACTTTATTCGCGATTTTGTGTTGCAACATATTTTAAAAGTGAATTGCGCCGAAATGGCTCGATATAGACCAAGGCAACCAGCGAAATTTTCAGCAATTAACACATATTTTAACAGTCTAAGTCCTGACTTCCTAGGTTAAAAAAGGCCGGTGGCTATTTTCATTAGGTCGTCTAGCGTGAAAACGGTTGCAGAGAGGTACAGAAATGTTGTTTATCATAACAAGCCCTAGTCACGAGCTTTTAGTATTATCAACATCAATGACCTTGAATCATCTTGAACCCTTCAAATATAGGGTTTTAGTGTTTGTTGCAATTTTTGGCTCTGGCAGCAGTGCCGCACCTTTCAGGGTGCAGACATAGATTCGGATCACAGCCTGGTTATGGCAAATATCAAAATCAAGC
>Ga0209671_1006809_pt1 | contig 11788 bp, 4 predicted proteins | sample WorMetHERISLAND2_2_FD_187401 | JGI IMG/M metagenome (GOLD analysis project Ga0209671, IMG submission 187401) | Marine gutless worms symbiont microbial communities from Max Planck institute for Marine Microbiology, Germany - Olavius geniculatus... | ecosystem: Host-associated > Annelida >...
TGTCCATATATTTTGAATTAGCATTTCTTCAGCTACATCTGATAAAAATTTCGTGTAAATTGGTCACCACTTGACTGACCTATCAAAGAAAGAAAAAGGGTGCCCGTTTTTTTGAAACACAGTGTACTTGTTATTTTCTCAAGTGACTTTCATCTTTGACATTTTGTGGTCCTTCTGTTGCTTATTTTGTTTTTTTCTTGGCCGCGAGTTCGTACTGACCGACAGACAGACAGACGGACGGACGGACCGCCGGACAGACGGGTATGACACGTAATGCGGCTTAGACTATTTGTAGGCCTACTTTTAAAAAAACTACTTTTAGTAGCGTCGTGGCAGGGAGAGACAGAGGAGGCTGTCTGAACATTGTCGGGAAATTTTTTCTTGTCGTAGAATTTTGTCTAAAATGCAAAAGTGACTACCGGTACCCACAATCAATCGCCGGTATCAGAGTTTTGCAGCTGTCTGTTGGAAAAGTGTAACCACGACTCGACTAACTATACTAGGTCTACTGCTGCTGATGCTGAACCACTGAAATACGATTTTGTGCGTGTATTTAGTGTAATGTATTTGCAGGTAAAAGTCGACAGAGCATATCCAGATAACGACGAGGTAAAAAAAATTTGCATTATTAGTCCACATTTCAGATGCCTGCGCTAATCGTGCCGGAGGGTTAAGCTGCACGACGCATGCGCTGCAAAGCGCGGTATTGCCGACGTGCGTTGTCCGTCTGTCTGTCCGTTCGTTCGTCTGTCTGTTTGTAATGCGAATGTATGAATGTATTGGCTGCGATTTACATTATCCAGTACCTTAGTTATTAAAATTCATAGACGTAAGTTGAATGACTTCGAAAATGTTTACACTAGTGTCGCTTGAGTTAGGTGATCTTTCATAAGTGTACTTACGATACAGTTTGCCTATATCTTTGTTTTTCGAAGGTCCAACGTCGTTTTCTCAGAGAACTATTTTTAAATTTTTTGGTGAAATGCATTACCCCTACCGTAATTCAGTTACTTCGAGTATTGTCATCAACGTGACGCGTGACGTACGTCACCGGGAAGTACGACCGTGAACTAGAATACAGTGTGTGTTTTGACTGTGTGCTTATTGTCTACAATATTATAGCATATATAATTATATCTAACGTATTATTGTTCGTGATTGTTATAATTATATTATTAATAAATATATATTGTAGATTATTGAAGACGATCCTGACGGGCCAGTCTCGAGCTACGGCGTACGTTAACTGCTAATAATAATTGCTGTCGATTAAGGCGTTTGCTGTAGTGTGTGTTTAGAATCTATAGGCCTGTACATAATAATTCGATCAATGTTTAGTTGTCCTATATATTGGGCCTGTCCAGTCCCAAGACAGACCCGTAAACCATCTCGATACATAACCAATCATCCAGGTCAATTTGGCCTTTTATCCTTTCAACGTATGTTTATACCCCGTTTACACTATCAAGCAAACATCGAGCAAACATCGAGCTGGCTCGTCCAGCTAACTAGAGCCAGCTCGTCGAGCCAGCTTCATCGTGTAAACGGGGTATTAGTGTACCGTTCTGCCTGCATGACTGGAGTTACGGTGAGGCGCGTCCATCTGTGTTAGGTGACTGGAAACACAGTAAGATGACATATGGTAGGTGACGCTCCGTAGTTTTAAGATAGGTTCCCCATTTTTGAAAACAAAGATAAGACAGAAACTGCCGTACTTGGTTGCTTACTTTTCGTGCCACCTTTTATTGTGTGCCTGCAAAAGTTAGTTATATGTGGCAGTGAGTGACAATAATTAATTACAATGTGTATGATGTTTTTTTGCAGCGTCAACAAAAATATTACGAGGATGACAGTGAGCAATCATTTTACAACATTATTGTACTAAAAATAATAATAATCAATGATAATAATTAATTTTTGTTTATCGTGGCGTAGTACATACTTAAAGTCATATTGTAGTACACGTTTATTTTTTTATATTTTTTTCATAAACCACATTTTTAAAAACTTTTTTTTGAAGTCTTGGTTCTTACGTTTAAACCTATATTATTCTTTTCATTTATGCTTGGGCTTAAGGCAGCATCTACATCTGAGATAATACTAATACGAAATCGCATATGATTCGAGTGCTCTTTTTACGTTTTGTTTCACTTTTATCGTCGTGTAGGTGCCGCTTAACGTGAGCCTGGTTGTAATAACACATGCCTGCCAAAACTAATAAGCTAATAGGTCTTTTGTGAAAGTTCAGGCGGTTTGTTCAGCCATTTCGTTGCACGGTAATCAGCGTGAATGTATCGTCCATCGGTCCGCACGCGTTGACCGTTGCACCAAGACATGGTCAAGTGGTCAGTTATTGTAGGCATATGTGACCATGTGATAGATCCTGGTTATAGTTGGTGATGATAAGGCCTTTAACCGTAGTAAGTACACAACATGGGCGCAGTGTTATCAGGCTTAGTTTTTACGCGCAACAGCTATGCTTCGCGCGTCTTAGCCATGGCCTTGGCGTCTGTGTGTGTGTCCGTCCGTCACACTCTGCAGCCTTATCAAAACAGAATCACAAAATCTTCACTGTGGGCTACCACAATGACTCTAGTTTTTTGCGACAAAATTTTGTGCCTCTGGGCAAAGGGGTTCCTCTCGAACGAGGGCGTGAAATAGAAGTACCCCCTGTAAAATGTGCTTATTTTACCGCTATTGGCTCGTGTAGCGTGAAAACGCTTGCAGATAGACATGCTGCTTATCATAACAAGCACTAGTGACGAGCTTTTTAGTGGTGTTAACCTCGAAGACCTTGAATGACCTTGAATTTTTAAAATAGGGGGTTTTAGTGTCTTTTGGCGATTTTTGGCTGTAAGGCACACAGAAAGAGTGTATTGCATAGAAATGGCTGGAGATAGACCACGACAACCTGCGATTAGAAATTGCCAAAGCTGTCGCGCGTCTCATGAGCTTTGGTCAAATTACTTGTTAAGGGCAGCTGTTGGTACAACTTTTGGTGCCTTAAGCCTCATACTTACTGTTCAACTCTATATACTGTCTATGTAGGCCTACTTTTTCTATCTGTTATTTGGCAGCATGCAAACATTTAATCTTTTTGGCAAAATCGCATTTCGCCTTAGCGCAAACAATTTTGCCTATTGCTACACATTTCTCTGTAGCGTAGTCTGTCATCTGTCACATTCTTGCACCGTGCTTAAATTGTTCAACGGATTTACGTGTCATTTAGTAATTACACTTTGGGGGGTTTAATGGGGATACTTCTAAGGGGAAACATGATTTAACGGTTTAACCCCTCAGCCAAAAATTGCACTTGCTTACTTATGAATTACCATGCATGGTGCACCACGAATTAGCGATCTCGCTATTGCGAAATAATTCTCGTTTTGTTTATAAAAAAGCTGTACACTATAAACAGTGAACTTCTACTTTTAAAGCATAGAATATTACGTAATTTCTTTTAGTAAGATTAATTTTCAAAGTCATACTCTTGAACGTAGAACTTAGAACGTACAATTTAACATGCCCTAAGGGAGTAATCCTACTCCCCCGCGTGACGTATAAAGTTACTTGTGAAATGTGTATTTGCAGACGTTCTGTTGTCTAAGATTTTATCTCTCATAACGGAACATCAGCAGAAGTCCGGAGAATAGCGTTCAGCAGACTGGCCTGTGAGTTAGTGAAGGTCCGAAGTTTGAAGTATCGCTGCGAGTGAATACTTGAGTATCGGTTTTACGATCGAGCAGTTACTGCTGACGAATACATTTACTGTGTGACTGTCTCAACGTTGTAGCCTAATCCGACAGAGTTCGTGTTGACTATAGAACATTTTGTTTTATTAATTTATAAAAAAAATATGAATTTATCAAAGTTACAACTTTCATTTTGTCGTGTTGATGAATTATTTACTAGTTTCTGTGACTTGATTTGCGGATATTATGCATCGATGTTCCACAGACTGTGAATCGGCGTTTTTCATCTGCTTCGCTGAGATTATACTAAACTCGTCTTCGTATCGTGCAGCCTAGTGCGGCGTAGTTGTAGCAATTTTCTCATATTTGTGGTAAAAAAGCAAATATTTCATTGCGCAGACATTTCCCTGTGCACTGATAACGATCAAAGATCTCAAAACTTCAAAGAGAATTGTCTCCCATCTGGAGAATAAAGCGGACTTAATACAGCAGCTATATTCTAATGGTAAAGAATTCCGGACAGTGATCCATAATGTCTGAAAAAAAATCTGGATTGCCACCAAATTTTTTTCCCGCTGTTTGTTCACCCATCCGCAAGATTTCATCGAAATCCGTTCACATTTTTGAGTAATTCAGCAAACAAAAATCGATTGCACCAAATATATAACTTTTTTCGAAGTTTAGCCTCGGCGGAGTAAGCTTAGCTTTAGCTATGGGCATGCATAATAAGCCATAGCCTATAGCATTCAAAACGGTAGCTGTCGAGAAACAATCGTTAGCGATGTTGACGTACTGACGCTTGTAACATAATCCACCTCGATACGACTTGACTTAAACACTTTGACAGCTGCTGCTGCTGCTGCTGCTAAGAGATTAGCTTTAACTTTTTATTGCTTTAACAGCAGCAGCAGCTGCAGCAGTAAACGTAGCCTATCTCTGTGAAGACAATCATCAGCGACAGACAGCAGCTCGAAGCACTCGGTGACACATTGTGGCAACTGAACTGAACATTGTCTGGTTTGAGTCGTTTAGTGGCGCCGTCTCTCAACAGGCCGCATTATATGTCGTGCCCGTCCGTCCGCCTGTTCGTACGGTTTCTTAATCTTTAATCCAAAAAACAAAAAAGCAGAAAAAAACGAATTTGGCGCGAAAGTTTCCCAAGGCGGTGTGCCAATTTTCAGTTTGTGACGGGGTTAGGATTAGGGTTCGCAGCGCTATAGGCGGACGGCCGCATGATACGTCGGCACTGGACCGGCATATTTTTTTCTATACGGTGTTTCATTAAAAAAGGCACCCTTTTTCTTTCTTTTATAACTCGGCCGGATGGTGATCAATTTACATGAAATTTTCACTAGCTGTAGCTGAAAATATTATACTAATTCAGAATATTTTAACAAAATATGGCCCTTAGTTAAATATTTTTGCTAATCGTGATGTAACACTGACGTAATAATGTGACGTGAGTACAAGCTTGCTTGTTTCAACTGCTGCTGTCATTTGCTACACTGCTGCGATGGTGAACTTAATCTGGTTCACTAATGAAAAATGCTCATTGTTTCAGCACTAAGCAACACGGAGACATGAAATCAGATGTCTTGCGATCCAAGAACTCAACCGTCTCGCAAGTGGTGTGTGCTGGTGCACTGTCTTGCTGGAAGAGGCAAAAACCAGGCTATCCCTACAAGGGTGTGAAAGTAATCGTTTTGGGCGTTTTTTGAGGCTACAATGGTAAAACTTCAACAGTTTACCATCAGTAAACCAGATAAACTTTACCGTCGAAGCAGGCACTGCTATCCAGCAACTGTCAGCACCAGTTGCGACAAGCAAGTTTTTTTAATCAAGGCACATTATGACGTCAGCATTACGTCATGGCCAACAAAAAATATTTAACCAACAGCCATAATTTGTCGAAATATTTTGAATTACTATTTCTTCAGCTACATGTAGTAAAAATTTCGTGTAAATTGATCATCACTTGAGTGAATTATGAAAGAAACAAAAAGGGTGCCTTTTTAATGAAACACCGTGTAGTCTCACATATCATCCATGCGTGTGGAATCTCTAGAGAGCAGAGCCTATGTTGACGCATAATCCCCATAAATTTTTGCCGCGATGCATTGAGACGTAAGAAATTAAGCATATGTTTCAACTAACTCCAATATAAGGTCTACCTCACTGTACCCGTGTACATCCTGTCGTCCTGTATAGCGAGCAATGCTACAAATTTTGATCTCGATCTTGAGGCGGAAACTTGTATTACTCCCTGGAGACTCCAATTTGTTTTAATCTCAACGATTTGTGGCGGATTTGTTGTACAACGACTCGAAGCAGTAGAGCTAGCGTCTGCGTCGTGTTGCGATTGTGTTTCAATTTTGCTTTTATTATTGTGTCGCAGGGCAATGTAGACGTCTCACTCCTAATCTCCTGTCAACCTGTTCCGTGGTGTCTTGTCTTCCACTGTCGGCTTAAAACGCACCTTTTCTCGAAGTCGTTTCCTGCTTAGTTTCCACTTTTTCTCCCTTTCTCTCTCACGGACAAAACTCACGAACCAGCTCGTGTTTTTGATGATATTAACTTTGGTAGCCTAGAGTGCGGCAGACTAAGCCAACTCAATGTGGTTTTACGCGCACTATAAATGTTTATTTTCTTTCTTACTTACTTACTTATACCGTAGGCACTGGATGAAGGTCGCTGTAGATAGGGTCTAGTGTATATACGAAGCCTCTCCAGTGCAGAGTATCACGTTTAGGCCTATATCATTGCAGCCGCCGATAAACACAACAGTTACTGCCGCTGCGGTTAGTCGTCATGCAGTGTTTAACGTTCACTTGCAAGACACAGCGGAGAAAGACTGTCAGCTGCTCAGTGGACGTGTCCGACGTTAGCCGGTAAGTGTTTTGTATTTGTATGCTTGCTACACGTACACTTACTGCCGCTGACGAACGGACGGACGTACTGGCATTACTCGTTATGCGGATTATTAGAACAGCCACATAATAAAAACATTCAAGAAGAAGGAAGACAAAAACAGGCACCTAAAATCCGACAAAAAGACAATGGTAAAAAGGCGGATGTGCGGATCTGCGGATATGGCAACGGGTAAAAGACGGATGTCGATGCGGAGGACATCCGCCTTTTACGCATCGTACTCAGCCACGCCTCTGGACCAATAAGTAGTGTATAACCATGCATTAATTTGGGGCCTTTGGGCGCCGGACGTTTGGGCGCCATGCTTTGTGACAGGTACGTTATTAAAATTACTGTACTTTGCATATCGTTCCAATTTAAAATCATAAGTTGGCAAAATAAGAAAGTTGGCAAATATGGCTTTACAATAGTAACTTCTTGCTGCACTCAGTAGTCATCGTTGTCGTTATCCGTTGTCGTTTATCATCGCGTGACGTCACTGTAGGCATCTACAGGTGCGTTCTCACTGCACGCGTTAACGCGCGTGAACGCATCTCAATTGACTGTTCAATAAAGCCCTAATCCAAGCGCTACCTCACCCTAGAATAGCGGATACATTTAAGATCGTCCATGGGCGTTAAAACGCGCGCATTGAGAAAGCACCTTACGTTGTCGTCGTGCATTGTCGTGCGTCGGCGTACCCGTCGTGCGTCGTCGTATATGGTCTCTGCGCGACATACGTCGACGTCGCACTTCGTCGTGCGTTATTGCGCATCGCCGTCGTTGTATCTTGCCGTTGTGCGTTGTCGTCGTCAAGTGACAAAGCAGACCATTGTTTTCTGAGTAAATGCCTAAACGAATTAGCGATTAGGCCTCTGCATAGTGTAAACTGTGAAGAAATTCACAGCGGCAGACTTAAAATGACTGCCACCTATAGAGCGTCCGCTGAACAGTTAATTACAGAGCGAATGATTGAAAAATTCAACTTTCATGACTGGTAAGTACGTGACAACTGTTATCCGCACATCCGTCTTTTACCCACACATCCGCACTTAGCATCCGCAGACTTTATCCGCCTTTTACCCGTTGCCACATCCGCAGATCCGCACATCTGCTTAATTACCTATAGCCGAAAAAAACAGTTTCATGCAGCTGAACATAGACTACTAGAAATGTTCTGTGCTATTTTTTTTAATTTTCGCGTATAGACTGTAACAGATACCACGCAGCCTAGGCCTATAGCTGACTATTATAACCAAGCGAGGCTTAGCAGTTATCTCCCATTGTGCACGCCTCTATAGCTGCTGTAATGGCTTTATGCTTGCCTGGAGCGGTGTACAATGAATCGATACTGCCGGCGTATGGCTCCGTGGTGCACTGCAGCGTGTAGCCTACTTGTAAAGGTGAAGCTTATAAGCCTAGTACAGACTGTACAGGTGAGCATAGATTATTTTTAACTTTCCTGAGGGAGAAGAAAGCTTGAGTAGACCACATAAAGGTCAGTAACATATTTAGTTCGTGCAGTCTGCGACTGGTGCAAACTGTCATGCAACAGAACAGCATTGAAGCGCTGCACAAAAGGTTCCGCTAGGTATAGGTCAAAAATGGAATAGGCCTATAAGCTATCTCTATTCCTAACCTTTCCACTAAGCCTAACCTTAATCCTATCCTAGGATCAGCAGATCTGACCGGTGGCTATATCGGCTTATGGGTATGTCGGGCTAATTCAACACCAAAACGGATGAGCCCATTGTAACAGGCTAATCAGAGAAGGGTTATTAGGAATAAAATGTGACAAAGAAATTATAATCTGCTATTCATGTTCAGGCGCCATGAGCCCAGCCAGAACATTGATACAGCTTTTACACTAAAGCTACATGACATTGTATGTGATCAGAATGCTCTTAGACTCAGTGACTAAGCTTATATAACCGCATAAAAAGGTATAAAGAATGAATAGGGCCTACTTGATATAGCGCTTCTTACATGAGTCAGATTCGTATCCGGGTGCGCTTTATATTCTAGGAAGTGTTTGCTGATTTAATTGGCATGAACTAATGGTACCGAAGCACACTATGCGGCCATCCATTACCCACGCCAGCGATACTCTCGTAACCGACCCGCGGTGCAGCCAGCAGACATGTCCCCGCTCTTATCAGACACACTAGGCCTTCAATGTTTGAACGGTACAGAAGTGTCTCTTATATGATTCCGCGCTTTGCTCAGCACATACATGTAGCCTGTGTTTTCTTATTGTGTAGTGAACGCCGACCGGTCATACTGCAGTGAGCAATAATGGACGCAGGAGAACGGAAGAAGAAATCGAGCCGACTGAGACGACGCATGCGCAGAGTGCTGGCGCTGCTCAGCCGACCAATGAGACGCCGTGCTGCTCGACACGTGACCGACGGCTCGCGCCAGATGCTTGTTTCGAACGAACAGCAACAACAACAACCGGAAATAGAATTCGAACTCGACACCGTCACTTCCGCACCGGAAGTAGTCGTTTCACCAGCACCTAGCGATCGCCAGGCGAAGATGACGATTTTGGTAAAGTTGAGGAAAAGCTTTCGTCGACGCAACCTGAAGACGAATAGAGCCAAACCGGATATAGAGGACACCACTTCGTTGCCGACATCTACTTCCGGCTTGTTCGAGGCTGAACAAGATCGGTTGATTGAACTAGTCGACGAACCAACGGAAGTAGAAACACGCGTGGACGATAATATCGCAACCACCATTTTGAGTCCCGGAGAACCGGAAGTAGATCAGATCGTTCGACATTCAAGCGAGGATACTACCGAGCGCCAAGTTGAACCAGAAGCAGATGACGTCACGAAACAGTTCGATGACGTCACACGAGGATATGACGGCGGCAAGAAAAAACACCGCAAGAGAAAACGAGCGAAACGCTACGCCAAACGGGTTTGTATATGTACAGTAGAAACGTTTAACTGCGGTTGTTACTTTCTCTTTCACTTCATCGCGCGACACTTCATCGGGCGAGCAGTCGTCCACGCGTCCAGCACCGTAATTAACCGTAATTAACCTCATCTCTAGTCGATTTATAATCGTTAGCAGCGAACCCCAGACTATTATCATTGAAGCACCGAACAAAGTCTCTGTTTAATTTACCTGAGGTAGTAACGTTACATAAGGAATAATGAATGTCGTATTCGGTACCAGAACAAGGCCTAAGGGCAAACAAACTGTAATTTATCGTAGTTTTAAATACGTTAGAGAGCACGAGAATCGTGACGGAACTATGTCATGGCGTTGCTAAAAGTTTCACATGAACTCTAAACAACTCTGGTGCTGTAACTTTTAAGAACTCCAAACTACGCGAGCATTCATCATCAGCTCGCCGTGCCCGATGTACGAGCGTAGGCAGCTTCATGAACTAAGCACCGATAATTATTACGCAGGCCTAAACCGTTTAAGTTGATGGAAAATAATAGGCTGTAATTGTACTATGTGCTTTTTTATTATATCTAATGAGTAGGCTACTATGCACACATATGTGAACACCACGTAAACAGTAAGCCAACTGTGTATTAAGCAATTTCGTTTAGCTTGCGAGAAATAATCATTTTAATATCAACCTGGTGCTGTCACTGTTTTGTGTCAATTCATTCATACGCCCCATTAAATGTCGCGCGATTAAGTGTCGCGCGATGAAGTGTCGCCGTACCGGAAATTGCACAACTCTTCCAGGAGCTTTGTGCTTTTCGAATGCTTTTATAAGTTTGTTGATAGTAGACGGGTAAACCGTTTCGGTGCTTAACCAACACCCAGATCAACTCAGCCTTCCATCTCTCCGGGATAGGTAAGTCGAGTATCGATCTGCTTGGCTATAGTTCAAAGGGTGCGTTTACCTGTGTCGGGTGGCAGGTAACACTATGTGATCCCGCATGGCAGGTGACGCTCCGGAGTTTATGAGTACAAATTGAAGTGATGCTGGCAAAATAATGACAAATTTTACGCTCCACAGCACGTAATGCTAAGCGCATTTTAGCTATCGGCAAAGACGCCTGTCCGTTCGTCCGTCCGTCACACCTTGCAGACCTATCAAAACGGTGTAATTTACCAGTAATTTTAGAATCCGTGAAGCATTTTCAGAAATTCGAAAGGGAGTCATCCCGACTGAAAGCGATAAATGAGAGGGGGTAGGAAAAATTGGCAATTTTTAACCAGTAAGTCGACTTATCTTAGAAACGATGCACAGAAGTCTCGTGAGCGCTTTCGGTTGACACCAAAGTCAACGACTTTGGATGACCTTTAACCCGCTTACCGCTTTTTAGTGCTCAAATGATGCGTTTTTCGGAGCTCACGATCCTTTAACTTTCTGTTGCACTGTTGCTCTGCTAGGCTGGAGTGAAGGCGTGGAAGGGGCTTCGCCGGAGTTGGAAGTACTTCTCGTCTGGTCTAGTGATGTGGACGTCGTCTCCAGTGCTGACGGTCAACACCAGTGCTGCTATCGTCGAAGCTTGGCAACTCTGGCATGGGACATCCGGTCGACACCGGCCCTCTTACAACCCTGCCGCTAGGCCTCCTACCATCGGCCGTCAGTCAGCCGTCTAGTCATGCCTGGCCAGAGACAAGTGGCGGACGTCCGCAACGCAGTTGCATAGGCTTGCGCTTACAGAGCGACGTACCTGAACTGAACTGAACTGACACGGTTTAGTTTTGGACCAACTGGCCAATGGGCGAGCAGGAGTGCGCGTTGTCTCGTAGTCAGCGACGCTGTTAAACGGTGCCTACTGTAATGCATTACGGCTTAGTGCTGGCCCATTGGTCAGTTCGTCAGAAACTAAACCATGTCAGTTCAGTTCAATACGTTACTATGTACACGCCTTAACGGTAGAATATCGGACTTACAATCGAGAGGTCTAGGGTTTGACTGCCGGTTGGGTCGCTATCGAGTGGTTACAACTTGGATGGGTGACTGTCTGCGGACAGGTAAACAGGTAAAACTTTCAAACGATCTATGTCTTGTCTTTTAATTTCATGTCCGTTAATTTCATGTCTATCACTTTTATGTCCTCCATTTGCATGTTTGTCAATTTCATGCTTGGACACTTGGTCCGTCAATTTTACGCCCGTCAAATTCATGTCTGGCATTTTTAGTCGACCCAGGTAAACCAGCACGGCATAGGTTTAAGACCAACACCAAGGTCAACTCAGCCTTT
>Ga0209671_1006815_pt1 | contig 11784 bp, 10 predicted proteins | sample WorMetHERISLAND2_2_FD_187401 | JGI IMG/M metagenome (GOLD analysis project Ga0209671, IMG submission 187401) | Marine gutless worms symbiont microbial communities from Max Planck institute for Marine Microbiology, Germany - Olavius geniculatus... | ecosystem: Host-associated > Annelida >...
AGCACTGGTGACAGGCTTTTTGGATTTACCAACATCGATGACCTTGAACGACCTTGAACCCCTCAAAAAGAGGTTTTTAGTGATTTTTTTTCGCAATTTTTGGATGCAGCGCACATTTTAACACCGAATTGCGACGAACTGGCTGGAGATAGGCCAAGACAACCTGCATATGAAATTTTCAGCATTCAACGTAGATTTTAGCAGTTCAAGTCCCGACCCCCTAAGTTCAAGGAGGCTGGCGCAGGCGGGCATCAAAGACAGCTATCCCCCTAAAAAGTGGTTATTTTACCGCTATTATCGCGTGTAGCGTGAACCTGGTTGCAGATAGGCACAAACATGCTGCTTATCATAACAAGCACCGGTGACAGGCTTTTAAAATTTATCAACATCGATGACCTTGAATGACCTCAAACCCTAAAAATATTAATTTAACGTGATTTTTTGGCAATTTTTGGCTGCAAAAGAGTGAATTACGACGAAATGTTTGGAGATAGACTAAGATTACCTGCGAACAGGAACTGCTATAGGCTTTCACGCGTCTCGTGAGCTTTGCTCAAATTACTTGTTGGTCACGGTTAACCAGACGAAGTAAACGGGCAATGATAACAACACTACAGCAAACCAAACTTCGCTAAATACTGAGAGAATTTCACAGCAACTCTGCTATCAGTGACATACTCAACCATAACTCTGCAACAAAGCAATGAATCCGACCATGCCTCAAACACGTCACTACACTGCCTTGTAAATATGTTAAACTTGTGCAATTTTCACAAACAGATTCATTTGGTCGAATGTAGTTTACAATTCATCAAATACGACCAAAAGTTTTACGTACAGTGTACCTCAATGTTTTGACTTTCACTGGAAGTCTTCATCAGAAAAAACAAAACATCATTTCTTCTGCTTTCTTTCTTCTGGTGAAGTCTTCCAGTAGAAGTCATAATGTTAAAATATGTAACATTTTGGGTCGTATTTGATGAATTTTAATCGTATGGTGCAATGTTGACAGACCTTGCGTTCGACCTCCTCCGTGTGTTGTTTGATCTCTTCTTTTATCTCGTAAGTCAACTGGTTCAACTGACTTTCAGTGAACTCGAGTAGCTCACGCTTCTCCTGGAACTCCTGCTGGCGAAGCTTCCTGTAACACAACAGACTATTCACACCTTGACCTTGACCTTGGTTCATCCCGCATCCAACTGGACACACTCCATCCATGTCTGTCAAGAGCTGCCACCTCGGAATATTCACACAGATACAAATATCCCAAACTTGGTTACAACCATAGGGTCCAGAGCTGATCCCGGTCTCTAAGCAGCAACGTAGTCATAAACATGGTAAACATGGCTGCCATTACTTTCCACCAGACCCACGGTTTAACTTTCCAGCCATAGAGCACACTGTCCTTTGTTTGGTACCAAATTCACTGATTGGTGGCAGACAAATGTCAAACATATGTGAACAACTTGCCAAGAGTCATTACCTGCCAGTGAACTAGCCAAAATTTGAACCTGCAACCTCTTGATCTCAACTCTGACACCTTAACAACTAAAGTACCATGCCAAACAATCCATACAAAACACAGCAAAGACTGCAGCTGATAAACAGTCAAAATGGACATCCATGATTTGCATCTGACATATACAGACTTGCACTGAGTGATTTATTAAATCATAGTTGGCAACAGTCAATACTGAAACATTAAAAACAGGACTAAAAAACCCGTGAAGCAAAAGGCATGAGAGAAAGGGTGTTCAGCAATAGTGGAAAAAAATTAGATGTGCATGTTTCATAAGTAATTACGCACGTTAACCATAAAGAAGTTGCCAAAAATTTATTAAGTTTAAATAAAGCAAAAATACTGAAATCCCATGTTTATTCCACAGCGTTCTGTAAAATTTCTATTCTCATTCTTTGGTCTGACATAAGAAATATTATGCACTACGCAGCAATGTTCATTATTCAAGGACTGAAGACAAAACAGTAGCGTTCAAGAGCAAATAAACTGATCAAAAATGATTTGGAGGTGTGAACGTACCCTCGAGAAATGGCCGACTCAAATATCATCTCCATCATTGCATGTAACTCTCGGACAATCTGTTTGCCATTTGTAGTGTGCTGCTGAAATTTTGTCTCAACAGCCGACTGAGATATACATTCCTGCACAGACGAACGCAAACAATTGGATGCACGGTGACACAAAACAACTTGGATACATGATGGCATGGAACATCTAAACTGCAAAAAACATATACAGTTTTACTACATTGGAAAATCTAGTCAAAAATCTTTCTTATTTAAATTCCAACAGATAAACACCAAAACCGTTCGATATCGAGAAACTGCATTTAATCCAGTGGTCATTTTTACGTGCGAAAGCAGCTACTGCTTTCAGCGCGTGTTAGCCATCACAATTCTGTCTGTCTGTCCATCTGTATGTCCGTCTGTCACACAGATGGATCAGTCAAAAACGGTGCAAGATAGAATCACCAAACCTTCACCGTCGGCTGCCTGGAAGACTCTAGTTTAAGGAACCGTAAAGCTTTTCCATAAATTCGAAGGGGGTCACTCCGAATGAGGGCGCTAAATGAGAGGGGGGTGGGCAAAATTTGTGATTTTTGTCCATTAAGTCGCTGTATCTCAGTAACGGTGCGAGATAGGGTGCGAGGCATGGTACAAGGTGGCGTCATGCTACTATCGTTATGCGATACAGATAGAGAATTTGGTATTTGTATATTAACTTAGCATGAACACCCCAATTTTCAGCTGAACTACTGATCCGGAACTGCTATAGGCTTTCACACATCTCGTGAGCATTAGCTCAAATTTCTTGTACTCTACCATTTGCCCAATAGCATCACAAAAGATCTAAAGTACAGCAAATACAGATCCAAATTGCGTGATTAAGTTTTGTCATCATCACAGTATTTGGAGAAGAAATCCATAGCAGTACAATGTGCAAGCATATGGAAAGGAAACATAAGATAAGCAATATATCAGATGAGGAATTACAGAATGAAACAGTTACCTCAAACTTCCTCTCAAAGTTGGCAAACTCGAATATCCTGCCCTGAAAGCCCTCGAGCAGCTGTCCACTGGGCGTAGGTGTGCCTTTGTCCTGGTTGACTCGTGAGACAAGAGCCTCGCGGGCAGAGACAAAGAAGACCCGGTTTGGCGCCTCGTGACCTTGAACGACCTTGAGCTCATCAACAAGAAACTCAACGTTGCGCTCAAGATGCTGCTGCTTCACCTGCAATATTCAAAAAACTAAATAAAAAAGTAAACAGTCGACAGTGAACATTGCATCTCAAAAGCTCTGTGACCTTAGGGGTTGGGTTGGCGCTTATCTCCATTTGCTGATCCTGAGTTGACAGTCCTTGGAGTAGTGTGCATCACGAACAAGGTATGGGAGAGGTCAGGCTGAGATGGTTTAGGCATGTCCAACAAGAAAAAGATAACTGTGTCGAGCGAAGCTTGAGAGGCAAATGTTTGTGGACAACGGAATAGGGAAAGACGGAGAAAAAAATGGATCGACGTCGTGAAGTACAACATGGAGGACTTACGGGTCGTCCTGACGGACGTGGAGAATAGAGCCGATTGGAGACGGAGACGGAGAACCCGTGGCGCTGACCCCTCACCCGAGGGATCTAAACCAGCCTGAAGGAGAGAAAAAAGAGAGCTGGCAGTGAGTGCAAGTACAGCTCAGTTAAACAGTAACATTGATGGTAGGTCAGACCAGTATCAACAAACGTCACATGTGACTGGTAGATTGTAGTAATTAAAAAGAAACAATACACTGCACCAAGCAAATAAATATAACAAAAAAATTATAAATTGAGTATTTGAGTTATCTCATAAAAACAGAGAAACAGCGAAACTCCAAAACATAACCTCTGCCATTCTTCGATTCGAGTAAATAATGTGCCTAGTGATAAACATGAAAGAAATGCAGTTCAGACCTGGTCCATCATATCGAGCTCAGTTGCTGAAGCATCCCAACGATTGTTAAGGATGAAAATATTCGGCTTCGAAAGCCTTTCACTCACTCGATGAAAGAAATTCTTCTCCTAAGCACCACAGTGCAGCAAAAAAGTAAGTAAGTAGTTTACATAGTGCACTAACTCTGCTTGGTGTGCTGTCTTGGATTTAACATTTCATCGGTACCAAAACACAATATGTTTCTATGGCGCATACGTACAGCAGGAGTGAAATGCAGCCTGAGTATCCTAAATCTGTGGAAATTGTCGATTTTTACATGCCGCATACAATGTATGCAGTCAACAAGTTCCTCAGAGATGCTATAGACGATCATAATTAGTATGTGTGCACGCTGGACAGCTGCAGGTTAAGTCCGAACAGTCTCTGCCTTAAGAGTCTCTGCCTTAAGATTGCCTCAGTCATGATGGGCCATGCCGATTTGATCCAAGGCTAACTGAGAAAAAGGCAAATTCTAAAGTTTGCCCAAAAAGCAAATTTCAAATTAGATGTCATATCGATTTTCATATGAGATCAGTTTGTTTCACGAGCCCAATGGCTTACGAAACAAACTGTTGGAGAGTTCTTGATTTTGTGAAAATGTCAGCGAAAATCCAGCTGGTGTAGTCAGTGAAGTGGACCGAAATGGGGCAGGGTGTGATTTTCAGCGGAAAAGTTGAAGGGCCAGGCTGGACAAAAAAAATCAACAAGCTGTGAGATGAAACAGACAGTAAGCAGTGCGGTCAAAAATGACTACGTTGGAACAAATAATTTGGATCCATATTCGATACACAGCTCTGGAACATGGACCTGCAGTTCCAGTTCGTCAACAGACTGAATCTAACGTAATATGTTTGCAGAGTGTGTTACAGAGTACAGACCGTCTGCATGAGTGTAGACTCAGCATTAGCTACGAGGACAAACACATCAGCATCCAGACAGAACTTGTCGATCCAGCTGTCAATGTCCGGCGACACATCTATGCCAGGACTACGCATACACAGTACATACAGTCACATGTTATCATCTGCCTATCACCATTACATTGTTACAAACTTACAATAGTGTATCTGTCCTTATATGACGTTACATCTCAATAATGTACACACAAACCTTGGCATCGCTGCCTCCACGGCTCTGCACCTGGCTACCTGGCTTCAGATCTTCAGCGCGTGTCACACCTCAACGCACGTCGACGACTGCGCTCTTCGACTACATCAGCGCTGGTCGCTCCACGCACTGTGCATTTTACCATTGGCGACCACACCTTTCCAGAAACTGCTACATCGGTCTGGAACAGTTTGCCGGAATCAGTCCAGTCATTGCCGTCGTTGCAAGTTTTCTGCAGCAGACTGAAAACCAAACTTTTTGCCTGGTCTTACAGTCATGACTAACAACGTCTCATTGCACTGACTACTATTACGTGACTTCACTGTTTAGGCTTATTGTTACGTGTCCTTGTAGTCTTAGGACTTAATGCCACGCTGAAGTTAATTCATCCTTCATCATCATCATCATCATTATCATCGGCCTATCGCCATGCAGCTAACTAATCATACAATGACCTCTGGATGGACAGTTGGCACCAATGCATCTAGCTAACTGCAGTGCTAGCAAACTACCAAGCAACATAAAGGGGTGAGTATGCCACTGGCCTGCTCAACACATTACAGGTCACACTGGATACAAGTCTGTCCCGACAATCACATGCAACGTGGCCTTGTGGCTTGAAAAGAACTAGGTTTTTACATAGCATCTTTTGAGAGCTACAAAGCCCATGCTGCAGCTGCTACCAATACTAGAACTAATATATTATAAGCAGAATATCATACATAATGCTTTAAAAGAAAAAAAGCCACATTGCTTGCTCACTAGTCCAAAAAGGCACTAGCCCATATTTGGTCAGGTTCCATTCTCCCAAAGTCGGGGGTGGCGCCGCCGTACCTGAGGGCCACCTTACACCATGTAGCCAAAAATGCAATTTCTAATCCTATCACTAACTCTAACCATGTCCCTCGTGCTAAATGGTCAGTGCCTCTTTGGACCAGTGAACTGTTCCCAGAGCCATTTATTAACCTGTCGACGAGTACGACATCATCTCTCAGCAATGTGCAGAGGTCCTTCGGCCAACAAATGCGGATCAGTGTGTTGGGGTCCAGTCGTACTTTACTCAGAGCTGATGCTAGGTCGTTGATTGACTGAACATAAAACACACACAAAAAACAAAAAAATCACAAAAATGCCAAACATAATGTTTGTGATTTTTTCACCTGATAACTAAAGTCTAATAATCAAAACCACATATATTTTTTAAAAATAAGTTTCATTACCATAGTCAATTAAATGGCATCTCCCACAAAAGTCACAAACTTACTGAGAGACACAGTTAGTGAGCTTTATTCATCCATTCTTTCAATAACAGGTTCACCTTCTCTAAGTGACATAAAAGATCAGTCTATGCGAGCAATATATCCAGCTAAAATTCTAATGAGCTGATTACACACCTTTCTGGCAAATTGAGTTGAACAAAAGAATAATGAAGTTGTAAATATTTAATAATTAGTTGCATGATTAACTGTTAATTTCAGTATATAATCAGACGACAGACCTGTACGCTACGTCGTTCATCGGGCATTGTCTCAGTGACAATGTAAGCCTCACCGCCCTCACAGCCTTCCACCTGCAAGAAGCAGTTTGTTGTGTGACCGATGCCACTTGGCAAAATTCTACTCCGCAGCATTGCATTTATCACTGTACTCTTCCCGTTCGACGTACTGTACATCAACATAAACAGCATTACACTGGGTTATCTGTTCTATGGTTTCTTCAAATGCTTTGCAAATTCAATACACTGCTGCTAATTGTCACTTTTACTGCTAGGAAAAAAGTGGGCTATGCGCAATATTAGGCCCTTAAGAAGGACTGCTGGGCCACCATACTAAGCTAGTTAGTCAAAGACAATGGCTGTAGCAGAAGTGGCCATCTTGTTGACTTTGGTTGTATCGGTATGCTAGCTTAATTTGCTACTGCCACAAATGGGATAAGCTTCCACTCGTGCCAGGTAAGATTTTCCAGCTTAATGCACTTGCAGCTGATTTGGGAGAGATTACAGCACACCGCAGATGACTTAGCTGGATTACTTAAAAACAGCGCAGCCCAGGAAATGAAGTCAAACCCTTAACCTCCTTTCAAAAAGTCTGGCTACTGGCTACATGTCTAAGCACTAAAGAAACACTTTCACGAACAAAAATTTCTAAAGTACAAAAGCAGAACGAGAAAACACAGTGAAAGCAAATAAGAGGGATTTGGTTATTACCGTCCAAAGAAGACGACTTTCATTCGATCACGACTCAAGATCTCGCGGATTCCCTGTACACGGGAGATATGTTTGAACAGCAGCTGACGATGCTCATCCTCCACTAACTCACTAAAACTCTCCATTCCTACACGACAGTCACACACTATAGACTAGGAACTAGCAACATTAACAGATCAGTATCAGAATGATTTTATAAATGCGAGAGTCGTCCGATAAATAAGTTTACATTCCATTATTTTTAAAAATAAGAATAATCCGAAATATATGTTTTGTTGGGACTTTAATTCCGAACATACGTAAAAATTTTGTTAATGCTGACATCATTATTGTGACGTCATCTGTTAACAGAACACAGTCTATTTGTGTATTATTTTCTCCACCAGCAATTTAGCATAACTCACAAGTGACAACCAGCATAGGAGCAAAAAATAAATAAACTTAATAAGTTAACGTTACCTCGTTAAACGTTAAACATAACTATTTTAGTTTTCAACATATCGTTTAAGTTTGTTCAAACATGTTGTTCTATCTGTCAAGAAGTTTCTGAATGCCTGATACAAAGAATGCTGCTGGCTGCTGTCCAACCCACTGACGAACGAATGATTGCACTTTAGTATCTAATGCAAATTTCCACCCACCTAACATTTTCTTACACCAAACTCGTACTGTTGGCTTCGTAAAACACTTGTGGATAAAACACTGGATGCATCGCAAAGTGAATCCGACTTGCATTAAGTCTTTTTGCCCACAAAAAAAGAATAACGGCATGCTGTTCATTATGGGACAATTTCAGTGTGAATGTCGCCATATTTAATGTTTATAAATGACATCACAGTGATGTCATCTTCATAAAACTCACAACTGGTATGCAGAACTAAATTCACTACAAAACGTATATTTTGGATTTTTCATGTTTTAAGAATTAACAGAACAGTGTCATTTTGTAAACTTATTTATCAAACGACACTCGTAAAAAATCAGACTAACAAAGATCCATGGGACATATTTACCATGCAACAGCGGCTACAGCCTGAGGCCCACACAAGGCCCCACTCCTCAGATAAATATGTAATGAGCACAACAGTTAACAAGTGACAGTGCTGGCAATAAAATTTCGAGATTTTTTTGTGGATTAGCTAAGTATAAACTCTGATAAATTAGGCAAAAGTGTACTTATTACTGCTAAAATGACAATAAGAAAAAAAATCAGCACAACTCCATCTATTAAGTGCAAAAATGACAACAACAAAAAATATCTAGCAATCCTATAAATCAATCAGTGTCAGAAAAAAGTATTAAAGTTCTGCCATGTAAAGCACGGCAATTCAATGATGACTATCTGCAAACAATACTCAGAGGATCAAAACGTGAACATTACGAATATTCAAATCAGCCGCTGATACCTTCAAGAAACTGGTTGCCATCATCAATGTATGAACCGATTTCGACAAAGATGTCGTTAATCTTCTGCTTAGCATGGCCAAATATCTTCAGTGGGGCCGTCGGAGACTGGCGTCCATTTGCCAGTCGACGTCCAAGAGACACCGGCCCTGTGGGAGTGTCCATGTCTACACCACGATTAACTACTCCCGACATTGCCGGAACTCAGTCAGCATGACGCGAGCAGCAGAATGACTGAAACGTAACAAAGTTAAATGCAATTTCACATCACCATACGTTACATAAAACTTACAGATGGTAATGCTGTCAAAGTATGTCCAAAAAAGATCGCAACGATTCTGATTTTTTTTGAAGGTGACTTCTAGAAAACATGCAAGCTGAATGAGCACAAAGTGGGATGACATGACATGATACCGACATTTCCTTGGCTGCCTGGAAAGCATTCCAGCACTTTTTTTCTGAGAAAAGACATATCAGTATCCCCACCGTGGTCAGCCACCTTGCCAAGGTGGTGGGGCTGTGCACCAATGACCCGAAAGATTTATAAAATCTGGAGGTGAGGAGCCAACTAAGAGCTGACCAAACTTGTGAGAGCAGATTGCTACACGTTACCAGTGCTCTTGTGCTGGTTTCGGCTTCACAGCCAACTACGACTTTATAACCGCTAACTGTAACCTTGTGGTTACATTCGGGGATGCGCATTAGGCCGAGCTGATACGGCCTCAGCGCTGGGCAGGTGTAAGAGCCTGTCCACTCCGAAGGTAAGGTAAGGTAAGAACATATCGGTATGCTCTGCAAGCAATGTTCACATGATCAGTGGCTAAATTAGCACTAGCGTGTTCATTTAGCAACCAGTTTTGTTCTGATTTGCCTTTATTTTCTAAACTGCACCTAATCTGTTCAGTTGATCCTCAGGAAAATAATTAAAACTCATGCTAACAGGTGTCATATTCAACCTAGGCTCAACCCCAGACTCCACAGGGGAAGCTTGGAGCATTCTCAGAGCCCTCTAGCTGTATTTCAAAGATCCTACTTCTAAAGGAAAGGAGAGAAAAGGCAAGGTGTGTACACTGTGCGGGTGTTACTAACACAGAAAAGACAAGAAATTTGAGCTAATACTCACAAGACGCGTAAAAGCATATAGCAGTTCCTGTTTGCAAACTGTCAATCAATCAATCAATCAATAATGTCAAGTTTAGGGTGCCGTAAGTGAAATAAAAACACAACAAGGACGCCTAACAGCCAGAACAACCGTAAAAAAAAGTAAGCAAAATATCACGAATTAAAAGCGACATTAAAAATGTGTGTCTTGAGATTTTTGCTGAAACAGTCAGCAGAGTTGACTGAACGAATGGAGAAACAACAGACTGTTCCATGCACTGGGTGCTGCGACGGCGAACGCCCGATCTCCAAGTGATGAAACTGTGCGCAGTACTGCCGCGGTCCTCGACTCAGCCGACCTGAGTCGAGCTCGGCTGTGTGCAGCTGCGGACCGCATGATGAGCTCCATCCGATAAGATGGAGCACGTTCATGCAGACAGCGATGAACCATCATGCACAGCTTGTAATCAATGCGTCGCTAGATGAGCAGCCAGTGATGCTCGCAAAGCAGTGGTGTGATGTTTTCTCGTCTTGATGCATTCGTGACCAGTCGTACGGTGGCACTGAGGATGGACTGCAGGTGTTGGAGGTTGCAGGCTGGCAGTCCTGTGAGTGCGAACATGACGTTGCAGTAATCCAATCGACTGCGTACGAGGCTTGTGACGAGTGTGTTGAGAGCGTAAACTGGCAGAGACTGCTTGATGCTTCGTATCTGCCTCAATGAACCGTAGCACACAGTGTTTGGCGGTCAGCGAAACAAGGTCTGCTGTATATAATACAAACAACAGAGGCCCCAAAACAGAGCCCTGTGGCACACCAAATTTAATGTTTTCCCACAAAAACTGTGCAGTAGCATGCCGGACGCACTGTTGTCAATCAGTCAGGTACGAGAATATCCACTCCAGTGCTGCACCACAGATACCAAACAATTCACAGAGATGATGCAGTAGGATGCCGTGATCTATCATGTCAAACACAGCAGACAAGTCCAGGAGGGCCAGTGCTGCTACATCGCCACGGTCTAGTGCGGTCAGCATGTCCGACAGCACTCTCGCCAAAGCAGTCTCCGTCGAATCAAATTTGCGGTAGGCAGACTGCACGACAGGCAGTTGTTGTTCAAATACTCAAGTAGCCTCCACAAGATGACTCGCTCAAGCAGCTTAGAAATGACTGTCAAATTAGAGATGGGTCGGTAGTTCTTGTGTCCGTGTAGTCGAGTCCGACCTTCTAGAGTAGTGGTGTAACGTAGGCGAACTTGAACGCTTGCGGCACACAGCCCAACTGCAGCGACATGTTCAACAGCGAGCAGATGTACGGTGCCAGTTCAGCCATGCACTGCTTCAGCAGCCAAGTCGGCAGTGGATCAGTGCTGCACTGCTTGTCTGGCAAGGATGCAATGAGCAACATGATCTCGTCGACATCCACTGGCTGAAACATGTCGAACAAGCAGCCATCCGCTGCCAAACAACAAGATTATCAGCGCCATCAGTTGATGCACGCACGCCAGCGATCTTGTCGACGAAGTACTTGTGGAAGTCGAATGCGCTGATGTCAGTAGATGCTTGCACTTTACAACCCATCAATCTGTCTATCAAAAATGCCACAGCTAACGCTGTGAAGTCCTCTGTCCATCAATAGATTCACTCCAGAACTCAGCGCGTTTACGACAAGTGAGCCGACGACAGGAACGGAACTCCGTGTATCTCCAGCCATTTCGTCGCAGTTCATTCTTGAAGTGTGCGCTGCAACTGAAGATCGCAAAAATCAATGAAAAGCCCTTATTTTGGAAGTTCAGGGTCTTTCAAAGTCATCGATGTTGATACAACTGAAAAGCTCGTCCTTAGTGCTTGTTGTGTCAGGCAGCATCCTCATGTCTATCTGCAACCGTTTTCACAAAAGACTGGCCAACAATAATAATAATAATAATAAAGCGGATTTATACACGGCGCCTAAAAGCAGAAGTCACTAGGCGCCGCAGTTTCAATCAG
>Ga0209671_1006818_pt1 | contig 11782 bp, 7 predicted proteins | sample WorMetHERISLAND2_2_FD_187401 | JGI IMG/M metagenome (GOLD analysis project Ga0209671, IMG submission 187401) | Marine gutless worms symbiont microbial communities from Max Planck institute for Marine Microbiology, Germany - Olavius geniculatus... | ecosystem: Host-associated > Annelida >...
ACGCTATGACGTCAGCATTACATCACAACTAGCAAAGAATATTTAACTAACAGCCATATTTTGTTTATATATTTTGAATTAGCATTTCTTCAGCTACATCTGGTAAATTTCGTGTAAATTGATTATCATTTGAGTGAATTATGAAATAAATAAAAAGGGTGCCCGTTTTTTTGAAACACAGTGTAGTGTTTCATAATACCAAAATAAAAACAAATATATTGAAAGTAGTTTTTCTATCAGCCTAGGTTCTATCTGGATTCTGGTCGCAGTATGGAATTTTACATGCAGTAAATTTCGATACTAGCTATGGCAGTACAGTTATACCTCAAAGTCACCTATGGCTAACTAACCTACAAGTTGTAACAACGATGTGTGTGTGGAATTGGAGTTTTTTTTTGAAGTGGTGCTTCACTCACGTCTAGACTCTGCATGGTGGCATTGAATCTGAACACTTGTGTGTATATGCATTATGCCCTATCCTATAAATTATAAACCATTTTCGTTGATATATTTATCAATGAAAAAATTATTTCCTGCACACTTAACCATACAGCTTAATTAGCCATTTGCCGAAAATTATGCATGGTCATTGAATGTACAATGCTATAGTTGGCAGTGCAATTTTTGTGTAGCCGCTGAATTTTTTTTGGAACCACCGCCGCTGTAAAAATATTCTGCAGCTGCCGAAAATTTCAGTTAGCGAAGCGACACTTCCAAAAAAATTTGGCTTTGGGGTCTACGTTTTTTGCTGGTGTGGATTACGAATTTTGTGGCAGCTTACAGCTTAGCACATTCTATGGCGGCGGCTTGAGATCTACTGAAGCGCAGCTGTGTCCATGAGCTGCCAGCATCATCCTTGGTCGTGTTTCCACCCCACGATGAACCTATGGTTGAGCGACTAAAGGTCAGCTTCCAGAATCCGTAGCCAGTATGACAGGTTAGCACAATGGAAAGTTAAGCAACAGGTTAGCAACCGCTATTTTTAACAAATGCTTCTAAAGGAGAGGGACATGAGGACAGGGGCCAAGGTACCGGGAAGCTAGGGTACCGGTATGGGGAGGAGAAAAATAAAAATTCATGTGGGCCAATGTCGACTTATTCATCACTTATTTCGTGATTAGAGAGCACTTTAGCACATTCAATATCCTCGAGGGGCAAATAAACGGGGAAGCAGCTGCCCTCCCCCTTCTTGGCGCCGCCCATGAGCTGTGTGCTTCGTAGTGCTATTGCTATTGGTAAATAATGTACCAAAGTGATACCGATATGTTTATATATCGCTCATAAATTGACATGGTAAATAAAATAACAATGACCAAAAGTGACAGAACAAAAACTGCAATATCATTCATTTATATCATTTTCATCACACAACACGATTCACACTTCCCGCACGTAAACACAACTCTGACGCACACTGACCAATGGGAGCGCGCCTGCAACGATGCCAACCAATCAAAATCAAGTAGTTGCTTCTTTTTTTACTGGACCAATAAATAGTACAACCAGAGCCATATATTTCACTACTTTCTGATTGTCCATTCGGTATTTCATAAGTTTCTAAAATCTTGGTTATAGAAAGTCAACTGTTTTAAAAATCGTTATTATACGAACCTATGCCCAGACATTCTTGATTTGTTTTCAGTCATCTTTTTGACCGTATTTGATTGGCTGTATCAAGTCACGTGACAGTTGTTTACAGACTCTGTTTTGTTTATTTTTGTTTTAAATGGAGATATAAATTTGGTAATAATGCATTACGATGCACATTGTTTACGCTAACAAAAGCACCGCATTAATTACAGAACTGTCGTAAACATTAGAAAATTAACGTTTACTGTCGGTGTCTTTAAAAGGCATGTATTTGATAGCTAAACTACGGGCGACGTACTGAACTGAACTGAACTGAACTGAACTGAATTTATTATATTAAACACACTTGCAGCTCGAAAGCTGAATAGCTGAATATATATAGTGACACATAAGTAGCGAAATATGCAAATTATGCAAAAATGTCCGAACAGCAAAAAAACTAATAGCTAGACGGAAAAAAATACTAACAAATAAAAAAACAAGACTGTTGTTATTCGCACTCCTAAAAAAACAACTAGAAATTTGGGGCAAAGCCCAGCGTGAGTCCGCCCGGCGCCCTAACTTCGATTGGGGGGGAATTTTAGAGTTGTGAAATTTCCCTGGTTGCAAAGTCACATGGCCCGAGCTGAAGTGTATTAGCATAGGCAAAACATGCGATGTCGACATAGGGTGGGTCAACATGCACGTCTATAACTCTTTTCTTAGTGGACCAAAGTTCACAAGTTTTTTTTGTTTTCAATGCGGGATGAATTGCCCTTGATAACGCCGTTGACTGCTTGTGGATGTCTCTCTGTGTTCCAGAGATATTCACGGTCAAACTCAAAAGTTGTCCTAAATCGCACTGAATTTTGGACATTTTCGGTTATCTAAATTTTAAGGGGATGGTGCCCCCTCAAAAGTTGTACAAGTGTTATCACCCCCATATAGCGGCAGAGAAGTTTTGAAAAGAAGTTAGCCAGTAACATTGATTCGGACAGGAAGTCATTCTACGCCTATGCATGAGGTCGCTCCAGATCAAGACCCACCGTAGGGCCACTGGTAGATGATCACAGAGATACTAGTGCTCTACCACAGGATATGGTAGATAGATTTAATGATTATTTTGGTTCATTGTTTACAGTCGAGGAGTTGGACAACATCCTCAAACCAGATAAGATTTTCAGTGGACTGGAAACTGAAAAGCTGGTTGATATCCGTGTGGATGGGGCTACTGTCAGCTAGACTGAAGCTAGACAAGTTGCGATCTGACAAGGCTGTGGGAGCTGATGATCTCTCACCACAGATTCTGAATGAGATAAAGAATGAAATATGTTATCCCCTAGCAGTTATCATGCAGTCGTCAATAGACTCTGGAATCATACCGTCAGACTGGAAAGTAGCTAATGTCACTCCAGTTTTATAAGAAAGGAAGTAAGAGCCAAGTAGAAAATTATCATCCAATCAGCCTGACCAGCCAGATTTGCAAAATCTTTGAAATGATTGTGCGAGATTCGGTAAGCGATCATCTAGACAGACATGGACTGGTTAGATCATCACAACATTGTTCCTGGAAAGGTGGTTGTTGTCTAAATAATCTGTTGATGTTCCTTGATAAAGTTACTGATCATCTGGATAATAATGACAATGTTGACTTCATATTCTTAGATTTTGCCAAAGCATTTGACAAGGTTCCACACTGTAGATTACTACTTAAATTATCCAGCCATGGAATCGGAGGTAAAGTTTGGGCATGGGTGAAAGAATTGCTCAGTGGCAGCAAGCAAAGAGTCTGCATCAGCAGCTGTAAATCTTCTTGGAGAACGGTTAGTAGCGGAATACCACAGGGGTCTGTTTTGGGTCCAGTTTTGTTTCTGATATTTATTAATGATCTGGATTCTGCCTTGGTCAGTATAATATTGTAAAATGCAGATGACACCAAAGTGCTCGCGAAAGCCAATAGCGACAAAGATAGAGAAATTATTCAGCAAGATCTTCATAGAGTGTTAAACTGGTCTTATATGTGGCAGATGCCATTCAATACCAAGAAGGAAGATACTTGACCTACTTATGGAGTGAGAAGACAGGAAGATCAGTTATGAGGAGCTAAAAAGAGGGGCGTAGAGCCGGGTTGGATGGCGTCATCGCCAGTGAAACCTGCCTTAGGGCAGAGTATGCAAGAAGAACTATGGAAAACTACTAAAAAACAACCAATGTATTTTTGGTAGTTTTCAGTTAGGGTTACGGTTAGTGTTAGGCTATTGGTAAAGATAAAACTGGTAGTTTTCGGTATATAGTGCCACCCTTAAATAGAACGGAAAGAATGAGTAAAATACATGCAGGTGAACAGGCCCATGGTGGGCCAGTCATCTTCTTTTACCACTCATCCCATCGGCCCATTGTCTTTTTAACAGGTTATTCTGGTGCATTCCATATGTTTGGTTTTGGTGTGGTCAGTGCAGTGTTTTATGACACCCTTATTAGTCAATCGAATGCTTCCCACCATGTAGTTAAGGGTCAGGGTTGTTACTAGCATTAAGACCGCACTGATAACTGAAGCTGAATCCAAGCTGGACTGATATTAGCACCTGTCTTTGTGTGCATTTGATGCTGATAATTTGTTGTAATTTGTTGTATGTGTGTTACCTGTATTATCGTGCTGACCGATAGAGATAGATCTGTGTTGCTGTCCAGTCAGCCTGCCATTTAAAAGATGATTAACGACGGTCCATGCTACAGAGTTTGTGGAAACGAAGCTGAGATTATCAAAGGTATGGTGCAGTCATTTATCAGCTTTGTGCGAATACACCGATTTTGTGTATGATGTATGACATAATTTGCCATATCTGTGAGACTGTTGTTAATGAGGTGATTCATTATTACCTCCGCCAAGGAGGTAATGTTTTTGCCAGACTTTGTTTGTTTGTTTGTTTGTTTGTCTGTTAGCAAGATAACTCAGAAAGTTATGGACGGATCTTTCTGAAATTTTGAGGGTATGTTGGGCATGGCACAAGCTACCAGTGGTTCAATTTTGGGGGTGATCCAAAAGGAATCCTGGATTTTGGATCACTTTGAAATTTTCATTACCATTGCTTTCAATGAGGCATAAGGGAAACCGCTGCAAAACCGAAGATGGTGCTGCCACCTAGCGAACAACATTGCCTTGGCAGAGGTGTGCGGGCTCTGAATGCTTTCTAGTTTTAATAGCTTTCATATTGAGAATGCTGTTCACGTGTGCTTAAGCCTTAAGGTGTGCATGGTGTTTATACCAAATGTCATACTTCGTTCAGTTGTGGTAGTCATAAGTTGAAACACATTGTGTTGCTTTTGTTTACTGACTGAATGCTAGTTGGCTGTGGCTGCAGATTGGCTGTACTTTGTTACACTGAGACAGAAGAAGCCAAGGTCTTCAGCAGCAATTCATTACTTTTCAACAGATGATGAATTTGTCTACAACAGGTTGCTAGCCTTGGCGTTTTACCAGTTAACACATAAAGATAATACTCTGTTCAATGCAGCGACTGCATTTCAAATTTGTGCTTGATCTTGCCAGTCGGTGACATTTGTCATTAATAGTTTAGGTATAATATTATGATGTCTGATTACTGGTATTCGATTTGAACTTTGCTCGCTGTGTGGTAAAATTTGTCTATAGCTTGTTATTGTTACAATGAGCCTATCATTCAGGAAGTACCTATTTTATACAGCAGGTTCTTTGAACGGATGAGGAATTTCATCAATTTTGTGTAGCATTGAATTTACCAAAATGATGGTAATGTTTTGCATTCAGTTTTGGACAAAGTTAATGTTAGCCATTTTCTTCCATCTGCTCCCAGTGAAGGCCTAGATAAAGTTGTTTTACTTCGGTCTAGCTACCTATGGCTGTCCAGCATCATTTGTTACTCCTCGCACGCTACATTACTAACGTAGCGAAGAGGAGTATATAAGATCAGTGTAATATTGAGGACCGACTGACGACTGACCATTGACCGACCTCTGTTCCTGGAAGAGCCTTCCTGGAAGAACTTTGAACGGCCATATCTCCATAATGGTGCTAGACTGACGCTTGGTCACTATGCACCATAGATAGGAAGTCGACTTTTGACCAATGTGTTGCGGCGGTTTTTGATGGGGTCACAAATGGAATGTCTCTTTTGCTGCAGGTTTTACGAGGACTTTGGTCCACTAAATCTGGCAATGCTTTACCGCTACTGCTGCAGACTCAACAAGAAGCTAAAGGTCTGACTGTGTGTCATGTTTTTGTGCGATAATAATAGCACACAGTAAGTAGGTAAGTTTCGGTCTAGAGCAAACTCCTTTATTGCATTCTCAATTACCTCTGCACACACTTTCCGTTGTCTCCTTAAAACTCACTGCTTCCAGCAGGTTTACTGCTCCCCCTAGTGGCTCAGCCAAGTGCCTAAGATTCGGCCACAGGCTGACATTTATCATCATCATGACGCGAAGCGTTCAGCCGTAGCATTCCGCCATTGCGATTTGTCGCCAAAACAAGTGATCTTCTGCCAGCTGCAGAGCATCGGTCACTGATATTCCTGTGTCCCGGCAGATCTGATGGATCCAAGTGATGGAAGGTCGACCACGAGCACGTTTCCAATCAGGAGATGGCTGACATTGTGCACTTTAAATATTTTATTTATTTTCTTACTCACGTACTTAATTTATAGAGCACAAATGTTGCCAAGAGGCCCGCTGAGTTTGTGTTATGTCCGTGATAAGTACTTATAGTAGCAGTATGTTCTAACACCATTGATGATAATCGCACATAGGCATTTAGAAGACATAAGTTGCCACTCGTGATGTAACAGCATTGCAAGAAACCATTGAAGGCACAAATTTTTATTATTATGAGATAGATTCAAGGTGAAGTATGTATAAGTGAAATGTCATTATGTTACTGTATGTTTAACTTGTGTCACTTGTTTATTGGTCATAGGCTGCCAAGTTGTACAATCGCAAGATCGTGCATTATGTTGCGGATGATGCAAAGAAGAGGGTCAATGCTGCATTTCTAATTGGAGCTTATAGTGTACGTTTTATGTTCATTAATGACGTTGATACACTGTAACTTTTGTTTGCTTTATGTTATACATATTCTCTGCAGTTTATATGACATTTGACTGTAAAGATCAGACGTGGTTAAATATGTACAGATGCAACAGATCGATCAAGTATTGTACAATGTACATCAGTTGAGATCAATGAAAATAGGCAGCCAGCATGATGGGATTTGAAGGCAAAATTGCAGTCCTGGTCTTGTGGTTCTGCTTTTGGTTCTGTCTTGAAGTTTAGTGATCACAATCTGTACAGACAGACAGCGATCATGCGCTAATGAAAACTTACTGGCTAAACTACCGAGGGTTATAACGCTTCTGCTTACGAATACCAGGTCTGCTGTTTGTGCAAGAATTGACTAGTTGTATTGTCACTCTCCGGAGCTATTGGTCTTGTTGTCAGTCACAGTCTGGAGTTTGTCTGTGTTTAAATTTTGTAGATAATATATCTGAACAAGACTCCCGATGAAGCTTATCTGCCATTAGTCGCAAATGCAAATGCCCCGTTTCTGCCATTTAGGTAAACAAACTTTCTGTTTTGGCTATGTTAATTTTAAAAGTACTGTTAAGTTCGTGTTCATGTTGGTTAGATTTCCAGCTGCCAGATTTGGGGGTCTAATATGCCAAACTTGTCTAGAATTTTTGTAAGTTATTTCTGAATATTTTACGCGCGAAAGCAGCTACTGCTTTCAGCATGTCATATCCATCACAATTTCGTCTTTCTGTCTGTTTGTCTGTCTGTCCGTCACACGGGTGGATCAGTCAAAAACGGTGCAAGCTAGAATCACCAAATCTTCACCGTCGGCTGCCTGGAAGACTCTATTTTCAGGAACCGTAAATTCGAAGGGGGTCACCTCGAACGAGGGTGCTAAATGAGAGGGGGTAGGCAAAATTTGCGATTTTTGGCCAGTAAGTCACTGTATCTCAGTAACGGTGCGAGATAGGGCCTAGGTTACTATTAATCACTAATGGGAAGTCCTACACTGGCTCTCGATTGGCGCCGAATTCAATGACCTTGAATGACCTTGAACACCCAAATAGGGGGTTTTATGGAATTTTTAGCCATTTCGGGCTGCGACACAAGTCTGTATCATTCACAAGGTGGCGCCATGTACGGAACTATTGTTATGCGATCCAGATAGAGAATTTGGTATTTGTTTATTAACTTAGCGTGAACACTCCAATTTTCAGCTAAACTACTGAACCGGAACTGCTGTAGGCTTTCGCACGTCTTGTGAACATTAGCTCAAATTTCTTGTTGTGTTTTAGTAACTTAGGATTGGCAAGTTTTTTGACGATTTTTTTTGTGAATCACATTTCTTTCTTAAGATTTTAGTAAGTTAATTCTTTGTAAGTTTGATGTTTCATGAATTTCTTGTAAGTTTTCCTAAGCATCATGTTTTAAAGGAGCAGTGTAATTTATATTAGGCATCTGAGTTGCACATATTTCTCTGATTGTGGTCCAGTTTGCATAACAAGATGTAAAGATTTGTTGTGTGTATCGGACAAAATGTGGCTGCATTTGTGAAGGGATGCATCTTGTGGTCCGAGCACGTATTCTCTGTTGTTGATTGACTGTCTGCGTGGTGTACACAAGGTACTTTGTCGTAATTTTCCTTTTTTTGTATTTCAGCTCTATGCCTGTTAATTCACTGTTTTTAATTCTGTTTTATTTTCAGTCAGCTTCGTATAGTATGCAATTGTTGTCGGCCCGCCATTCCGAATCTGGCTGCCGTTTAGGGTTAGGTTAGGCATAAGGTGTGAGCTAAATAGCACACTGAAAATGAAAGCGAGATGCAGTGTCAAGAACTGTTCTCTGCGACAACCATGAATGATGGCTTTCAGAATGGGGGACCCGAACCTTTAAATTTTTTTTGAAACAGACATAAGAACTGTGCTCCACATAGCTAATTATCTGTCCCATTGCTATAGCATAGCATGGGACAGATTATAAAATCACTTCTGTCACACTTTCTGTGTCACACTGTCATTCTGTCTGTAAACACTCCTACGGCTGCAATTTTGATCGATTTTGATGAAATTTTGCACAGTGATTTGGGGCCCGAAGAGTAAGATCGAGTTTGTTTGGGGTGAAAATCCGATGACTTCTTATCCTATTTTGCCTCATTTTTCTGCCAGTTTTTTGCATTGAAACACTGATTGCTTCACCAGGGGTCAGTACTGTACATGGTCAGCTTTGTGGGTATTTCTGTCTATTTATTGGTGAAGCTTTATAGTGTTAAAGGTGACTGATGGTAGTTAGCATTGCGGTTAGTGCTTTGCAGATTGCTAAGTTTTTTTGGTGCTTGGTAGTGACGCTGGATGCTATGACAGTTAACCAGTTGATTTTGACTACTTACTAAATGTCAGCATGTCACATGTGTCACCAAGTCGTGTGTGTTTTGCAATGTCAGGCATTGAACCATGGTTTTCTTGACTTCCGTAACTTCAGTGTCTTCGAGTACGAACATTACGAGGTAATGTTACTGGTAAATAGGTTTTTGCGCGCGAAAGCAGCTACCGGTACTGCTTTAGTGCATCTTAGCCATCGCAATTTTGTCTGTTCGTCTGTCTGTCTGTCTATCACACGGGTGGGTCAGTCAAAAATGGTGCAAGCTAGGATCACCAAATCTTCACCATCGGCTGCCTGGAAGACAATAGTTTTAGGATCTGTACAGCTTTTTTTCCATAAATTCAAAGAGGTCACCCTGAACGAGGGCGTTAAGTGAGAGGGGGGGTAGGAAAAATTTGTGATTTTCAGCCGGTAAGTCGCTGTATCTCAGTAACGGTGTGAGATAGGGCTGAGGTTGCTATTAATTACTAATAGGAAGTCCTACACTGGCTCTCAGTTGCTGCTGAATTCAATGGCCTTGAATGACTTGAATGCCAAAATAGGAGTTTTTATGGATTTTTGCAAGACATTTCAAGAGCGAATTGCTCCAAAATCAATTTAGATAGACATGGACAAACTGCGCACGAAATTTTTAGCATTGAACATAGATTTCGACGGTCCAAGTCTCATTTTTCTATGTTCAATGAAACCTGCACACGAGAGCATCAAGGAGCGGTACCCCCGTAAAAGTTGTTATTTTACCGTTGTTGGCCAGTCTTTTGTGACTGCCTATCATAGTGATGAGCTTTTTAGTCATATCTAGATCAGTGACTTTGAAAGACCCTGAACTTTTAAAGTAAGGGGCTTCATTGACTTTTGCGATCTTCGGCTGCAGCACACCAAGAATGAACTGCGATGAAATGGCTGGAGATAGACTGACAGTTTGCGAACAGAAACTGCTATAGGCTTTCGTGCGTCTTGTGAGCATTAGCTCAAATTTCTTGTTTACAGTTCCAATTTTGTAAGCAAATCAGTAAGTAACAGAGTTTCAAGTCATAATTTTATATTTAGCGTCAGTGCACTGAGAACAGGAAAAATTTCGAACAACCGCTAAACCATCACTTTGCCGCAAGTGAACTGGACAGCTGTTGGTAATGAATTGGTGTACTTTCTACTTTCTTGATTGTGTTAGTAAGCAATATTAAAGTACGAACCAACTCTCTGTGGTAATTTATATACTCTAGCAGTTGTTGAAATTTATCAGGTGTTAATCTGTCGCTGGTGGCTAATTGCTTTACTTGTTTTGTTTTGGGATCTGTCTCTGATAGCGTTTTACAGCAGCTACAGTTTTGTTGCTTTTTGCCTGTTCTTTTCACTGTTTGTCCCCAGTTGTCGGTCATGTCAATGTTGTGTTAACAGAAAGTTGAGAATGGAGATCTGAACTGGATCGTGCCTGGCAAATTTCTAGCATTCTGCGGTCCACATGCCCAGTGCAAGATTGAAGATGGTATGCCATTATCACTGTTTTATGAATATAATATTCATTGTTCAACGCTAGCAACAGGTAGACTACCATTATAGAGCACTGTTGATTGGCGGGTCGATAATCGTGCTTTAGCTGGTTCCACCTCTTTTCTCAGTCTTCATTACCATAATTTTTAACCCAGGCTTCCTCACGAGATGTGTTTAAACGCTTATTTCTTCTTTTTCCTTGGCACTGTATAGTTCACGCGGTTTTCACTCGCAACAGCAGCTACTGCTGTAGCGTGTCTTAGCCATCGCAATTCCGTCCGTCCGTCTGTCTGTCACATGGGTGGATCAGTCAAAAACGGTGCAAGCTAGGATCACCAAACTTTCACCATCGGCTGCCTGAAAGACTCTATAGTTTCAGGATCTGTAAAGCTTCTCCATAAATTCGAAAGGGGTCACCCTGAGCAAGGGCGCTAAATAACAGAGGGGTAGGGAAAATTTGCGATTTCCAGCTGATACGGAGTTGGCTGAGTGAGACAGGTCACACCGTCTGGTGAGTACAAGTAAAACACTATGGATAATTAGCTGCCGGTCATCTGGCGCCTTCTGGCAACTGTAAAAAACATGGTTGCTATCATAGGTGAACCTAGATTTTGTTTTACTGGGCTTTCAAACATGCACCGCTGTTGCACGTTCCCCTTTGCGTTATTTGGGCTTTTCTTGTTCATAGTCATTGGCTGCTGTCAAAGGATGGTGTATTTGCTGATTATATGAGGTCTTGTGAGCAGCAGTCAAAATGCAAGCAAAGCAAAATTAATGGGTCTGTTTTTTTCTAAAAGCCTGACCGGGTCTGACGGGGTTTGTTCAGTTCCAAATCGTTTTTCTATTGTTTCGGAGTGAAAGTTTAGCATTTTTTAATCGTTTCGGAAAGGCCTGTGTCGATCCAAGAAACATTATATAAATGTAACATGGAAACCTGTGGTTCGGTGGGAGGCCAGGAGGGGTGGTTGGCATAAGTGGTGTGATCCAATCAGATGCTTTGCTTACAATTGATTTGAATTGAAGTTTTCCACGCTCCTGGTAGTTTTGTGCATTTTACTGTGCATAAATATAAATGTACAGGTGTGCTTGTTATCCAGTACTTTTGTGTATTGAGAAAATAAAGTTGTAGGACAGAAAGCACTAGTTTAATCCTTTAGTCATGCCATGTTGGCTATGTTGTGGATGGTGGCCTAGTAACTAGGAAACTGGAGGAGACCACTGGGACGTCCTCGTATTACATGGATGAAAACCATTCAGCAGGATCTGAAATCCAGTGACCTCAATATGGACGACGCAGTTG
>Ga0209671_1006819_pt1 | contig 11782 bp, 4 predicted proteins | sample WorMetHERISLAND2_2_FD_187401 | JGI IMG/M metagenome (GOLD analysis project Ga0209671, IMG submission 187401) | Marine gutless worms symbiont microbial communities from Max Planck institute for Marine Microbiology, Germany - Olavius geniculatus... | ecosystem: Host-associated > Annelida >...
GTCGAGATTGAACCGACCAGGTCTGCGACCCAAAAAAAGCCGGAAAAGTCGGCGACCAGACCAGACAAGTCGGCGACCCGACCAGACTTTGTCGGCGACCCGGGTCGCCGACAAAGTCTGGTCGGGTCGCAGTAGTGGGTTTTAGCCTTTAACAGCCAAGTCACTGCACGGTGCTGCTCCCTGCTGAATGCACGTCAAATGTTGGACTAATTGTAGCCTACCGCAAATTTAGACCTACATTAAATTTTATTTCATGACTTACTAATATAAGTCTTCCTATTTCTCACAATAATGTCTAGAGTGTCATTAAGTACACCTCGGCTTAAGAAGCCTGATCTAGATCCAGCCGACGTCAAGTCATTTCGTTAAATTAGTTAATTTCTAATTTAACCGTACTGTCGAAGTTGTTGGAGCGTCTGGTGGCACGACAACTTCTCGACCACGTGCGTGTCCACAAGTTGCTGCCGAGCCTCCAGTTGATCGCGGCGATCTGTCGATGCTAACACTGCTCGACATGTCTGCCGCATTTGATACTGTTGATCACCCGATCTTACTGCGTCGTTTGATGACTTCCCACGGCGTCAACGGTGTCGTTCACTCGTGGATCAGTTCGTACCTCGCCAACCGCACTCAGTACGTCCGCTGTCTTGGATCCAGGTCGACTACACTACCGGTGCTGTGTGGAGTCCCACATGGGTATGGGTCAGTCCTGGGCCGATATTCTTTCTTCTATATTCAGCAGATCTGGTACAGCTGGTGGAATCCTTTGAACTGTGTCCACACTTATACGCTGACGACACCCAGATCTACGACTTCTGTCGACCCGGGGAAACCGACAGTCTACGGAAACGTGTTGCTGACTGTGTCGCTGACTTCAGCTCAATGCATCCAGGACGGAAGTACTGTGGTGCGCTTCAGCCCGTCGACAAAGTCAGCTACCTTCCCATCCGTTGGCTGTTGGCTCTGTCGTGTCGCCTGTCAGATGCGTGCGCGATCTCGGTATTTTCATTGACGCTGACCTGACGATGCGTACCCAAGTTAGGCAGACATGTTCGAAGTGTTTTGCTGCCCTTCGACAACTACGAAGCATACGTCGATCTGTGTCAAACGACGTGATGCAGTCGCTCATCGTGGCGCTAGTGTTTTCCAGGCTTGACTGTGGTTCCACAACTCTTGCCGGTTTTTCGAAGCAACTCATGGACAGGCTTCAGTCTGCGCAGAACGCTGCTGCACGGCTGATCTTCAAAGCTTGTCGTCAGCCGTTACTGCGCAGATTACACTGGCTTCGGATGCCAGAACGAGTTTTGTTCCGGCTGGCAGTGCTAGTGTATCGCTGCCTTCACGGCTCTGCACCTGGCTACCTGGTTTCAGCGCGTGTCACACCTCAACGCACGTCGACGACTGCGCTCTTCGACTATATCAGCGCTGGTCGCTCCACGCGCAGTAGGGAGTGGGGTCTGAGCCCCCTCCGCAGAAATTTGTTTAAAAAATTATGCAAAAATAATGCATTTTCGTGCAAAATTTTCACATGTTTTCAGATGCATCCAGTCAATAAGGGGGGGGGCGCCCCGTTGGATTCGCCACTTCAGTTAAAATTACAATTTCAGCGAAAAAAAGTCATAACAGACAGCTTCCGGTGAGCATGTGCCACCTCACTGGCTGTAGGCCTAATATTAGGCCTATCATGTAGCCAGCCATGGTGATGGCCTTTTTCTTCGTTGTTTTATCAAAGTTATTGACTGTGTTGTCTTTATATCTCGCGCTCTTTTACACTGTACGATTGCCATCTTTTAGATCATCATTACAGAATACTATCGGTTAGCGTGCCTAGTAACAGCGGTTGCTACGCAGCAGTAGCACTTGCCGGCCGGCACGCAGCTATGCGATCAGCTGGCGGAAATACGTCACGCCTTCCCGCAGCGAGCTCTGTACGGGCATTCGGAACTTGATCTCCGAGAGCTTAATTCAACCGTTTAGCATTTACTAACATTTGGCACTGTCTCGCAACACATTATGTTAAACAGGTGGTGTTTTATGTCTTAGTAAGTTATAATATATACACGTTTCTGGCCAGTTATTTTTGTTCGTGTGTGGTCTCATTTCCGAATACCCGAGCGAGTTCGGCAGACTGGGTGGCCTACAAGGTCAGCTAAGCTGTCTCACGTCAGATGCCGGTGATTTGGTGGTGAGTGGGAGATTATACGACGACTTTTATCTGGTAAGTTGTACTTAATACGGTCGAAAGTGGCTTGAAATAGATTAATATCGTATCCTGTTACCGTGTGGATGTGATAGTAGGCTGCTGTAAGGTGTAGTTAATCGGTAATCGAGGCGTGAATTCGGTCAGACGAAGGGTGTGGGCGTGTGGGCGAATTATTCGCGTGTTATGTCTGGGTAGGCCTATGTTATGTCGCCGCCACTCAGTCTCATAAAGCACGTTGCGTCTACCTGAAATAACACGTTGTCATTACTCATCAACGTTAGCAAGAATGCTAGGTAGGCCTATATGACAGAAAATAGGCCTAATCCTTGTTACTGCATGTGATATATACAATGTTGCCAATGTTTGAAAAGAAAAAAATGCGCGAGACTGATAGGCCTATAGGCTAGCTACCTCTTTGACTTCACCTTCTGTTACAGTTGAAAGTCCTTTTCCCATTTCGTTCTCTTCCCCTTCAAATCCAGTCATGCAGAAGGTCTAGGGAGGTCGAGCTCCCGTGCGGGGCCCGCGGCCGACCGCTAACGTTTTTTTTGCATTTTTAGGTCTAACTGTAATAGGGTGTTTACACGATCCAGCAAACGTCCAGCATACATTTGCTGGAAGTTTGCTGGACGTTTGCTGGATCGTGTAAACACCCCCATAAAATTGCAGGAGGGCTTAACGGTGGAAGCGATTTTCTGTGGTAGCGATCGAGGACGGAAACTGTTGAAAGTGAATTCAGATTAAAATGCGTGAGATATTTAAGCGTGAGTTGAGTGAAAATTCATGAGACTCACGCGAGATCGATGCGTGAGACTTGGCCTGTCTGTGACCGTCGTGGGTGGTCGTGAGTCGTGACACAGCTTCTCGTTCGTGCACTCACGCTATAATGCGTGGAATGCGACGCATTCGGTGCTTATATCGTGGTCGTCGGTAACTGTGGAGGCAGCCGATGGGATGACAGACGGCTGGCAGAGGCATGTTAGTGATCTGGGTGAATAGCCAGTCAAGTCGCCAGTTGATCAGTGTTGATGGAAGGTCACGACGTAGCCTACATTCTATCGCAGTGCCTCACGTACCTATGCCGTTTAAGCTTTAATTCGCCTGCTTATGGCGCCGCTATGTGGACGAGTGGCAACAGCAACATGTCGTCTTTTTCGTGTTCTGTCTTTTTTAATTTCCTGGCGCCCTTTTCTTATCTCTGCTCCCAAATTGTTCTTTCACTTTCTTTTCTACTTCCCGGCTCCCCTGTGGGTCCTAGCTCCTAAATCCGGCTACAGTGTCTGAGCAGCGTTGTGAACTTGCGGGTCCAGAACATGGGTGAGGAAAAGCCAGGCCGATTAGTATTGTTTCAGATGCATTTTGGTTTATAAAACAAGCAGCCCAACCGACCGTATACAGGTTGTTAGTAACCTTGGTCATTCAAGGTCAATGACTTTCATGTAATCTGAAAGGGCATATGCCACTTTCTGTTTGTGATTAATAGTAACCTTGGCCTTTTCTTACAGTTTCCTAGATACGGCCACTTATAGCTTGAAACATTCCATTGAAAATTGCGGCTAAACCGCTGCAAGTGGAGACATGCTTACTATTGACATTTTATAGGAAGTCACCAGCGCCCTATTCGATGGTACCATCGCCGACCCCCTACGACGTACCGTTTAGCCACAATACCGCACGATTGGCGTACCATTGTGCGTTAATGACCCTTCAATGTTATCCAAGGTCGATGATTTTTGTCATTTGAAAGCCAATATGCAATTTCCTGTCTGTGATCTACAGCAACCTAGGCCCTATCTCGCACCGTTTATCCATGCACGGCCGTGACGGACGGACGGAAGACAGACGATAACCGTACCATACGCATAAGCTTGACCATTTCGTAAGTACGGTCGGCTAACAATTCGATATCAGTTAGCACGTAGCCGGACTTTACCAAACGGGGTTTTGACTATAGGTCTATACAGAGCGGCGGCGTCGATCATCATCAGTCCACTAGGCCTAAAGGCTAGCCTAATATTCTGGGAGAGCAAAGCCTCCGCCACAAATGCATTTTAATGCGCTTATAGAACAACTCAACTGAAGTGAACTAAGCTGACACGGTTTAGTTTTTGACAAACTGACCGACGGGCGAGCAGTAATGCATTACAGTAGGCACTGTCTAACGGCGTCGGTGGCTTACGTGACTACTTGAGATCGCCCTGCTTGCCCATTGGTCACTTCGTTTGGTCAGTTTGTCAAAAACTCAACATGCATGTCAGTTCAGTTACGTCGCTCTTCACCAGCGGCGTCGTGAGTTGAAAAAAAGTAGGCGCTCAGGAATTTACAATTTTCCGAAAGACACCGCAAACTTGCGACAGGGAAGATTATGGGTGCTCGTCATAAAGTCATTTTTGTCTCTAAATTTTTTGCCCAGAATGGGGTTTTAGCACCAAATTCTCCATTTTTGGAAACAATACGGACAGTTTTCCGGTAGTCCAAAGTTTACGGGAGAGGTCAGTTGCCTCTTCTCCTCTCCCCCCCGGCTACGACGCCAGTGACTTTCACTTTTCTATCTGCTCGATTTCTGTCTATTGTGGGCCATGCTCTGAATGTGAAGCCATTGTCGGCTCAGTCTGGTTCTGGTATTGTGCTCTGCGTCATATTTATCGTTCAGCGTGATATTGAAAAGATGCGACAAATACATACCATATAATATAGGCCTAGATGGATAAAAGCGAAAGTGAGGAACAGTATTGTTGTATTAAACCAAACAGTATCAAGCGACTGATATGTGACTTTTTAGCCGAACGTACTCAAGTAACGGTCGGGCTATTGGCATGATTGTCGTCCGTCTGTCTTCCTGTCCGTAACAGCTGATATACCCAGGCCAGCGGATAGGTCGTAGGGGAAAACTTTTTGTACGAATAATTAGCTATGCGTTAAACTCAAGCAACAAAATTTCAGCAATCTACTCCAATGGGAACATTATCAAATTCGGAGTTGAATGGGAGTGTGTATAGGAAAAATGTGCGATTTTCAACAGATAACTGGCCATATCTCATAAACGCCGAGAGATATGTAGAGCCAAGGTTACTATTAATCACTAATAGGAAGTGCCATACGCCCTGTCACATGAGATTGAAATCATATTGACCTTGGATGACTTTGAAGGTCACTGACAGCCAGTATGGTAGGCTGTCCTAGCGACAGCTGGACTTCTTGTTGTCTGAACTGGAACAATGTCCCGAAAGCATAAGCTTATTAGGCTACTATCAGTATGCACAAACCAGACTATCTACCAGAAGAAAATTGTACCAATCGCAATAAATGTTTATAGAGCCTACATGATTGCGATATTTTCGTCAGCATCCGTGTTTCAAAACCATGCTTCTTTACGATTCTAAAATTGTCCATTCTGTTTCCGCTCTTGATGTGCTATACTCAATGTCATATTTAGCAGCTAGACACTGCCGTATTTTTTGACAAAAATGTAGTTTCTACGCGACCGTTTTATAGGCCGCTTTACGCATCTTGCCCGTCCGTCCGTCCGTCTGTCTGTTACACTCGAGCTACTCATTTTTTGTTTGCATGATACCCGCGGGCAGTACTAAATAGCCTTCAGTAAGTCTTGATAGTCGTTTATATCGCATTTACGTTTATTTGTGTGTGTATTCAGGCGTAGTGTAAGCTTATAGTGATAAAGTTTGTGTTCTACTGTCTCTCTCGAAGTCAGTGCGACATTCCCGTCGCGAGCACATCTCAGCACCATTCGCCTATAGCTGATGCATTGCAAGAGTTGTATCATGTGTCGTCACTGACCAGTCTGCAGTATAAGCCCTCTGCACCCAGATGACACTGTTACACATGTCCTGGATTAGTAAGCATAAATTAATTAGGCCTACGTATATAGTTGCATTCACGGCGATGCTAACTGCGTTTGTTCGTTCACTCTTTTGTTCGCTCCAAATTTTCCATCACTGGGGCCGTGGGACTGCCTCTCCCCGCAAAAGGGCTGCGCACGTGCGCGAACGAGTGCAGAATGACAGAGCGTATGATATGAAAATGTTATCATACGTGTCACGTAGTGTATTAGGGCTATATGGGCATCATTATCGGATCACATGCAAATAGACAGTTTGTCACGAAGTATATATATATATATAGGCGACAGTCTGCAGAGGCTATTCGCATCGTGACTCAGGCCTATAATGTTAAGTCATCGTCACCGAACGTGCTAGTATTTAATACCCGTAGCGTACGTTCTATACTGTTTGTGTAACTGAAAATCAGGAAGTTGACCATCAGTTATTCCGTATAGTAAGTAACTCATTACGCTAATGCTATTGACGTTTTTATTGCGACTTAGGCCTAATATGCGCTGTCTGAACAATGATATGCATAATGCGGTTTCCGTGTTTAGCTAAACAGCTTGGGAATTGCGACCTAAACAGGCGAATATGTTGGGTGTCGGCCCAGTGCCGACATATACTGATGTCCGCTGTGCCACTGAACTGCGCAACGTTGATGCTAACCGACCGTTTGAGCTGACAAGAAGCCCAGCTGTCGCTAAGGTGGGGCCAACCGTACTGGTTGCCAGTTGCGACTGACCTTGAAGGTCATCCAAGGTCGATGATTTTTTATGTCATCTATAAAAGGCGTATATGCCACTTCTATTAGTGATTAATAGTAACCTTGGTTCTGTCTTGCACCGTTTAGCCAGGGTACATCCGTGACGGACGGACGTACGACACTCAAGACAGACGGACAGACAACAACCACGACAAAGGGCCGACCTTTAAGCTTACAGCTTAGCGGTCGGCCCAAAAATTGTGATGTGAACCCGTCTCAGAGCTACATGTACGGAGCGCCATATGCCATATGAGAGCACCGGTCACACAGTGTTACTTGCCACCACACAGGTAAACGCGCCCAGCCTTGAGCCAGGCCGGCGGTACTCGACTTACGTACCCCCAGAGGGATGAGAGGCTGAGTTGTGTTATTGAAGTGTTGCAGTAGTTAAGCGGCTATTGATCAGGTAGACTTGTACGCCCAGTTGATAAATCAAGCTGCCTGATTAAGAGCTGTCTTAAACTACGCTTTATCGTCGACATACGTTTGTGCCTTACTTCCAAGTGGATTTCCTCGACCAATTGACCTTTTCTCTACTAGCTGAAGTTATGTAAGCACTCTTTGAATTAAGGAGATCGAAACTTAGATTCTTAGAAATGTACGTTCTATGCTACAAATGTCATGCGCAGGTTATCCAGGTCCATCTCCAGCCATTTTGGTGCAATTCACTCTTGAAATGTGTGACGCAGCCGGAAATCGCCAATAATTCACCAAAACCGCCTATTTTAGAGGTTCAAGGTCATCCAAAGTCATCGACGTCAACACCAATAAAAAGCTTATCACTATTGCTTGTTATGATAAGCAGCATGTCTGTGTCTATAGGCCTACACGAGCCAATAGCGGTAAAATAACCACTTTTAGGGGGGCAGCCGTCTTTGACGCCCGCCTGCGCCGGCCTCCTTGAACCTAGGGGTTAGGGACTTGTACTGCTGAAATCTACGTTTAATGCTGAAAATTTCATACGCAGGTTGTTGTGGTGTATCTATAGCCATTTCGTCGCAATTCGGTGTTAAAATGTGCGCTGCATCCAAAAATTGCTAAAAATTCACTAAAACCCCTTTTTGGGGGTTCAAGGTCGTTCAAGGTCATCGATGTTGATAAATCTGAAAAGCCTGTCACCAGCAATTGTTATAATAAGCAGCATGTCTGTACCTACCTGCAACCGTTTTCACACTAGAAGAGCCAATTGGGTCAAAATAACGTCTTTTAGGGGGTATCCCTCTTTGACGCCCTCGTTCGAGGGGAACCCCCGCACCCAGGGGCACGACATTGTCACTAAAAACTAGAGACATTGAGGCAGCCCACGGTGAAGATTTTGTGATTTTAGCTTGCACCATTTTGATACAGTGCCAGGGTGTGACGGACGGACGCCTAGACTATGGCTAAGACTCGCGAAGCATTCTGCTGTCGCGTTTAAAAAAACCCAAACCGACGTCTTGGAGCATACATTTTTCCTGTATTTTTGGACGAGCACTGCTTGACGCTGTCAACTAATGGAAAGTATTAACAGAATACTTTTATTGTTAATTTATTTAAAGAAGTAACTGAAATGAGTTTTCATTCACTGCTCAACAGCAACTGACCAACTATTAAGACATATCTGGATGTCCTGTAGAATTTAATTACTGTACTTTCGATATGTAGATTTTCTTTGGTTCTGGTGGGTTTGCTGTAAAGGCAAGCCGGATTTCGAGTGAATGTCGAACAGAGGTATCGATAGTTCGGATACACCGACCCAGCACTAGCAACGAATAGTCATAAGGTCCTGCAGTATAATAGGCCTATACACGGAACCAGTCGCTGTAGCCTATCTCATGCTCATCATTGTCAATTCATCATCACGAGATTTTGATTCTGTCGACTTTTCACGTAGCGACTAACGATTGCTGATGGGCCAGCAATAACTGAGTTGCAATACGCGTTCATAAACGCCCTTTTATTCAGTTAAATGTGTTTCGATATTCTGGTTTTTAGAACGTGTTTCTTATACTTAACAAGCCGGTAGGCAATGTGGCTTGTGACTTACATATAAAATAGGACCATAGAAATGAATAAATAAATAAAATATCTGAGCTGCGGACAGTCTGATACTACAGACGCACTGTCTTGACAATAAGAGTCGCTACTGGCTTATACTAATCGTGAGCCAATAAATGATGAACAATCAGTTGACAGTAATTTAAAACAAGTTTCAAATAAGCACGGAGGTGTTGCTGACAAAATATTAATGAATTTTAAAAACATTTTGATAAATATTAAAAACATCTTTAAGCAATGGATTCAGTAAATAAAGTCAATCACTGAGTTCCATACTTTATTCAATCTTTACAAACGTTTTTTTCACGAAAACGCATTTTAATGTGTGATTTGAACTTTTCTGGACATTTTTTGCTATTTTATAAAAAAACGCAATTTGACGTTTTAGTTTTACATTTTTAATGTAACGGTGCAAAACAAATTATCATTGTATCACTTAACACTTAATTTGTAAAAATACAATTTTTTAAAAATAATTCAAATCACCATTTTCAAATGATCGTCCTTCATTTGTTAAAAACAAATAAAAACGTTTATTACAACTGCGACTGACAGTAATCCAACGAACAAACACACAGATAATAATCTGACAGAAAATAATCTCACAGATATACTAGCCTACAAGGCACATTAGTATATGTAGGATTATGATCAACATGAGATTCTGAACACATTAATGGTTCACAACTCATAACTATTAGCTTGTATTAAAAAACGGTGCACAGTCCTTGCACACAATGCAATTACTCATCATCATCATTAGGCTAGCAGAAAGAAGAGGTAAAGAATATTACATGGACAACAATTAAATAAACATTAAATTAACACTGACACAAACAACTATCGTGCAAGAAAAAATGCTGACACTTTCATATACTTCAACTGTGACACTGGAAAACACTTGTTGAGATTGCTGCACAACTGACGGGAAACGGAAACAGTCGGCATAACAACAAAACATGACGTGATATGTTATCACAAACAACGTATAACTATTAATTACAGCACTTATCATAACAAAATATGCCCAATTTCTAATCCACCTAGTTAGCGTAAAAATAGCAACTAAAATATCTATGCACAATTAGTAACGTCTCAATTGAAAACTAGCAAACAACTCACATACATTAATATTACAAATATAACTGCTAAATTAATACACAACGTATGATACATAAATGAAAGCAGTATCAAGATATAGTTAATAAAATGTTTCAACTAGAATGCAGTCATAGCCTGCAGGTACCTACGCCAAGGCAAAGCTATTCGCCAGGTGGCGTCACCATATTCGCTTTGCCAGCGGTAACCTTTAACGCAATGGTAACGAAAATTTCAAAGTGATCCAGAATCCAGGATTCCTGCCGGATTACCCCCAAATTTAATCACTTGTAGTTTATGACATGCCCGACATACCCTCAAAATTTCAGAAAGATCCGTCCATAACTTTTTGAGTTATCTTTCTAACACACAGACCGACAGACAAACAAAAACCGGCAAAAACATAACCTCCTTGGCAAAGGTAATAAATCGTTATTGCTCAAGCGTTAAATCCCTGCATTAGCAATATTAACGTCTTGATCATGTGATGTATTTATAATGAAAACATTACCCTTCTGCCGTCAGTCATGTTCACAATACTGGAAACTGGACAGCAAAAAATTATATGTTCCCAGGAAGCAGCATGCTAAATTCAAAAACAAATTCTATAGCAACAGCTCCAAAGCCCACCCAGACCCGTGGGGTATAGTTATGGGACGAAGGGAAAATAGAGAAATAAACGGAAGGGATGAACAGTTCATTTAATTTTCTTGTTTCACTTGTCGTTATTTCCTTCCTTTTTAGTTTTTGTCCTCTCCTGTAACCGGTTTCTTGATTTTTCGATTTTTACATAGCAGCACTTGTTCCATTTCTCTCATTTCAGTTCAATTTAAAATAAATTGTTGTTTTTTAGTTTACGGCTGGATTAAACTGGTGGCTTGCGAAACATGCATCATTTCACGTCATATATCATGGGTAGACTTTGCTCCCTCCTGGCTCTTGAGCATATTGCGCAGAATGGAGCATCAATTAACCTTCTTCATCTGCAGCATCAAAATGTATTGCTATTAATTACATTTCAATCTCACTCCACTTTGTCTTACGTGAAATGTGATAAATAACCCAGTGGTAAGGCATTTCCACTAACAAATTGGCTGACTGTGAACGGGCCAGCAGGCCAACAGACACACAGACATGTAAACTGAGAAAAGTTCCATCACTAATATTGCCGTTTTCTGGATTTGAAACAGCTCCGGTGGATGTAGCGTCGTCACATTTCCTGCTGCGGACAATCTTCGGTGTCATGTGCATCGTGAATGTCGCATATATCACAGTAGAGATGTGGTGACGGTCCGACCGAACTGAAATTTCACACAATCCATACAATCCACAGTTAATTTACTCAGACACTCAATCACCAAGTCGTTATATATCTGCGGTGTCAAACCTCCATTTGGAAATGGCTGGCTACAGAACTGAGACTGATCACTAACATAAGCAATTTCTGGGATCTATGGTTGATCTACGGTGTTTAGGCAGACCTCATAATTACAGAACATACTGGTGACAACACAATCACTTGCACTGGTACTGAGAGAAATAATGACAACACAAAAACATGACTAACTGTAACAAACTACCTCTGCACATACAGACATGAAAATTAACAAACAAAACATATAACACACAAACTACCTGTACAGAACTAAAAGCTGGTTTAAGGGCTTTTTCTGCCATCCAGCTGGGAAATAGATGCAGCCTATTCCATAGCTTCCAGGATCTGCAGAGGGCAGTGACATAGGTGACAACTAATATGTGAGAGCACAAGGGAATGTGTCCATCAATATTTAGCAGTAGCATCACGGCAGGGGCAAAGCACGGGGAGGGCGGCTGGGG
>Ga0209671_1006820_pt1 | contig 11782 bp, 4 predicted proteins | sample WorMetHERISLAND2_2_FD_187401 | JGI IMG/M metagenome (GOLD analysis project Ga0209671, IMG submission 187401) | Marine gutless worms symbiont microbial communities from Max Planck institute for Marine Microbiology, Germany - Olavius geniculatus... | ecosystem: Host-associated > Annelida >...
ACATGAAATTTTGCACGAGGGGTCATCTCGCCGACGTAATCAACCGTGCCAAATTTTATTTCAATCTGGTCAGGGGTTTTGATTCTGTGGGGGTCGAATTTTTGGCTTTCCCATAAGAAAGAGAAGTCGCCGTTAACACAGGGCTTGAACTACCGTTCAGCCTGTGATGGACCTTCACTGTCCATAGTGGCCATTAGCACACTCCTGATTATTTTTGCAAAACCGACGAAAAGTTATGAGCTAACCAAATTTCTTCTATTTTAGAACAATATTAACTAGCCTAACTCTCATATTAGGCTGCTAACTCTGACTTGTACTGCGCAAAAGCATGCTTGTTTTAGGCATAGATGTAAAAAAACGTTTTTTACGTTTTTTATTCTTGCCACGTTTTTTACGTTTTTTATTTTGCTCAACGTTTTTTATTTAAAAAACGTGCATGGAAAATCCCATCAAAAGCTTTGTGATGCACTTTTGGGACCACAGAAACGAATTAATAAGTCATAGTGATGTAGTTTACTTAGCCTAGTTAGTCCAAATACACTAAATAAAATGTTTTAACTAGTATATTTAGTTAGTTTAATGATATTGTCTTGTGACCACACAACTGAATTGAAATTAAATGAAGTTATGTCTATCTAAACTATAATTCCAGGTATACTGCACTTACAGCATTAGGCATTAGGCAAAAAGTTGAACACATCGTGGTCAACGTTTTTTATTCAACGTTTTTAAACTTTTTTTTATTCTTGCCACGTTTTTTACATTTTTTAACGTTTTTTATTTTTCCTGGAACGTTTTTACATCTATGGTTTTAGGCCTACTGTGTATAGGCCCTGTGCGAAATATGCGAACGTCTGTGCGATGTGATGTGACAATGACTATTAGGCCAAGGCCTCTACTTATTTAGTTACCTACAGTGTAGTATGAATTTTAAAATGTCGTAAAATGCATCAAAATGCACTTAGAATATATTTGTGGAATAAAAAAATTAAAGTGATATGAAAAAGCTCTTAATAGTGATACACCTTTTATCCCAACATTCGAATCGCAGGCACGGAGCTTTTGGCAGATCGACTGAAACCCTTGCTATTATGAACTCCTCTCTCCTATTCAAAAACATCTTGTTACTGGGCTTATTTTGTGAACTGCAGCGGCACTGTACATAGCAGAATCAGTTACTCGTACTCTGAAAGTGATGAGAACTGCAGCCACGAAATATCACGCAGTAAATATTCATGCGACAGCTACAGGTTCCATTAACATGCAGATATGCCGCGCAGCTCCATTATATTACACTTATTTTAGTCATTCGTTTTGCATACTGCCATCACTTGGCCCGCGAAGCCGATATAATGGTGCACAAAAGTATCATACGCCAAGCCCTGACGCCCAGATGCCACTTTCTGCGATTTGTTGCGATTCGCTGCACAACGAGCCGCACAACATATCCACAACAAGTTGATACACAACTTTACAAAAATCGAAGGCCTATAGAACAAATCTTGTGTCAACTTGTCGTACGACTTTTCAGACCAGATTGCCAGGCCTATTTTTGTAGCGCAAGCGATTCCCGTTTATTTCTACACGTTACTGTGCAGGGTAGGGCATGGGCTGTCTGTCACATTTTACATGAACCGGTCGACGGATTTGGCAGGTAGGCGGCTTACACTTGTAAAGTCCAATGACACACATTGTGTCAGATAGGGGTCCCTGACACAAAGAAAAAAGAGATTTGGAAAGTCAACCCCAGCCAAAACATCTAATTGCAAATTGCAGACAAACCGTCAATTTAATGTTGCCACCTGAACGAGTGGAATACAAACGAGTGAATCTGCTTATTGTCAAATTACTGTGGTTTTCTTAAATATCCAAGAAGTGTACACGAAATCATAGTAGCTTAGTGAAGATTGTGCTTCAGCACACAATAGGCCCTATAATGGAGAGCAACTCGCAGTCAAAACTAGGGATAGCCTAAATGCGCATCTTCTTGTTCCATACTCGCGACAGTTTATCAGTTTATACGGATTACATTTCTGTGGGGTCCATCCATTAGAAATATTTTTGCAGTTTTTTATGCGCTTTGAAACTTTACAATACAACAATACAATACAATGGAGAATTTGCACTCAAAAACTGACAAGTACTGAGAATAGAAATACTGTTAAATCTAAAAACTGACAAAATAACTGACAAAATTCGAAAAATGACTGAAAGTAAAGAAAACCAAAATAAGAGAAAAAAACTGAAAAGGTAAGAAATACAGAATAATAATGAAAACCAAAACTCAGAAAAAACTGAAAAGAGTAGAAATAAAAACCGTGAGCAGGTCCGAAATAATTGTTTGTATCTAGTCTCTTATGCTGCAGTATTTTTACTTTATGTTTTATGGATACTAATGCAGTGTGTCACTTTGTTTTTCTTGAGCTGTTGTGTAATATTAGGTCTACATCGAATGCCATGAAACATTTTTTTAAATAAAACTTTTTTTCCGTCTTTGTTTTTTTCAGACTGCAGCTCGAAGCACACGAAAGTTGCAGTGTAGCAAAAATACTTTAAGCTTTAATTAAGATTGTCTAAGAAAAAGATCGCAAATTTTTCGCGGAGTGTGCCGGTAAAAGAATTTTGATTATCTCTCAATATTTAAATTAAAAATTAATTTAATTAATTAATTAAAATTAATTAAAATTAATTTATCAATATTTGTTTTCCGAGACACAGTGTAGCCAATATCTTCATCAAAGACTTTCTACGTTTTCAGCTATGTGTTTTATATCCCCGACACGGGAGAAAAATGAGAAGATAGTTATGAGCGCCGCAGTGCGTGAAAAATCAATAGAAAAGCAGCTCACGCGGGGCGACTGTATCCAGTGGACATCCAGTGTACATACAGCCCTAGAAGCCTGTCACACGCTTGACATGTGACGAAGTGGTCCACACGTCCGTGTGTCGAGCGACTGTGTAGGGGCTACAGTAATGGAGGTTTATCGGCTCACGGAGGATTATCAATGTGTCTATAGATGACGGCTTGTAATCCGCGAATGCACGCAGACAGCGTAACACAACGATAAGACGCTTGCTGTCGGCATGAGTGAGTCTAATATGATGATGTACGTACTGTATCCACGGGCATAACGTGGCTGTAAAATAATAGCCTGCTGTCATGTATAGTCATGGCTTGCGGTATGCTCGGTCTCCGTTCGCAGTACGGCAGTTGACCTCAAATGATGATACGAAATATTTCGAAATACATGCAGCTTTATGTGAATTTCTAAGCAACTAATTTTGAGTATAGTCTTATAGGTAACAAATTTATTAGTAACAAACAAACTGATTGATTGACTGACTGACAAACAAACAAACAAACTGAAGCAAAAACAATATTATGTTTAAAAATAATAAAAAATTAAAAATTATCAAAAATGTAACGTGACCGACTAGTTAGTAGAATAGTAACCTAACCAGACACTGGACCTTAGTGAACGACTAAGCGTGTTCTTTATATATAGAACAGATCGCCTGATGGTGTTAATTTTAAAATTTTTTTCTAACTTGCATGATACTTTGTAGGTTTACATACCACTCAGTGATAAATTTTATCAGGCCATTTAAAGCGCTTTAGCAACAAATTTTAATTTATTTTAGGCCTAGCTAAAGAAGATGTAGTTTGAACATCTCTTTTCTTGTCCTGTTCCATTGTTTTATCGTCAGTAACAGCGTTGTTCTGAGACCGGAGAATGCGTGTTATGCTCACTCTGCCTACGGGCAACGACGCCTCTAAGCTATAGGTATCACAGCTTGCCGCAGAAACAATGCCGACTCAACATAGCACAGATTACGAGCACAGTTACGAGCCCCGAAGCCGTCTGTTTCTTATCCACCTACACACAGTTAGTTCTCTGTTTAGCACGGGTCTCGTTTGCTAACCGCTGCTTTAGTCAACCATCAACTTAGTAAAAACCGTGTTTAACCCGAAGTCACTTCATTAGGCTCGGAAATGGAATAAAATCCAGACAGAGAAGACGCGGCGCGGAAGCGGTATTTTACGTTAAGTACAAACAAACGTCAGGCCATTTTACTGCTAAGTTGCTAGTTTATTACTGTTCTGAGAAGAAGCAGTTTTTTTTCTTCCGGCAACTGCCGTCGTACGTTTGAATGTGAATATTTATCAATTACAAAGTCAAGCAAGACGTGACGAAGTGATAAACACGACAGTAAAATAGCTTATGCCTTGTATCAAAAACTTTGGTAAAATGAAGACTTGGACTAAAATAAACAAATTGACAAGCCGCGGAAAAAACTATTTCCCAAAACACAATAGCCCACATACAACTACAATACAACTAATGAGTAACATAGGTATCTTTAATTATTGGAAGTACAAACAACCAGCCATCTGCCTTTGACCCTTGGCTTTCCACGCCGACGATGGGTGTAGTCCGCATGTTTCCAGTTACAAATAATTGTCAGCTACCACCATACGTTGTGCGGTTCTATAAGCAAGTTACCTGTTTGACCTTTATACAAAGTCATGTAAGCTTATATGCGACGTCATACCTCTGATCTTTGATCTTTTACCATCTAAACTGCAGCGTTTGCTATAAATAACATGTACATGCATAATATTACTTCTGCACCAAATTTGGTTTTACGGGTTTCTTTTCTCCAGTCAAAAGTACGTAAATCGGCAGACAAAAGTCGAGTTTTTAATAGCAAAGGCTGCACAGCAACAAAGATTAGATTAGAAGCGAACCTACATTGCACGTTATCGCGGTCGCCGCGGCAAACATTGGCAACATAGAAGTAACTTCCATAGAAACTTACAACAGTAGCAACGTCGTCAGTTAAAAAAGCAGAGGCCTAGAGGGGCAGGTAGGTACATGTAGTAGCAATTAGGCCTATCCGACAACCAAGTGCGAATTTGCGATTTTACTTCAGCTCCTAGATTTTCAAAAAGAGGGATCTCCAGCCTCATTTTTTGGTATAAATTTTTCGACGAGAATAGCATTTTCCCACACGAAGCAACGACGTTGCTGTGTATAGACCTACCTAACATTTGCTATGCGCCTCTGATTCAGTCGCTGCACATAATATGCCTATTATAAACCTTTTTTTGTTTGATTGATTGACTGATCGGTCAATTATGCTAAAGGCGTGAGCATTTTTCATTGCAAGCCCGCTGGGCCAATTATCTACAACCTACACAGGTGTTTATATGTGGATATTGAAATCACAGTTGCATTAGTTCTGAAAACATGGTGGCGCATAAAAACGTGCAACATTATTTTTAGTTTGCGTAGAAGATCAAGCAATCAGGCAGTATGTGAAACGATTACAGCCTTAATCGCCGCAGTGAAATTCGGTCATTTTTATGCACCTGCGCATAGACGCAAATAGTTTCTGAGTCATTCATCCAAGAATTCATCCACCCAGTCATTCATACAGTCTGTTGTGTCTGTTTGTCTCCTTTGTCTCTTACCGCATTGGCAGCGTAGACCGACAGAAGGCATTCGAGGACCCCGAGCAATGTAATTCTTGCGCGTATAGACGGGAAATACTGGAGCGGAAATTATGAGCGAGCAAGCAACGCACTTTCAGGAAGAACGGTACGTAGGCCTAAGTGTCCAGTAGGCTTATACCATAAACCAACCAGTACACTGAGTACAATAAACAGCTGGGGGCCAGAAGAGTTCGGCTGGCGTAGTTAAGCCCAAACTCTGCTGAATTCGATTTTTGTGGGCATGTTGTGCAATAAGTTGCAGGTACAGCAAATCGAAAATCCACAGTAAATTCACAGTACAAGTTGTACAACGAGTAATCGGAAAAATCGAAAGCTTACAAGAAGCATGCTTTATACGACATGAGTTGATGACATGAATCTGATATGGTGAATGATCTGCACTATAGATAACTAGCAGGCAAGCTTAAAATGCCGAGATCACAAAATGCAACAGTGAGTTGCTCTGCGGACAACAAGTTCGCACTACTCGAAATACGTACAGTGGAGTTGGGCCTTCATTGCAGTCGACTACTCGGCTGCAAAGAAGCTATTTCTGTGTGCGGACAGCCGGCGTCAGTCGGCGGGTAGAACATTCATCTGGCGGCATGAGGGATGATCGAACTCGAGCGCAGGTTAACAGCTGCAAAGGCAGCAGCGCCGGCGCACGTGCTCCGGGAAGGTAGGCGTTGGTCCTTCCACGTTCCCGACCTTACTAACTAACAGACCTCCTCATCCCTCCACACCGAGTCACGCCGATGATGGAGTCCAACAGGAGGATGCGCTACCGTCAACAACAGCTCAGGGCAGCTGCTGATGGTGCGGGTTCTAGTGATTCACCCGGCGGCGGCGGTGCTCGACGTCGTGGGGCCCATCAGCTGTTGGCTGTACATCGTCTACCAGACAAGACCGAGCTGCACGCCACAACAGGACTGACGCCGGCTTACACTGACGTCTGGGACGCGGCGACCAGACGCTCGAGATCTCGACGAGTTCAGCAGTCACATCAACCTCACAGGTAACGCAGTATAGGCTGTAGTTTTGTTTTGCCAAACTTTGGACAAGTAATTTCAGTAAGCACGTTATCAGCCTGATAATGCCGCGCGTAGGCCTAGAGTGTAGATAACGCGCTCGGTGGAACGAGAAGCAGCAATGTTTGAGATGGCGTCGAAAGATGCGTGACAGCATACGCGCTGTATGCTGAATTTAAGATAGTTTGACAGAGCGTTACATGAGTTACGGAAGGTGGGGACCTTGGTACAGCTGACTGGGGTTGCCTAGCCGGCCACTGCGCCAGCCTGTGTCTGCAGGCTGCACACGGTGGCCGAGCGGCAGGCGGCTCTGGTTAGTGACGAAAGCGCATTAGAGGCGTGCGCATGCTCGCGACGATGCGCTATACAAATTGACGACCTTTACCTTTACCTTTAGCGTTCTAAGTCTATGAACCGGCATGTCCAAATGCACCTCGTGTGCAGTTTTAGGCCTACGTGTTTTTTCTGATAATACGCCTAAACGTTGAACAGTCAGTGCGAAAAGACTTTGATATTAAAGCATTCACGTGGAAAAGAAAACGATATCAAAGTGTTAATAATTAAGTATTAACGGGCTTTATAATTTTTCACTTGTGCTTACGCATACGTTGATAAAAAATGATGAACGTCAAATAGCTGCCTTCGGATTCAGCCAAATCAGTCGAATCAAAATATAGGTCAGCGTTTGAAATCTTGTAAAAAAAAATTCGTATAAGCTTGTTTTAAAAAGTTTTCACATTTTTTTCTAAATAACGTTTACGTCCACGTATGACAGATACACTGGCGACAGCGGGATGAGGGTAGACATGGATGCAGAGATGACCGGTGACGTCAGTGGTCCAGTCAGTGGGCGGAGGATGTCCAATGCTGGCAGTGAACTGGGAGATTGGATCAACAAATACCAGAAGAGCGACCATCACGCCGATAGACTCGTACGAACGATTGTCCACTACGAGCAGACCACTGGACAACGATTTCCAGGTACTACACAGTGGGCCGGATTTTACCTAATCCTCATCGAGCCGTGTTTCGTTCAGTAAAGATGTGGGACCTTGCATCAGTTTCAGATTCTGCAATATCTGCAATACGGCGCACAGAACCCCAAAAAGTGAATTTTTACACGTTGTAACACACCATAAAAACGTCCGCGAATGACAGAATATTCCGTGCTGCTGTTCGACATTTTAGGCCTGTGGGTCTTTTTTGTTGGGCCCATGTTTGGCCTCTGGCTAAACAGCGTTGTATTGATTTGATTGCTTGTCTGTCTAGCATAGGCTTACACAGCTTTTAGTCACCAAATGTTGGTAGTACAAAAAATAACAAAAATAATAATAACATTATTTATAATAAACATACAGACATGCTCACTCACTCTGCATGGAACACATGCAACAGAATATCAATCAATGCGATCAAAATGGTTCAAGCGCAAGACCAAAGGCCTACTAGGCTACTACATTGTGTCAATTAAGCACGCAATATTTAAGAGACAATCAAACTCTTGTGAAACAAAAATATACAACAGCGATTCTTACTTACACCCTTTATTTGGTCATTAGCAATTCCCCTGTATAATATTATGCTGTTTTCATCGACAACTGAAACATTTGTTTATACCCTACTTTTTAAGTCAATTTAGTTTCACTGCACCTTTTGCACCTTACATTCGCTTACATTGTGCGCTATACAAATGTAGGCTACTTACTTACTTACTTACACGGCGATCGTTACTGTTAGGCCCCGTCCAGACATGCAACTTGTTGCTGTTGACTTGTTGCACATGCAACGAGTTCCTAGTCGAGCAACATTGTGTTGTCTACGCAGGCAGAGTGCGTAAAGCAATAATTCGTTGTATATTTGTTTTCAGATTCCAAACTGATTCCAGCTAACTACAGTGAAATTATTCGAAACCACGTGTCAGTAAGTATACATCTATCTATCAGTCAGTTAGAAATTAGCTGTAGAAACAGCTGTAGTGCGTGACATGTCTTAGACCCTACTGTACATTTATAAATCGAATTTGATCAACAAATGTTATGTTATTGTGATGTAAATTATTACTGTTATTACTATCATTACTAATTTATTTATCAGTAATATTACTAATGATAATGATGATGATGATGATGACGATAACGTATAATGACGGGCGTCACAGTTTTTTTCAGTTAAATGAAACATTTTTTCTGGTCGATTTATTCCTTGTTCGACATTTGCCAAAATTTAGATTTGTGCCATCAATTAATTACTCAACGATTTCGTCATGGATTTCGTTTGCAGTTGAAAACAAGAAAATATTTTTCAATTCTTTCCGTCTCTTTCTTGTGGCTTTTGTCTCTCTCCGTAATTTTTTTTCTCCTGTGGATGTGAATAATATAAACCTATACTGAAACGAAATACGTATTTCCCCATTTTTACTTTACATTCTTATTGTGCTTTTGGGTTACGTTACAGCGTTCACAATAATTCGTTATTTGTCGCGCTGGACAAATGCACCGCTACGATTATAATTTTTGAACCATTTAGCCTGTACCAAAAATATCTGCAGGCTGGCCCAAATTAAAAATATTTTAGCAGTAAATTTTGGCAAAGTTCTGGCAGTTGTTCGGAATATTAGGTTTAGGCCCAAGTGTAAAAGTTTAAGTTAAGACAGAGAAGTGGTAACTAAAACAAATATTGGTAACCAATTAATTTTATCTGTAAGTTCATCAAAAACACTTGCATGTTTTGTTTTTTTTCCTGTGCGAGGAAGAATAACTAGTTGTATCTGTCTAGCATGTTTGCTGTTTTCTATACATCTAAGAAACGGCGGCTGACGTTTTTGAGGCGAATACGATATCGCAGGTGATATTTCGCTATGCAGTCAGTGTCTGTTTATAACCGCACATCAACAGACAGTATAGCAGCAGCAGCAGCAGAGAGGAAAGACAGTGCATACCTTGAGCGAAGTGGGAGCATGAACGCTATACGATTGCGCCGTTGTCTTTTTATGACTAGGCCTACTTTAATTTGATGGATCTATGGTTGTATCGAGTCATATATAGCTGTACGGCAGACAACCAGCAGAATGCACTAATTCTAATGCTCAGTCGTTAGATAACAGTCTCTCAGTGTTAATTTGCCAAATGGCAACTTTACCACAGAACATGCCAGTGAAAAAAGTTTTGAAAATTCGTCTGCAATACAGACTCTGTACTTGGAGAAGATGTGGTCAGAAGATAAGTGCCATGCACGTTTTCACGGCTTTAGGTCGTCTATCTTCCCTTGGTCACACTTTGCAAACCCCACAATACCCCCAATATTTAACCCTTTCCCTTCAAGGTCGACTTGAACCTCTCCCACATCAAGTTTTATCAAGTGCTGCATTACCCGAATGACAGATAACGGCATATCCTTACTTTTGGTACCACCTATAGAAAATGTTTGGAAACAAGAGGTTGAGACGTCGAATGGAATGGGGAATGAAAAAGGGTATTTCCCTCCGCAGTTTGGGATATAAGGAACGTCGTCAGATCTCTAGTTGGGCCGGCCGAAAATGAATTTGGTGCATTTTTAGCATCACAAAACACTTCTGCTCAAGTTTTGGAGGAACAATGAGAGCCTTCCTGAAGTCACAAAAGTTGCCCCCCTTGAAAAAAGTAATACGCTTTGAGATTAGTCTTCAATGGGCGTAGATGCCCCTGTTACGGCTTACGGTGTATAACTTATAGGCCTACAGGAAATGCCAGCTCGCAGCTGCAGCTGCGGAAGCTGCGCGATTCGTTTTCTCTTCATCTTTCGCGTGTAACACGCGTACATCATCTCTCTCTCCCTTTCATTCCTCCTCTGCCCTTCATCCTTCGTCTGGTTCTGAGTCCGCAAGTGCGAGCAAAATAGAAATAACTGCTCGTAGTCGTGTGCTATGCTGCGCGGTCGGCTAACCTATCATGATAGCTAGCGTTCATGATTACATGTCGGTGCACCTGTAATTCTTCGTCCGCAACGCCCCACCGACATAAGCCTATTGCTTTTTTACTCTGTCTGATGGATTGTGTATATAACTTACAGGACAGATCTGTCACTATCAGTTCCTTGCTAGTTATGAACGATTTTGTTGATGAATACTTAGGCTTGTATTTCGCCATGCTGACATTTAGAATAAAATCTCACAGAAACATTGCACAAACTAAGCACGACTTAAGGCCTGTTTTTGTCTGATTGTGTAACGTACAGTAAAGCCGCGTTAATCGTGTTTCTGTTTGTTTCAGGGGCTGCCGGACGTTGTGTATGTGAAAACTGCTTCTACGGACTTACAGCCCGTCACTTACGGTCTGTAACACTTGCAATCTTGCTATCTTGCTGGATTGATCTATCATTGTGTTTAGCGGTCGTATATCAGCGGTTCCAACTACTACTTCCAACACACGGCGTAAAAACTGCAATGTAGTGCATTTTTTTTATAATAATTAATTAATTATCGCACACTGGAAAATGATCATTTTGCTAGGATGATTTTGCCGAGGTAGGCCTAAGTTTGCATTTCTTTCGAGCCGGGACACGTGCTTCGACTGGCTCCACCTTAGTGACTGCTAAATCTAATGCGACTAAAGATAATTATGTTGAATACTTACACAGTTAAACAATTAAACTGTAATGAAATCCATTGACTAGTACGTCTATAATGGTAGAAATGTTTTAAGCTTCTTTTCGAAGTTGCTGCTTACGTCCGATTGACAACAATGATATATTTTATGCTACCGTATGAAAGTTTCACAACGCCGCATATAATTTAGGTTATTTTTGTCGATTTTTTGGGTTTTTTACCGTAAAGTTTTTATTATAGGGCATTATAATGCACGTGGCGTGAAAAATATTGACAACTGGCTATTTTTAGTCCGCCCGAAAACGATAGTTTTCGGAAGGACTTACGTTTTACGCATGATGTTTTTTTATTCAACGCGAGATCTCCGAGATGCATGGGCCGACCGGCGTGAAATTTTGCACGATGGTCAGTACTAGGCCGAATTTTATAATGCCGGTCCAAAATTTTGGGGGGCGCACCCCAAAAAAATTTCGGGGTCAAAAAACATGCAAAATTTGGCCCGATTTCGGACGACTTGGAAGTTTGGCGGCGAATATCTCCGAAACGGATGAAGATATTCAAAATCGGATTTTTATTCCGTCTACCGCGATTCCTCCTGCGTTAGGCGAAACAAGTCCGGTGAAGTTTGGTTTAGTGACCTTGGAGATCTCGATGTTGAATCGTACCCACCCAAAG
>Ga0209671_1006822_pt1 | contig 11780 bp, 6 predicted proteins | sample WorMetHERISLAND2_2_FD_187401 | JGI IMG/M metagenome (GOLD analysis project Ga0209671, IMG submission 187401) | Marine gutless worms symbiont microbial communities from Max Planck institute for Marine Microbiology, Germany - Olavius geniculatus... | ecosystem: Host-associated > Annelida >...
CGGTCTGTGTATGAGATATCTGCGAGATTTTTGCGTCTGTAGGGGGATTTTCGGGGATGGGCCATTGAATGCTGCCAATCGCATTTTCGCCCATCGACCCCTGTTACTACCTTAACCACAAAATTGGCTGAAGCCTGGGGAGGGGGCAGCGCCCTTTCCCCAGAAAAATAAAAATGTGATGAATTGTTTCACTAGAACATAACAACTTGGTTCGGAAAGTGCACGTCAGTAATAAATTATTCAAAACAGCACAGCTGTAATGTGGCGAACTACTTTAGTACACACGAGATATCATTGCGCTTCGCCACAGTGAATGATCGCGGATTTTAACAATAACTGTAAAAATATCTGAGGCGCAATATCTATGTAACTGAACACCAGTAGGGAAACAGTAACAGACAGCAAATATAAATGTACAAAACATTAGTTTATACACTTGTTAACGGCAACATTTAAGGACTTGTATATCGAAAACAGCAAAAATTACAAAAGGTGATATTGCCCGCATCACACTGACTGCGTGTCAATGTGCTGCTGAATAATATCACCTTTTGTAATTTTTGCTGTTTTCGATATACAAGTCCTTAAATGTTGCCGTTAACAAGTGTATAAACTAATGTTTTGTACATTTATTTCGTTGATCGACGTTGGATTAGTGACTGAACATACGACAGCCATTCTTCAAACGTGTGTATGTCCATTCGTAAGTACTGCATACATTTTAGCACTTCTTTTTCTGCAAGCTCCGGTAAAAGGGTACAAAAGACTCCATACTTCCGTAGTTCACGTATATACTGTTTTACCCAAGCTGAATGTTTACGTTTCGCACATACCAAAGTGCCTATTCTAGCACTGCATGGCTGCAAGTAATGCACTGCATGCAGGTATTACGTTGTCTTCATCAATCCCGTTCGCCATTTTAACATCAAATAGTAGTTTTCCACGTTTTCAAGGTCAGGTCAACATCATGTGACGCTGGTCGCAGACTTGTCTGGGACCAGACTTTGTCGGCGACCCGGGTTTGCGACCCGGGTCTCTGACAAAGTCTGGTCTGGTCTGGTCGGGTCGCAGTAGTGGGTTTTAGCCTTTATGGAACGATCTTTCTGAAATTTTCAGGGAATGTCGGGAATGGCAAAAACTACAAGTGATTCAATTTTGGGGGCGATCCGGAAGGAATCCTGGATTCTGGATCAGGACTACAATGTTGTGTCGAATCAATATGCTTGGCGGAGGTCTGCACTCTCCGAGTGCTTTTCTAGTTTAATATTCCGTTTGCAGCACGTTTCTTACGAGCGTCTGATATAGCCACCCCAGTGTCACTCTACCGTTAGGCCTAATGATGCGCCAGCATGCGGACACTCGCTTTCAACGGCCGCTAACAATCTATAAATAAATGCTTCGTCGAAACAATACGACCAACGGGCAGAAGACGTGTAAAGCGATGGACAAAGTTCTCTTTTTATGTCGACCCTGAATCAAGCGCAAGCCTTATACACGGTACGAACTTGTCAACTAATAGCATCCGCAAATACGACTTGATAAAGACTAAACGTCTAACGAAAACTTCCCGTAATGTGTTCAGTCTTGTCCTATCAATCGTTGCACTTTAGTTTTTGCTTCGAACCTAGTTAAGTTGAATGATGCAGAGTGATTTTTGTGCCAATCATGTTTTTAAATGTTTTACCATAATGAATAAAGATTTGCAATAGCATTTTGAGGTACAGAACTCTAAAAAAAGTTTGCCATTTGTTCGAACAGTTGACCGAGCTGGCCGCGATTAGGGAGGCTATTTTTTCTGATTTCCTGCAGCAGCCGGAATCATAGTTGTGAAGTTCGAACTTTATAAATTTTATTTTTGACTTAAACTTTATGAACTTCAACTGAAATAAAATAAAGTTCATAAAGTTGAAAAGAGTGAAAAATGTTGCTTTATGAGAGGAAATAACGACAACGTAAAGAGTAACCACATCGAGCAACACGATGACGGCAATGCACTGATCGGAACATTGTAAAGGTTCATTGTAACCTACGTCTCGTTGACAACATTGAAATGATCGGGCATAGCGATGCCAACATCGACTGGTCTTCTTCTGATGAAGACCTGGATTGACTGGCCGTTTTGAACTTTTATGAACTTTTACGAACTTTATTTTAAAATTTTTTAACTTCACAACTATGGCCGGAATGAAGATGGACAGAAATAGTCTATACCCCCATCTTCGAAAACGCGAATACATGCATCATACAGGTCCCTGGGTTGTAACCTTCTGTCGATAAAACGCGCCTGGTTTTACTTCCTTCAGTTTTCGAGAACCAGGCACGTTGGAATTCCCTCATTCCTGGTCGAGCAAGGCGGCTTCAAAGCTCGTTAGTTCTATCGTTTGTTTGACATGCGGAGCGCCGCCGACAGGTGTCGGACATACCCTGCCGGACATTTTTCCAGTTCGCTTGTTTCGAATACACGTGACGTTTCCCCATTCTAGTTGCGGTGCACAGTCATCAGTGTTAACATTTATTTTTATTTAAACTCTCTGTTCAATACCTGCCTAAAGGTATGCCTCAAAGTGATGGTTTGCAGCTTGTCATACGCGCAGAGAAGACATGTCCTCGTAGCGGGCGAGGGCAAATGCCCAGAAGGATGTACTTTCGTCTTTCGGAGCGCCATTTGTTAGACACAAGTAAAGAAGCCGCTGCGTTTTGCGAGCGAGCAGCCAGTCAGTCCAAGGAGCGAAGAATGTACAAGGACGTCCGTCAGGTGTGATACGTCTTGTCAGAGGCATCAAAACATCCGCCAAACAAATCGCTTCTAGGCCACCAGCGTCCTTGAATGTCGGCTGTATGATAGAAAGGCATTGTGTTTATGGATACTTTTATCACTGGCGCCGATTTTGGGTTCTCTGCGTTTTTTTATTTTCACGGAGTTAAAACCTCGTTTAAGTGGACCGTGGACGGACGAGCAAGTCGATTATAAAGCCTAGTCCCGGCGCTCGAATAACGGATTTCAGCTGTTTTGTTTCTGTAAAAAAGCTTTCGTCCAAGAAGTCGATGGAAAATCGTTTCTGTGCGCGACTGTCACGCAACAGTGACGCCATCAGCTTCCGTTTGTTATGTCAGACTGACATTACAGACAGGTCGATAGTCTATTAATAGCCTAGTCTTTCTATTTGAACGCACCTGACAACGAATGACGTCATTGGACCTGATCAATGCTGTCTGGTTATCGACTACAGTCGCTCGATGTCTTGTACAGCGTGGCGCGTAGATAGTGCTCCATATGTGTTGATCAAACAGTCATGCAGTTTTGCAATCGATTATTGCAGTGACTCATGTAAGCAGCGCTATATCAATTATTATCTTTTCCTTTCTTCTTCTCCCTGGTCTTTCATCAGTGCTGATGGTTGGACGCTGAATGTACGATCTCTCTTCATGACTGGCGGTCTTCTGTGGGACGTAGCAACTGCCCCGGTGTACAGTTCGTTGCCTCTAGTATATCATCAATCCAAATCCGTGCCGGTCTCCCTCTTGGTCTGCTTCCTTCGATCCGTGAATCACTGTTTTCTCCAAACATTTACCTGGACGCTACGTTTGCGTTTTCGCTGCAGGAACAAGCAGACGCGGCTGTTCATGATCCAGCGACAGATAATGGCAATCCTGGGTTTGTCGCGACGACCGAACGTGCCGGCGCAGCACCGGCGCAACGTGACTGATGCCGATATTGAGCGTCTGCTGCCGCTGCTGCAGCAACCAGACACTGGTGATGATGCTGACGCTGGAAATGACACGGCACGACTGTACGTCGTCAAACGCGTGCACGCGCTCCTGCCTACCTGTACGTAGTCACGGTTCTATTATACACCAATAGCATGACCAAAGGGGGACCTAGGAGGTATAGGACCCCCCGTCTCTCCCCAGTCCTTCAGACATAACATAAGCATACGTTTAAACTGCACTAAATGTGCGAAATTCGCCAGTAAATTATCACGGAAATAATGCACCACATTCGATTTCGGCTGAAGCTCTGCCCCGACCCTGCTTTTAAAGGGAGGGAGAGAAGAGGGAGAGGGGGAAAAGGGGGAGGTAAGAAGGAAAAGGGGATGGAAAGAAATAGAGGGGTCGAAAAGGGAGGGAAGAGCAGTGGCGTAGCCAGAATCTAGTTGTAGCGGGGCACTTCAGGGGTGAGGTATGGGGAGGGGTATCCCCTCCACACTGGGAAGAGGTCTGGGGAGAGGGCTGTGCCCCTCCGCAGAAAATTTTAGGATTTTCTGTGTAAAAATGACGTTTTTGGTGCATTTTTGACACTATTTTGAGTAAGTGTCTAGGCTCCTAGGGGGCACCTGCCCCCAGTGCTCCCCTATGGCTACGCCAGTGGAGAAAGGAGGCTCCCTAATTCACATTTCTGGCTACGCCGCTGTTATGCACCGTATAACCTTACCTATACTTCTACCTGCGTATTATACACGTCTGCTTCCGTGCTTGCTGCGTGTTTATATGTTACTTTAGCGGCGGTTTCGCTGCGCTGTTATTTATACATGTGCGATATGAAACCAAAACGAAACTAAAACGATATCGCACGCAGTAGGAAGACCTAAAACTTAAAACGCCTAGTTTGAGGCCTCCGTATAGAAGACTCCTTGAATTTAAGAGATCGAAACTAGACTCTTAAAAATGACTGTTCAATTAATAGCCAAAAATTGTTTTTTTTTTGCACTGAAAACGCTGTTGTTGGCTTTTGCTTGTTTGCAGCGGGAAAGCGCCAATGTTTTCTGTATAGGCCTACTGCTTGCTGTCATCCGTTAAGGCGCGTACAGAGCGACGTAACTGAACTAAAGTGACAATCGTCTCAGTTCAGTTCAGTTCAGTTCAGTTACTTCGCTCTGTATGCGCCTTTATGAAATCTTAATCTTTGCCTTTTAAACCGAACTGTGCATTGTATTTGAAATAGCACTGGTTTATAACAGTTCAACATGATCAAAAATATAAACATAATATACGTATTTGTATCACAAAATTTAAATAAAATTTAAATTCAAAATTTAGTTATGTAATTTAAACACACATCATAATCAAGCAATTTTGAGCCTTCTAAAATTTTATTTTATAGGCCTACTGGTCAAGTCGAAAAGACAAAGCGTTCTCGTTTCTAATAACTTTGCAGAAGTCTTAGAACTCTACAGAGGACCGCAAGGTGACCACAAAAATAGCCTAAAGCCATGCTGTATACCTGAATGCCATTAACCGAATTTTCGTGCTTCGGTTGTGTACATAAATATTAGCCCATTTGTGCTAGCTGGAATTCCTTAGTGATGGTACGCGTACATTAATCACTTACTAACTTGCTACTCACTTCGCGACTCGGTGTATTAGAGCATACGGCTTGTTTCTGTCGTTGGTCGACATAATTCATCGATGGCATGGGCTCGGAATTAGTGCAGTCGCTGACATGACCTCTTCAAGGATACAACAAGGATACTGTGCTTTTGCTTGTGCCAATGCATTCATTTTTCACGCTATACTCTATGCGTCGTCACCATTACGACGTGCAGCCGTGTGATTCAGTCGCTTTTTATTTTGTCGTTAAAAGTTACAGTGCACGTTTTTTTCTCTATCAGCGTGCCTGCAGGCAAAGCCCGTCGTGTGGCTCGCGTCTGGACACTGCCTCTTGGACTGCAGCATAAAACGCGGATGACACTAGATGTTTACGTGACAACAAGATATTGTTCAAGCGAACACGGAGTCTTCCAATGCATCTCGATAGCTTACAGTATAAGTCCGTGTAAATAAAATCAGTGAGCGGTTTAGACCAGTGGTAGAAATTTAAATTTTTTAAAGTTCAAATTGTACAGCAGCAGTGTTATTGTCATCTTTTGCTATTATTATTAACTAAACAACTAACATCGTCAATCACGTGACCATCCGATTCATCACCAGCGGTTTGCGATAGTTTTTAGGTGGTCCATTGTGACCATGCCTTTATCCTGCACCGTTATGGAGATATGGCGCCTCAAACGTTGGATGCACGGACGGACGCTCAGATGATTTTATACTCTGTCCAATGCTATGCATTGCATTGGACAGACAATAATGAAGATAAACACTAAAACTGGCAGGTTTTAATCAATAACTAAGTCGATATAGACCTAAAACGATATAAGCCTAAAACTAATATAAACGGAAACAAATAACAAAAGCCAAAAAGATCCAACGAAAATTCCGTGCACAAACTTCGGACAGTAGATTATGACGCATCATCATTACCACGTCTGTTAGACATTTTGCACGGTAGGCCATAAAATAATGGCCAAAGTAATTTGTCAAATAGCGGAATCGCTGTGGCAAGTCCACACAACTTTTCGTTTGTACTTACAGGTGGTCAACTGCAATTTGCAATTGCGTGTTTTGGCTCCCTGATTAATGGCATCAAAATCCGTTTTACGGTTTAAGCAGGAGGCATGAATGTGACAGACAGACAGACCACGCTTCAGAGAAATGTGTAGGAATAGGCGGAATCGCTTGCGCTGCAAGAGTGATTTCGCCTAATAACTGGAATAAGCTTAAACTTCATCATTACCACGTTGTTTCAAATTTGTCGCCGAATTACCGGGATCAACAATTTTGCATTAGCTAGAATATTCTCTACAAAACAAAATACGCTTTAGAAATAGGACCTATATGCCAAAGTGACCTTTGTTTCGCACAGAAGTCCTCTGAATTGTGTCTGTCTTTGCTTGTGGTTGACTTAATTTTGCGTTCGTGAAAACCCCGCCATCAAAAAGATTAGCCAAAAGTAAGTTGTTTTAAATATACGTTGTAAACTTTCAGCATTAATATGGAGTAAATTACGTTCAGTGAAACTTTGTTAAATTAAACTAAAACTGGAATCAAAACCAAGCTGAGACACAAGCAAATCAGTTGTAGCAATACTACGTGCCATCCCGCAATGCTTTGCCGCCGCCGACTGAATTTCGCGGTTCCTGGTATAAACAGCAGCTGCATGCCGTCTGCGAGTGGTCATAAAACTGCAGTACGTGCGTTCAAGTCTTGCTACGGTCAGCCACTAATTCCGAACAGCCGGACGAAATGTGCGTGCGCATAAACGAAGCCGCAGTTGATAATCAGAGGTGAGTTATAATACGAGCGGTCCAGATAGTCCAGCGAAGGCAGTAAAAGCAAACCGTGCATCGTAATGTGTACATGTATAATGCTGAATGCGCACCAAGCGACTAGTTAAAATCTGAGAAAAGGTTAAAGGTTGTCTATGAGACTTTTAAAATGGCAACCTATCCCACTTGCCATTTGCCACCTGTCACGTATCGGGTGTTACCTGCCACCCGATACAGGTAAACGCGCCTTGCCTTATACCCCGTTTACACGACGAAACTGGCTCGACGAGCTCGCTGGATGTTTGCTTAATCGTGTAAACGGGGTAATAACTCCAGGCAGTCAGACCGGTAATCGATTTGCCTAAGACTATGAGTTGACCTATCGGTGATTGGTTATATATATACTGACTACCGAGATGACTAACACCCATCCAGGTAGTAACCACTTGACCGCAACCCGACCAGAAGTCAGACCCACACGTTCTCTTGATCGTAAACCCAACGTCCTGACCGTTACGCCACAAAGCTATCATAAGTCATTTCTATACGTTCATCAACGACGGCTGGAAGTAAACGTTGAAACGCGCGTACAGAGCGAAGTAACTCAACTGAACTGACGTGCTTTAGTTTTTGACTAACCGACCAAGGAGCAAGCAGTAATGCATTACAGTAGACACCGTCTAACGACGTCGGTGGCTTACGCTCACTTACGTGTTATGATTCTACTATCGACCATTGGGCTCGCTCTGCTTGCTCATTATTAAGTTCGTCAAAAACTAAAGCGTGTCAGTTTAGTTACGTCGATCTGTACGCGCCTTAAACGATATCATGCTGGATCTTTGCCGTTAAATCAATCGTCAATCATCATCGTCTTTACAAACTCTCTGGCATTCGTCATCCTGCCGCTGAAAAATCACATTCACATACGTACATGAACATCGCGCGATGATATTGTTTATAGAGTATTTACGTCTCCGCTTTCGGGTCCTACGCACATTGACAAATAAATAACTGACTGCATGATTACGCCGCGGGCGATCATTTAATATTCTATATTTCTATTACTATGTCGCCGATGTTGGCCGGGCTCAGACGATCGAAGACCGTGAGCTAATTTTTCATGAAATCACTTTCTAAGTAACCCAATTTAGGCTACATCGCCACGAATCAATACATCAACGTTAAGGCGCGTACAGACCGACGTAACTGAACTGAACTGAACTGACATGGTTTAGTTTTTGACGAACTGACCAATGGGTAAGCAGGGCGAACTCATTGGTCATTGGTTGACGCGTACATGAGCGTAGTCACGCAGACATTGACGCCGTTAGATGGTTCCTACTGTAATGCATTACTGCTTGCTCTCTGGTCAGTTCGTCAAAAACTAAACCATGTTAGTTCGGTTTAGTTTAGTTAGTTTACGTCGCTCGGTATACGCACCTTTAAAGTTGCATTGATTAAAACAAGACTATGAAGTTAAACTATTCGCCTTGGCAGACGGACAGACACACAGACGGAAGACTTTAGGTGGCATTAGCGCGCGGCCCACCGGATGCACCTCGTGGTGAAATTTGGAAACTGAAAAGCACTGCAGGGGTCTACACGAAAGTCGGGCACGTTCTGACCTGGGCAGCTGTAGCAGCTGCAGAGACAGCAGCGGCTGCTGCTGCAGTCGATAAAGAGAACAACAGCTACTGGAAACAGGAGCAAGCAATTTAGTGGTACTCACGTGAACCAATAAAAAGCGACAAAGAATAAACAGAAAGCACAGAAAACCGAACAATTGTAAAACACGGCCATCGACAGCGGGGAATTGTGTCCTAGACGGAACCTACAAAAAGGGATTTTTGGCGTGATGATATGTCCAGTCCGGGGGATCTTGTGCCGTTTTCCCAAGACACAGCCACGTCGGAACAAGAGAAGCGAGAGAGTACAATTATACAGCAAGCAAATTTATTACTGTTTCACACGACCTGTAAGCTTACCGCTGCAACACCTGTACAGGTGAGTGGGGCCTACACATCAAAGATCGGTGGCCGACTATGCTGTAGTCTAGCTGACCAGACGGCGAGACACTAAATGAGCAAAATGTTGTAAAGTCATTAGCCTACTATACAAATGTCGCGTCGATAGCCTACTGGGACTCGAAGCGTAACGAACATTAGCATATATCATATAGCATATATAGCGCTGAATTTGCAGGACTTGAAGATGACGCCATTTTTTACGCGCGAAAGCAGCTACTGCTTTCAGCACGTCTTAGCCGTCGCAATTCTGTCCGTCCGTCCGTCTGTCACACGGGTGGATCAAGCAAAAACGGTTCAAGCTAGGCTCATCAAATCTTCACCGTCGCTGCCTGCAAGACTCTAGTTTCAGAAACCGTAAAGCTTTTTTATAAATTCGAAGGGGGTCACCCCGAACGAAGGCGCTAAATGAGAGAGGGTCGGCAAAATTTGCGATTTTTGGCCAATAAGTCGCTGTATCTCGGTAACGGTGCGAGATAGGGCCTAGGTTACTATTAATCACTAATAGGAAATCGTACACTGGCTCTCGATTGGCGCCCAATTCAATGACCTTGAATGACCTTGAACGCCGAAATAGGAAGTTTATAGATTTTTGGCGATTTCGGACTGCGAGACACATTGCGAGAGCGAATTGCGCCGAAACCAATTAAGATAGTCACGGACAAGCTCGTATAAAATTTTCAGCATTGAACGTAGATTTCGACGGTCCAAGTCTCGATTTTCTAGGTTCAATGAAACCTGCACACGAGGGCATCAAAGTGCGGTACCTCCGTAAAAGTCGCGACGAAATGGCTTGAGATAGACTGACAGTTTGCGAACAGGAACTGCTATAGGCTTTCGCGCGTTCCGTGAGCATTAGCTCAAATTTCTTGTTAAATAAAGCAGCAAATATAGTTAAGAAGAAGCGCAATCTACAAAACGAAGGCCGCATCAAGACATGCATCGACAGGTTCTGCAGCTGGGCGTATTCCAAACTGCAGTTTCTCAGAGCGATTAGCCACAGTCTGGGCCGAAGACATCTACATTAGTCCTATTATTTAGTCACACCGAAGCATTCCATTTCCAGTTCACGTCGGACGACAACAGCGACGACGACGACGATGACGTTGACTCTACGCCGTCAGCCACTGCCACTGCCAGCGTCACCGCAGCTGATGCAACAGCTACTCCACAGCGTGTGATATGTGTGAGGTCTGCCTCATCGCACTACGCTCTGTGGACATTCTCGTTTCCGTTACAATGCCCGTATCGTAGTCTTGGTGTGTACTTTTAAAATTGTAAGCATACACGTGCTGTGCAATTTCTGACACGATGATAGTAATAGCCTGTAGCCTGTAGGCCTATCAACTTTCACCTAGAATAGGGCCTAACTCAAAGAACACAGGAGACAGAAAAAGACTATAAGTAAACACCAGACGGAAAATAACCTGTACGACACACAATAAAACAGTCTACAACCGTAGCCCAGCGAACAAAATCATGATGCATATTTTTGTACCCTATTGTAAATTTAACACAGATAATATGATAAAAAGTTTTGCTTTTATAATTTCGATTGTGTTTAAGTGGCGATTAGGCTTATTTCTAGATACGTGTCAGCGTTTGAGTGCAGGTTAATTTTTCCCCGTAGGCTACGTATCGATAATTGATACTATCTTATCGTTGTGTTTTGATTGATTGGGATAAGACCTAGTTCTTTACTTTTATTATTGTCATAATTTAACGAACCTCGACGTTATCAGTCAGCGCAAACCCTGCAGAGAACAATATTTGCCCCGTGCCCATATAACAGCCTGATTACTTATGGTCAGATAAAGTATTATCTGCAGCGGCTTAGCTAAGTCTGCAGTGCATTAGGCCTATAGTTCTACTTGCTGTTTGAGAGGTGCCTGTGTACCGTGTAAAGTAGGGTCGTAGGTACGAAATGATAAGAAATCTGCGTGTTAATGTAGCCTAATTTATTGATTCATTTCGGTCAGACATGGAATCGTGCGTAGTACGTACTACGTACCATGCGCGTACACTGCCCATAATATAAGCGGGTTAATGGATATTTATCGGCATGGATTTTCGAGAGCACGCACGCACGTTATTTGTTCTGCGCTACTCTATATCTTATCATTCTTTCTCCATTTCTCTAAGACAGATGGATCAAACCTCGCGAGCGTAAATTGGCATACAAGTTTTGCCATCTATTAGCATTTCCATTTACTGGTGGATTCAGAGGGTAAGGGGAAGGCGACCTTCTTACTGTCTAGATGCATCTTATAACAAAGTAAAATTTTTGCACAAAAATGCATAATTTCTCCATAATTAAAAAAATTATGACAAAGGGATACATACAGCCCCCTTTCCAGACTTCACTCCATACCTTTTCGCCCCCCCCCTTATACAAAATTCTGGATCCGCCACTGTTTGCACCGCCAGTACGCGTAGTATGAAATGAGAATTTTGTTGATGATTTCGCCGATCAGGTCTCATCCCGGAAACTGAAGCGGAACAGGATGGTATCAACGTCGACGACGACGACGATGAAGACAATAGACTGTCGCCGACGCCGCGGTCGCCGGGTCAGAGGTCAAGGTCAAGGTCAAGGTCAAGCACCTCAAGGCCGATGAGACTGTTCTTCAACACGGACGAGCTGACCGACGGCACA
>Ga0209671_1006824_pt1 | contig 11780 bp, 11 predicted proteins | sample WorMetHERISLAND2_2_FD_187401 | JGI IMG/M metagenome (GOLD analysis project Ga0209671, IMG submission 187401) | Marine gutless worms symbiont microbial communities from Max Planck institute for Marine Microbiology, Germany - Olavius geniculatus... | ecosystem: Host-associated > Annelida >...
GTGAACCCCTGCATCCAGTGGCACGAAATTTTGTCACAATAAACTAGAGACCTTGGGGCAGCCCACAGTGAAGATTTCGTGATCCTAGCTTGCACCGTTTTGATACAGATCACGAGTGTGACGGACGGACAGACAGACGGACAGACGCCCAGACGATGGCTAAGGTGCGCGAAGCATTCTGCTTTCGCGCGTAAAAATTCACTGCTGCAGTTTCTGTTAATGGAATCTGGACTAACTTTTGAAATGCAGGCCAGTGAAAGACAAGCTTTAGGGAAAGTAGCAGCAGTAGTAATCTTACTATAATGCGTGGAAAGTGTGTCTGTCTGTCTGTCTGTCTGTCAGCCCCCTCTAGCGCCTTCCCTGTTGCACGTTCGTTGACTGCGGCTTTTGAGTCCATGGGCCTAGTAAAGATGTGGCTATCAGTTATCAAGCTGCGTGGAGTGTTTAACACATTAAGACCATAGCGTCGTTTATTGACAAGTTCTGTTTGCTTATATTGGTGTCGCATTGTTCATCTTGTGCAATGTAATTCAGTTAGGTAGACAGAGTGTGGGGCAGAAATTTTAGCACCCTGGTTAAAAAAAGATGATTACAAGGGTAGAAGCTGGAAGTTGCAATTTTTTGATACAGCTTTGCAAATTTCTGGCAGCAAAGATTATAGATGTTCATAATTTCAATTTTGCCTCCATATTGTTCCTAAATTTGAATTTTCCACCTTAATTTTTTTGGATAGAAGTTTTCAGCAAAATGATGGAAATTTTTGGAAAGGCTACAATTTAGCATGGAGGGGGGCGCAAGGTGACAGTCCATTGCTACAACGCAACTGTTTAATGCAGCTCTGTGTCTTTTTCTCGCTTATGGTTAAATTGTTAAATGCTATAGCTTTTCATAGGAAACCTATCTCAGAGACACGGAGCGTCACCTGTTGTATGGGATCACACGGTGTTACCTGCCACCCGACACAGATGAATGTGCCCAGATAGGCCAGGATACGATTTAACTACCCTGGAGGGATGGAAGGCTGAGTTGACCTAGGCGCCTGGTTACATACCGAGATGTTTCACACACAGGGTTTTTACAGGTTAGGGAAAACTAGAAAAAGTCAAGGAATTTGTGTGGTCAGGGAAAAAAATATTATTTTTGAAAAGTCAGGGAAAATGATCTTGGATCATGCAGACTGCAGATATCTGTGATTTCTTGTGTCTCAAAATATTAAAATGCAGGCAAATTTGCGACTTCCATTAAACGTCCAAAAGCTAGAAGTGTTTCAGCTTCAGGGGGCTTCGCTCTCCTGACCCTCTACCACGGTTCTCTGTCGTTTGCATAATGCTCCATTAATAATACAGTTTTATTATTTTACGATATATTGTACCATTTCTGACATTTGTGTGGTAGGGTTATTGTTTCGATAAGGTCAGGGAAATGTCATTCCATGACTGGAAAAAGTCGGGGAATTTTTACTACAGAAGACCTGTAGGATCCCTGGGTTTACGTGCCGGCAAGCATTCACTCATCCAGGTAGGTCTAGAGTAACTTCGTTGATCTGACACAACGTGTTACCGCTACACCAGGCCACCAACGCGTTTGAGAGATGTCAACTGTTCGCAGAGCTTAGTTTGTGGTCACTGGCTGTTGCCGACTTTCTGAGTCAGAATGACTGACAGCAGGCGTCGTTATTGACCTCACTCAGTTGACCTGCACTTACTGCTCGTTTGTCTATTTCTCTCTCTCCCCCTCCCCTTCCCCTTCCCTTTCTGTTGGGTCTGTTATTTTCATCACTGTCAATCATCACTGGCTGACTTTAAGCGTGCTTTCCATTCTAACGCAACGTAGGCGGCAGCTGACGCAATGGTCCAAACGCAGTAACAGACAATGTATCGGTGAACAATTCAGGGGGATCTCAGTCCATGTGACTAATGTGACGTATTGTTCTTGCAGCAGTAACATTGTTTCAAAGGTACGATTTACAGGGAAAAATTAAAGTCATAAATCCTTGGGCGGTTCGTAGAGTCATCACCAATCCCCTAAATGACGCCCCTGAGGACAGAAGCGTGCATTGCATTGGATGGAAACCGTGCATTATCTGGCTACCATATCAGACTCAGTGTGTAATTGTGCCCTGGTCTGACAAGTCCAGGCTGGCTGTAATTACTCCGCTTAAATGCACTGCTGCATCTACTGCTCTTACTGGCTTTCGTGCTCTTTCCGTTTTAGCTGATTCATCGACAAAAATATTACTCCTATTAGTATCACCCTGAATATGGGACCCTCATACAGAGCCGTCCCTACAGAGGCTTGTCGCTGAACCTCACTGTGTACCCTGTTTGTATACATTTCACCCCCTGTACCGTAGCATTAGCCTCAACGCAGCTACAGCTATTCGCACAGGCTTAACACTTTGATTCACGTTCAGTCTGCTTTCAAATAGCCATGAGTCAATTAGCATTACAGGCCTTGCCTATTCATCGTCTGTCTGTCTGTCTGTCTGTTTCATCTGGGCTTGTAATTTGAAAACAAAAAGCATTGGATTTTTGTAAACTTTATGGAGCACAGAAGTAATCCATGTGTGTGATCCCATCCCGTATGGCAGGTGACACTTCGTAGCTCCGAGATGTGTTGGTTATCATTAACAGCTATGGACAACCTTTAATCTTCTGTGCTGCCTGCATGTATTGAAGTGATGTGTGTCTGTGCGTTCAGTGTCGCTACAAGACATCAACACTCGCAAGCCGTTCAGAAGTTCTGTGGTCAAAGACAATCAGATCGTGACAGTTGACACTCGCCCGATCGCCATCGCTGTCACCTATCAGCAGTGTGACACCGCGCCGCCGCTACATAAACTTAATGTCTTTCGGTGAGACTCTGACCTCTAGGCTTTTCTTTATTTTGCTTAACTGATTATTTATCTAACAGTAACCACCTTGCTCAAATTGTTCAAAAAGAGCTGGTGATCGAATAGAGCCATCGATGAAATGTATGCTGGAGGGACTTAAGAGACTCATCTCAGTTCCACTGTGGGAGGGAACAATGCTCTGCTCCTCCAGATTTCAGACTTTTGACCCTGAAAAGCTGTATTGCTCTTTCTTTGAATTTTAATCTGTCAGAAAATATTATACAATTTGGGGCTGGAAATCTTCCATTTTGTGGGAATTTTAGCGGCAAAATTGAAATTGGTGATCAGACATGTGTTGGTTAGCTTTAGTTTGTTGTTATGTCTGCAGTGGTAAGTGGTGAGTAAGATATGTGGTGGTTAGCTTTGCTTTTTAATGTGTCTCCAGTGAGGATGGCAAGGACAGTCTGAAGTTCTACACGGATCCGGGACACTTCTTTGAGCAGTGGTGCCAGCAGATGATGGCCAAAGATGCCGAACTTCAGACCAAGAAACAGAGACAGCGAAACAGAAAACCGGTCAGTAACAGCACTTTGTTTGTGTTGTATTGTGTTATATTTTACTCTATTATTGCAGTTAGGTCTCATTTTTATACCGGGGATGAAGGCAAACAGACTGCAGTAAAACAGCAAAAATGATTCGTCTGTGGGAATCTCATATTTATTACACAGTCCATTTTCACGAGTGAAGTCGTAACAGCATTAGTTTTTCGTTAATCTCACTGGTTTGATTTACTAAGTTATTGGACTGTACTACAAGCTTGTCTTAGTCTATCCCAAGATCAAACTTGATCTCTGTTTGGTCTAAGACCAAACCTGAGCCCTAGGGCTTAAGCTGTCGTTGTATTCTTTCAATGTTGGAAAAAATGGAAACTGTTGCCAGTTTCAGCTTAAGTTTGATCTTGATTTTGGTCTTGACTTCATTTTGGTCTTAGACTTTAGTCTTAGCTCAAAGTTTGGTGCTTAGACTAAATTGACATCATGAGGTCAAATTTGGTTTCAATTTTGGTCTGAGAGACTTTTTTCGGTTTGTCGAAAACTGTGCATAGACAACTACATGCAGTGACCATTGTTCGCCCAATACTTGTTTGCATGTCAATAGCGTGGTCAATAGTGCTCTAAGTGTGATGTAGTAAGTTTAGAAAATGTACATCTCGCATTCATAAAAGCACGATCTAGTGTACAAGCCATCAACTGTTTATTTCAGAGCCTATATCAGTAACATTATGATTGCAAACTAATAATCGATTTACTGATATAATGAGAGAGGCACAGTTCTGCTATATCTGTCCGGAAGCTTGTGTTCTATTAAGCACAGGATAGGTTTGCCATCGCACAAAGATATAGCAGAACTTCTGTTCTGACATAGGCCTACACAGCAACAGCGCTATAAAAACAGTTCAACTTCCAGTACAGACATTCATAACGTACACATTGAACAGATGATTATAAACCCTTGATGGTCATTTTTGCTGTTCATTGATGCACGAGCAATTGACGTGCGATCAATTTCCTTCCGTGTAATTGTCTGTGCGAGCAGTGGTCACCGCGTGCAGTTGTCTGCGTGCAGTTGTTGCGCGAGCAATTGTCAGTACACCCTTTTTTCTAAGACTAAAATTGTAGCAAATTTTGTTGTCAGTTTCTGTGATGGTGTGCTGCAGTGAGGGATACTTGACTCAAGTCAAATTCAAAATCTTGCCAGATGAATTATTCGATTTGAAGTCAAAGTCAAAGCCGAATGATTTGTGGTAGTCAAATGTCACCGGTGTGTCGTTGACATGTTGAATGATTCAGCGGCAGAACAAGCAGCCCGGAACAATCCGAGCGCCGAAGACCCACACGGATGAACTGAGCGCAATGAGACACGGCCCGGAGTTACACGACGCCCTGCGTAAGACTCAGTCATCCAACAAACCTACAGTCAACCAGCCTACTACTGGCAGTGGTGCTGTTGAATTGGTAAATCAGCATTCGGTTGTGAGACAGTCACAGTCAGTAACTTCGCCGGACTATGCATCGACGTCTGTCCATGTTGACTACATGCTAAACAACGGCGCACCAGGTATTGTGAGATATCGATGGTGCTTTTATTGCTTTAATATAATGTGGTATTTTCTGTGTTTCATCACGATGTAGAGTGTATTATGGGAATGTAACAAGGCATGATACAAACTAGACCCCACTCACAATAAATTCTACAAGAAATTTGAGCTAGTGCTCACGAGACACGCAAAAGCCTATAGCAGTTCTGGTTCAGTAGTTTAGCTGAAAATTGGCGTGTTCACACTAAGTTAATATACAAATACCAAATTCTCTGTCTGGATCGCATAACGATAGTAGCTTGGTGCCAACTTGTGAATGATATAGACTAGTGTCGCAGCTTGAAATCGCCAAAAAATCTATAAAACCCCGTATTTTGGCGTTCAAGGTCATTCAAGGTCATTGAATTCGGCGCCAATCGAGAGCCAGTGTAGAACTTCTTATTAGTGATTAATAGTAGCCTCGGCCCTATCTTGTTCCACCCGTGTGATGGACGGACAGACAGAATTGCGATGGCTAAGACGCGATGAAAGCAGTAGCTGCTTTCGCGCGTAAAAATATAACAAGTCAGTCAATACAATCAATCAGCGTTAGTTAGTGCTGGGCGTCGTAAACCAATTCCCGAGATGGCAGCACCATCGAACAAAATGTCACAAAATATGCTGTAAGGTATGCAAGCTGTTTCATGAAATACTGTACATGACAAATGTACTAAGTAATAAATTATTCTGCTCACAATGCAAAGAAATCATAAACAAAAATTTCTGTCGCTGTTTGAGTTAGATTTGCAGGAATTTGGGATAAAATACAACACCTTTCTTACAGTCATGCCGAAGTAAACATAACGATAGTTCCGCGGCTCCACCTTGTGAATGATATAGACTTGTGTCACAGCCCAAATTTGCCAAAAAAAATCTATAAAACCTCCTATTATGGCGTTCAAGGTCATTGAATTTGGCGTCAATCGAGAGCCAGCGTACAACTTCCTATTAGTGATTAATAGTAACCTAGGCCCTATCTTGCACCGTTACTGAGATACAGCGACTTATTGACAAAAATCGCAAATTTTGCCCACCCCCCTCTTATTTAGTGCCTTCGTTCGGGGTGTCCCTCTGCGAATTTATGGAAAAGCTTTACGGTTCCTGTAACTAGAGTCTTCCAGGCAGCCGATGGTGAAGATTTGGTGATCCTAGCTTTCACCGTTTTCGACTGATCCACCTGTGTGACAGACAGACGGACGGACAGAATTGCGATGGCTAAGACACGCTGAAAGCAGTAGCTGCTTTCGTGCATAAAAACTGTAACAAGATATACTCGTTTCCTGACTGATTGCAGTGTATTCTTGGTGGGACATACGTGTGATAAACAGACACAAGATGCATTTCAACCATCATGCTTGACTAGAGTGAGATTATGGGGCAGTTATAACACTGCAGACAATGTGTTAAGAGATAGGAGGACCAAGTAGTACTGAAGTTAGTCTTAGTCTTGCTTGTACTTTATTGGCAATATTTACACTTTAGATGATGGTGTGTCAAGTATGACATAGCCAGAGTGTTCTCATTTTTCTAATAGGCGTGTGATATGAGGTGAAATTAGCTATAGAGTCCAAGAGACTCTAATATGCCAAGGTTGGAAAAGAGAAATGTGCATCACTTGTTTTTTTTACCTTTTTTCTCCCCTTTTTTTCGTCTTTTCATCCTTTTCTTATAATTTTATCTATACATATCTGTCTTTTTTTGCTGTCTGTTTTTGTCTTTATGGCGAATAAACGTGTTCATATTTACCACCGGAATCGTTCCTAGAAGTTTCCTTTTGGTGATCGGCATATGGGCCTTATTTGGATTAACTTCAGATAAGTGAGGCATAATTTTTTCAAACATTGTTCAGAAGACTACAGTGGGTTGGAATCTGAGTACTGTAGGCCTACTGAAATATAAATACTGGACAATAGGCTGACTCAAGTCGATCATTGGATTGGAGTATTATGTCATTGTAAAAATCCATGTCACCATCATACCATAACTGTGAGAATAGAAACGACAAAAGCTATCCATTGTAGATTTCCGAAACATTTTTCGGATTTTGTTATTACCAACTTTTCTGGAAAAAAAGCCAAAAAAACTTGAATGGTTGTTTCCAGAAAAGTTACAAAAACCTTTACTGCTTTGGGCACTTATACAGTCAGTGAACCAGTGTCTTATGTTGTAGAATGTCATTATTACTGTGGTTACAGGCACAGCTGTACATCAGTACAGGGAGCAGCCAATGGAGCAGCAGCAGCCAGCACGGGCAACGGGTCAGCTGCAGCGACAGAGTCTGATATCCAATAGTAGCTACCGGTCAGCCAAGAACTACAATAACAACAGCATTAGTTCTGACTATCACGTGCCTACGACGACTGCAAGACCGCAGGCCTCGCTGCCCGAGTTACAGCGTATGCCGAGTAGTGCTAGACCAATGGTCCCCCCGCCTGCGCCGCCGCCATCTGCCGCCACGTCAGTTATAGCGCTTGCACTATTTTCTGTTTGCTACATTCTGTTCCGAGTCCTTGAAATCGTGGAAAGTCGTGTAATTTGCCTGGAAAGTCCTCTATTATGTTCACTGTTCTGGAAAAACCGTTGTGGCATTCTGGAATTTTTTCCAACGTTGATTGTATTTAGACAGTTAGCTAAGTAAAAGTATTAAGCACTAACTCTGTCTCGAATTCGCAGTGTTTTTAATACAGTTCATGTTATGTCTTATGATCGATAACTTTGTTGACAGTCACTGACTTTGTCAGCTGATTTTGTCTGTAAGCTTAGCTTTGCCAAACTGAAGATTGATCATTTTTGTCGGAAAACTTAGTACTTGTTTCTGGAAAAGCCTACAATTTTGCTTCTTGGGGTCACAGAAAGTTCTTGAAAACATTGTTGCAAATCTGTACAGACCTGGTACCGTATCCATATAGTTGATTTTTAAAGTTTGTAGTCGGTACATTTTTAATATTTTTTTTCTTTTGTAACGCTTTCCTTAGCCTATTTTTACTGCATTCTTAGTGTGTTGTTTGTGCCTTCTCTTGTATATGGACCCGTTTGGTCTGGTTTTATTGATTTATTAATTTATGAATTGATTTATTTATTGCTGCAGGACAATGCAGAATGCTGGTGGGCATCATCTGCTAAGCCATCAGTCGCCGGCAGTCAATGTGATGCCTGTACCATCATCACGAGTATCAACAGCAAGCAGAGATAGTTTACCTCCCCCACCACCTGCACCTGCTCCATCGTCATCAGTACCTGCAGACTCTCAGCTGCCACAGCTTGCAGGTAATAATTCCAAATTTTCACCATCGGCTGCCTGGAAGACTAGTTTCAGGAACCGTAAAGCTTTTCCATAAATTCAAAGGGGGTCACCCCTATTGAAGGCGCTAAATGAGAGGGGGTAGGGAAAATTTGCGATTTCCAGCCGATACAACGTTGGCAGACATTAAGTACGTTATCGGTTATAATCAGTTGTCAGCTGCAGCCTTGATGGATGTCCGTCAGTAGATAATTAGTGTGTTTTGATGATAATTAGTGTGTTTTGTTGCTGTTTTGTTAATAGATAATTAGTGTGTTTTGTTGCTGCAGGTGCAGATGACCACTTAATGCCTAGCGAAGCAGCAATCCCAGATAGTGTCGAGCAGAACACAGACTTTGAGTTACCACCACCCCCGATGCCTCCCCCGTTTGACGATCTACAAGCCAGTCCCCCGTCCTTGACTGTACCGAGCTCTGACGCATCGACACTGTATCCACAGTTTGATAGCCTGATAGAAAGTCCCCTGCCTCTACCTCCGGAGGATGTGAACTTTGATGCAATGGTTGTGCCGCCACCGCCACCACCGCTCGTTGAGTATGAACAGCCCTCGACAAAATTGAATGGTATGTCTTTAGTGTTTTTGATTTAACTCATATGCTGAGACGATAAGTAAATTCATCAGTCACATTACAACCTTTGGTACGTTAGAGGTTTTCTTTAATGTTAAGATTTTTTTGTCTAAAGATGGTAATGTTTGTATTTGTTTCAAACTTTGCAAAATGATTAAATAGTTATGAGTTTTGATTAGAAGATAGCAGTGGTAATTGCCAAAGAAAATGCATTTGTTTGTTAAGCACAGTCATGTAGACAGGCTGAAATGTTGATTTTTTTGTGGAAAACAGATAATTGGCATGATTTCAGATGCTTGTCATTATGTCATTATACAGTATACATACTTCATGAGGTTTTTAATTATCAGGACTAAAAGTCAAAGTTTCAGCGATTTTAGTATTCAATTAGTTGTTAAAATTGTCCAACAATTAATCAAGTGATTAATCGTTAATTTCTCTACCTCTGCTTAACCCAGTGATCAGTAATTAATTATCGGTTATAATGAATTGTCAGCTGCAGCCCTGATGGATGGCGGTCAAGCCAGCATTGGTGTGGATGATGTAAACTCGGACCGACTTCAGCATGTTGAAAGCAGTGCATCCGTGTCATCAGAGGCAAGTTCATTACAGCCATCGACTAAGCCTGAAGACATAGTCACTGAAGCACCGGTCAGAGACCATCGAAGTGACCTTCTCGATGCCATCCGTAAAGGTCTGGCTACTACTACTGCTACTGCTACTACTGCTACTGCTGCTGCTGCTGCTGCAAATTCAGTACAGCAGTGTAGTGCTGGAAGTTATCTTGTATCTCACATCTCTTATAGGAATCGTTCCATTCCCAAAAGTGTCTACCCTCCTGTTTTGAAAATACAAATGATTAGTAATTTGTAAGCTAAGGCAAAATTTTTGGTCGTTGTTTTAGCTGCTCCTGCTGCTAGTAAATTGTTACATTATTATGATTGTTGCTAAGTGTATAGTGCATCGAGACTGTTGCTTGGGCAAATGGCTTCGGACGACATTATTCAAACATTACAGTTTAAGCGAGCATTTTATCTGTAAATTAAGTTGTTGTTTTTTAAATCCAGGCATGCTGCTAGGTTTCGTCTTAAGTCTTAGACCTATGCTGTAAACCTCTGGCCATTTTTGTGAGTAGTTATTTTTTGTTTCGTTGATCGATGGATTGATCAGTTGATTGATTGACAAATTATGCTTCAACAGTTCTTAATGGATCACTTTCAAGGGTGCAGCATAAAGGAATGCACAAAGCAATGGAGCTGATTTGAAATGAATGCATCTGAATTGAACTCGCGTTGGACATTTTGTGAACCAAACTGAACTCCCGATATATATTTTTTAGTTTTTATTAGCCGTTATGATCGTTCCTAACTGTCAGCTGGTTGGTGCTAATGAGGCATTTTATTTACTGATTATTTTGTGGTCTCCTGTCTCTACTGGACCTCGCAGTATTTTTTATTAATTGTCATCATCCTCACGGGCATGCCCAAGCCAAGTTGAGTCCGTAGTTGAACGGCTGAAGATCAGCTTCCAGCATCCGTAACCAGTTGTGACATGGGCAATCTAGGTGGTGCCCCCAGTCTTTGGGGAGCCCATGAATTGGCATATGTACACCGTGGGCCATAAAAATGTGCCGCTTCACTTTTGTCTATATCTTTGCCCATTATTGACCGATTTTCAAAAATTTTTACTCTCACATACTGTGAGCAATTAGCAATGAAGTTGTTACATATCCCACCACACTTTAACTGTGTTGCTACACTACCATGTGAAACAAATTTTCAAAAATCGCCAAAATTACTATAATACATATGCAAAAATCATATTCTGAAACAGTTTTTACTAATTTTTTTTAAACAAAAATTAAATTATGTTTAGTTTTATGTACATTTCATTCATGTGCCATTTGGCAGTGGAGACAAGGCTCTGATTAAGAACTTGTACTGGTTCAAAAAATACGGTTTTCGGAGAATAATGGCAGAATTTTTTTAAGATTAACTGCAACAGAGAAAGCGTGGGAATGTTATTAAGACTGATTTTGGAAACATACAGCACCAACCAACGGCATGAGATCGGCAGGCTGAACCGTACACGTACTGAAGAGAACGTGATCACTGTGGATGACATGGTAGGCTTGTTAAACCACAAAGGCCAGACACAAACATATCGTTCAATATGCCAGATATCCAAAGAAATGGATCTAACAAAGTGTAGCATCGTACAGATCATTCACTGCATTTTTGGTCAGAAGTGAATTTTGTTTATCAACACGCTTGCTGTCTATTATTGTTAGTTTGCTCGCATTTGTATTTCACAAGGTAGTGTAGTGACATAGTTAACGTGTGATAGGATATTCAGTAATCTCGTTGTTGCTTATTGTCCACAGAATGCACCAGTGAAATAATTTTGAAAATCAGTTGATATTTGGCAAAGATATGGACAAAAGTAAAGTGGCACATTTTTGGGCCCACCCTGTAGAGGGCTCTGAACATATCCTGCGGTCGCCCGTTCTTACTACGTGCCTGAAAAAACAAAGACGTCTTGTTTGCATGAGCGGCGAATTTGCAGTGAAGAGCCAGTTTGGAGTGTATCGCTCAGGCCCTTTTAAACATCCCGGATTGTTTAACTGACTGATGAAGTGTATGTCCAGGCATTCAGCTTCGTAAGGTGGAGGAGCGTCGGCAGGCATATGAACACAAGAAGGAGGCGGGGAGTGGGAAGTTGGACGTGCAGACTATCATGGAAGCAGCGTTTGAACTGCGGAGACGAGCGATCGAAGAAAACGACTCGGAACACGATGACGACGACGACGGAGACTGGGATGACGATGCATGATGGAATTGCGATGGGTTGACTTACGTCTTGTGTGTTCAGTGTTTTCTGGTTTACATCCAATGCAACGAATGGCATTGTGGCAGGGGTGGAAACGGGGGAGGGGAGGGC
>Ga0209671_1006826_pt1 | contig 11779 bp, 8 predicted proteins | sample WorMetHERISLAND2_2_FD_187401 | JGI IMG/M metagenome (GOLD analysis project Ga0209671, IMG submission 187401) | Marine gutless worms symbiont microbial communities from Max Planck institute for Marine Microbiology, Germany - Olavius geniculatus... | ecosystem: Host-associated > Annelida >...
GTCACACCGAACGAGGGCACTAAATGAGAGGGGGTGGGCAAAATTTGCGATTTTTGGCCAATAAGTCGCTGTATCTCAGTAACGGTGCGAGATAGGGCCTAGGTTACTATTAATCACTAATAGGAAGTCATACACTGGCTCTCGATTGACGCTGAATTCAATGACCTTGAACGCCAAAATAGGGGGTTTTGTGGATTTTTTGGCGATTTCGGGCTGTGAGATACATTGCAAGAGCGAATTGTGCCGAAACCAATTGAGATAGACATGGACAAGCTGCTTATGAAATTTTCAGCATTAAACGTAGATTTTGACGGTCCAAGTCTCGATTTTCTACGTTCAAGGAAACCTGCGCACGAGGGCATCAAAGAGTGGTACCCTAGTAAAAGTTGCGACGAAATGGCTGGAGATAGACTGACAGTTTGTGAACAGGAACTGCTATAGGCTTTCGCGCGTCCCATGAGCATTAGCTTACACTTCTTATCTAATTTGTTGTGAAATTTTTTATATTTCAATTCATACTTTAATCGTAATTTTTGAGTCTTGACCTTAATCATTTCATTATGTTGCTCACTCATAAGATGATGTATATCGCGTTATTCTTGGGTTGTAAATTTGTGCACAGTGTTCATTGGACAAAAAACCTTACAGAAACCTAAAAATTTTCTTTTAAAAACTTAGGTTTTTCCAGCCCTGTTTTTTTTCCTAGTAGACAAGGCAGTGTAAGCAGATATTGTGCGTTATCACATGTGACGTTGTGACTTCAGTTCAGAAGATCGAACTGCAGCGTCAGAGCGGTGACAGCAGTGAGGCGGTCCGAGGCCACATCGTCATCAGTCTAATTTCACGCGACCGAGGCTCTGCCAGTCCGCGCAACATCGAGGTCTCCGACTTTGCCACAGCTCTTTCAGCCGACGACTCCAACGAACTGCCAGAAGGGTTCGCTTGAGAATCTGTACCATGTTTATTGAAATGCGCAAACTGCATAGTGCATATTGTGTTGCTTGATTTGGCGTAGTTTTTGCCATAAAGATTATTAGTGTATATCTTTTCTGGTTCTAGATTTGGTTACATATTTACCTTAGCATTGTTTTCTATGTTGCATTGAATGGCAGCTGTTTGTATTTATCAGCTGGGAAGAACGGAGGTTCTCATCTGGCCGAGTTCTCTATGTAAACCATGTTACTCGGTCCACACAGTGGGAGCGACCCACACGGTAGGTCCATTACAGTACTTATCCCATATAAGAGACCGAGTAATAATAATAATCTGTCCCATTGCTATAGCATAGCATAGGACAGATTATAAAATCACTTCTGTCTTTCTGTCTGTCTGTCTGTAAACACTCGTACGGCCGCAATTTTGATTCGATCTTGATGAAATTTTGCACAGTGATTTGTGGCCTGAAAAGTAAGATCGAGTTTGGGATAAAAATCTGATAACTCGTTCCCCTATTTTACCCCCAATTTTTAAAAATTTGCATTACGGCCTATGGGGACTTCAAAGCAGTATAACTCGGTCCCTGTAAAAGATAATTTTGCGCTGTGTTTACCTACCCCCTGTTTTCAGGGTCGGGCAATCTAATGGTGCCATTTAAATTTACTTTCTAACTGCCCCTGTTGCCATAGCAACCATTCAAAAGTTGTGAAATTTTGCATTACAACCAATGGAGATTTCAAAGCAGTATAACTCGGTCCCCGTAAAAGATAATTGTGTGGTATTTGCACCTACCCCCTGTATCGGCCTTGGGCTATCTGATGGTGTTGTTAAAATTTCTCACCTGCCGACCCCTGTTGCCATGGCAACAAATTTTGGGACAAAATTGACTACAACTCGGCCCCCGTGATATAATTGCGCCCTGTTTGCACCTACCCCCGTATACGCAGCTGCTAGGCTATATAGCATGGCAATGGGACAGATACCTCGTTCCACAGAAAGTATTTTTAGTTATAAAAAGGCAAAGGTACCCATACTCAATAACGAATGTAGGAGCTGATCCCAGTTTGTAGGCAGTCAGCCTGCAGGTGACGTAGTCATAAACCCAGTGGTAGGCTGCCGTTACTTTCCACCAGGCCTGCGGTTACCTTCCCAGCCAGAGAGCATCATCGTCCTTTGACCGGTACCAAATTATACTGCTTGGTGACAGAGGCACATGTGTGAACAACTTGCCCAATGTTGTTACCTGACAGTGCCCCGACTTGGAGTCGATCCTGGGTTTACCAGTTCGGCCCGTTACCGTTACATTATCAAGCCACATAATAATAATAATAATAATACATTTTCTGTAGAGCCCTAACGTCCTAAAATATAGAGAAACTGCAAGGTGGATACGTTAACTGCAGTTTTCTAAGCTAGAATATCTGCCATACTGCCACATTTTCTAGGGTCTATTATGGTTAGAAAAATTTAGTAGTTAACTTTACAAAAAAAATTAACAGATAATTGGTCATTGTTCTCGATTAAAATGAACAATGGTTATTGGGCCAGAAAATGCATGTTTTTGTTTGACAAGTTTATGCGGGTCTTCAAAAGTAAACTTTTCTCGAAATACATTTTAAGTTATTCAGCTAACACTCTTGCAAATGCACGGAAACAACTAGTACATAAAGGGTTTGTTCTATTTGGTCAACATTCCGAAACGTTCACCCTTTCTGGAGATAGTGATTGTCTTATTTCGTTGCATGTACAGTACATGCTTAGTGATGTGGCTTTGTGGATGTTTTACACCGATGCATAGACTAAAGAAAGCAGGTAGTTGATAAAGATTTGGCAAGTCGTCGTGATAATTCCTGAAAGCTTCCTTTTGGGGTCCAGTTAAGCTGGAGTGCTGCACAAAATTGGGCATTTAATTTTTAAAAACTGTGTCTCTGTGTAACGGCATCATGACGTCAGAGTTTGTTTAAATTAAGCTTATGTTCAATACATTGCGTACGTGCGTGTGGAATGTAGGCCGGCTGTTGAGCTGAGCGAGCGTGGAGTGGGCAATAACAGTCAGGGCTCAATCGCGGGTCCTAGCACAGACAGCAGTCCATCCTCGGCTGATGATCCGACGTCAAACCCACAGCTAGTGAATCCAAATTCTCACCATCGTCAGACCGTGAATGACTCGGGCCCACCGCCTGTCAATAACATTAACACTGCCGCTGCGCCGAACTCCGGGCGTAACAGCCAGCGACGACGGTCCACACGACACCAAAACTACCTCAACAGATCACAGCTACACCAGGCGGTCGACTTGCCCGAAGGATACGGTTTGTAAATTCTATGAGTGTTTCGTGTTCACTGGGATGCCATTATTTAGTGATCAAGTTGTAAAAGTAGAGTCATTTCTTGGCTACACGTCACGACCCACATTTCTTCGGCTCTCAGCTAGACACTAGCTTACACTGCGAGACCATAGAGGTGGGACTAGTACACAGACTTCGGCAAAAGGCTTTTTCGTAGAAGCTGCCAACATTTGGAACAACCTCTTCCTGTCAGTTAAGCAATCCACTTCACATTCAACCTTCAAACGTAATCTCAAAACCTACCTACTCAGTTTATAGCCCATCACTACCCATCTAGCAACAGCCAGCGCCTCAGATTTAGCTTGCTGACATTGTGTGCGTTATAAATCGCTTTTTTATTATATATTGTTATTATTATGTGATGTGCTGCTTTTGCCAGTGCTTTCATTGGTACGTTTTTCATTGTACCTGTGCGTAGAGGGTTGGCCAGGCTGAGTTGACCTGTGTGGCGGCTGGTTATATGCTGAGTTGATTTGGCTGCCTGCAGACCATCACCCATTTACGTTTATGCATTAACTGAACCTGCCTGTAGAGTAACTTTGTTGATTAAGACCATTGCATCTAGTGATTGCAGTCCCGGAATTGGATTTTCAATCCCTGATCCCGGGATTGAGAAATTTGTAATCCCTGGATCTCGTTTCGGGACTAGGCTTGCAGATTGGTCGTCACTTTGGTATCTAGAATTTACTTGTTTTGTGCACAGGGCCCCTACAGAAGGTATGTCCGAACTGTAGAGAGTGACGGTGACTGTCAAAATACAAATTTATGGCGACAGCACAAAGTAGTACTCTACTGCTCAGAAAATATTTTATTCACCAATTCTTATTTCTGTCATTTAACACATGAAAAAGTACAATTTTAGCTAATTTTTGTAATTCGGAAATTCCGGGATTCAGATGCCGCCAAACAGCCAGTATCCCGGGATTCAGAATCTCAGGATTGCAATTCTTAGTTGCATCACACAACCTAATGGTTAAGCAAAATTCCGGTCACATTTGTTTTTACTTCTAAAAGTATATTTCTCTGATGTCGGTGTACAGTAATTTTTTCCTAGTCACTGTTCTTCCTCAGCACTGTGGAGTCTCCAGTGCTGACTTGAGTGGATGGGTGCTTATAAGTCATGTTTTTTAAAAATCAAAATGCATTTTTTAAGTGCAATAGATCTGAACGCTGAAAAGGAAATTTTGCTTAGATGCAGAATATGGTGTAAGTTGATATCTGTTGCCTGTGCCCTCAATTTTTATTATGGTTAAAGCCGTGCTGATGCTCTCGGTGATGTAGGAATCTTGCTTTTCGCTGTTGCTTTCATAATTACTCCTACTGGTGTTTATACAAGAAAAGCCCAGCTAACGTAAAGGGGAACGCACAATAGTGGTGCATGTTTGAAAGCCCAGTAAAACAAAATCTAAGTTCATCCATCTTAGCAACGATGTTTCTTTTACAGTTGCCAGAGGTTGCCAGACGACTGGTGGCTAATTATCTATAGTGTTTTTTACTTGTACTCACTAGAGGGCTTGACCTGTCTCGCTCTACCAATGCCGTATCGGCTGGAAATCGCAAATTTTCGCTACCCCCTTTTCATTTAGTGCCCTTGTTCGGGGTGACCCCTTTTGAATTTATGGAAAAGCTTTACAGTTCCTGAAACTAGAGTCTTCCAGGCATCCGACGGTGAAAATTTGGTGATCCTAGCTTGCACCATTTTTGACTGATCCACCCGTGTGATGAACGGACAGACAGACATACAGAATTGCGATGGCTAAGACACACGGCAGCAGTAGCTGCTTTTGCACGTAACAAGTTGATTCAGTTGTGTTGTTGCAGAGCAAAGGACAACAGCTCAGGGCCAGGTTTACTATTTCCATGCACAGTCGGGTGTCAGCTCATGGCATGACCCACGGGTGCCAAGGTCTGTATGATTAGTTAAGTTATTAGTTAAGAACTCTGTTACAAGTCTTGTAGTTTTGAGCAAATTAGTGCAACACATTGTTACTAATTATCTTTGCTTCATATCACTGAAATTAATTTTTGAGGTCATCAGTCAGTTGACTTTTCAGAACAGTTTGCATAATAGATGGAACCGAGGACGTATTTCATATATAATATTACTTCGGTCTATGAACGTGTTGTGAAATTAAAACACTGAAACAGTTTTAAATGTCAAAAAGGTGAAACACAACACTCTTAAGTTAGTTTTACTGTCTTGTATTAGCATTTGAAGAAGCTGTACTGAAACTTTCCTGTTTCTTGTTAAAAAAATTGTGTTTGTATTTTAATTATAGCTGTTAAAGCACTAATTTTTTTAGCGCATTAACGCATTGCGTTAATTTTTTAACGCATTAATTAACGCATTATTAACTCACCCAGGCCCATCAAGAGGGAGAGTAGGGGGGGAATTACTCTGGCCCCTGCGATGTTTGGGGCCTTGCCTGTAGAATATAGAAAGATAGAAAGCAAATGAAAACACATTTTTCAACAATAACTGACATCGTCGCTAGCATGGAAAACTATTAGCCTGTCATCTAAATAATATTTATTTTCAGTAATGATGGAACAGCAACTACAGTTTCATTACTTGAATTTATTTGATTGTCAAATAACCACAGTTTAATGAAATATTGAAACTTTTGCTTCAAATAATTATATAAATTAAATAAATTTACCCACGTGCGTTAATTTTTTTAACGCGTGTTAATTTATTAATGCATGAATTAACACGTTAATTCAACAGCTCTAATTTTAATACGTGTGCGTTCTGCATTAGTAAGATAATTTCCGATCACGAAGTACATCGGTGCAATGTTTTGTGGCTGCAGAGACATGACCAACATCTGTTCTGATGAGATGCTTGGTCCCATGCCGGCTGGCTGGGAGGTTCGTCACACCGCTACCGGCCGGGTCTATTTTGTCGACCACAACAATCGTACCACGCAGTTCACTGACCCGCGACTTTCGACGAATCTTGAAGCCATCCAGCGGCGACTGTAAGTTTTCGTTGCTCGGCCGGTGTTGTCTTGTTTATTTTTGCAGTAAGCAGAAATAGTAAAGCAGTCAGATTATTGTATTATTTACAGTGTTGGTGCCAAGCTACTTGTAACACTTGGTTAATTTCACTGCGTTGTAATGACGTGCAGTTTATTTACAGAACTAAATTTATCTGGTGAATTGTAGGAAAAAGCTATGTTGTCTGACATGAAAAGTGTAAAAACCAAACAGCGGAAACCGAGTTTTCAATTATCAAAATTTAACGTCGGTTCGGGTCAGTTTTTAAAAAACCGAAATTTTCAACGAATTCCATGCACCCCAGGATTGGGAGTCAAACCGACAACCTCTTGATCATTAGTCTGACACACTTCTGTCATACCACCAGGCCGGTCATGTGGTTTGTGGCTGCTTTGACATGCTTGCAAACAGAAACGACAGCAAACACTGTGTGACATATGTGTGACATATATGCCGCAGTCCAGAGACATCAAGAGCCACAGATGGGCACGGGAAAACATTCTCGCAGGACTCCTGTGGGGAGACAATTTTTAAACTTTTCTTTTTGAAATGGCACGTTCTAGTGTACTTTATATTTCTGATTGGCGGTGGGCCCCCCGAATGTTGTGGGGCCCGGGGCAACTTACCCCCTTTTTCTTACCCTCCCTTCCTCCCTTCTCGACGGGCCTGACACAGTCCAGCAGTATAAGAACCACCAAAGCACAATGATCAGCACTGTGGTCCACAGAGCTGCCTACTTTAGTCTTTCCTACCAGTAGATCATCAGATTATTCACCGTAATTCATACGCATCTGGTACACTACACACATTATCAATCCCGTTGCAACTTTTATCCACTTAGAGATAATACCAATCAATTAGCAGAGTGCAGCAAAGCTTCAGAATAGACCCGGTCGGTGGCGGTGGGGGCCCGTCGTCAATCAGAAATATAAATTACACTATCTTGCACCGTTTTTTGACTGATCCACCTGTGACAGACAGACAGAATTGCGATGGCTAAGACGTGCTGAAAGCAGTAGCTGCTTTCGCGCGTAAAAACCGAAAACTGTTTTTCAAAACCGAATGGAACTCATATTTTGGAAACTGCACACTTCTGTCCCATTCAGGTCACTATCAGGTGCTACTGCTTGGTGTATGGGTGACTGACTGTCTGTGGACAGATAAACCATCCATGTGTATAACCATCATCAAGGTCAACTCAGCTTTTCTTCTTTCCGACATAGGTAAATCGAGTACCAGCCTTTCTGGGTTATGGCAGGGCGTGTTCACCTATATCAGGTGGCAGGTCAAACTGTGTGATCCCATGTGGCATGTGACACTCCATAGCTCTGCGATGGGTTTTCCTTGAAGAGCCATGCATAACCTTTAATTGATATGTCTGTGCATCTGTAGACAAGACTCGTCTACACAGCCGGCCATAGTCACCACTGCGTGTGCAGTGATTGGTCAGCCGCCCCCACCAGTGTCAGCTGATCATCCAGTCCCACCTCCCTCGTCCACTGAAGCTCCACCCCCAGCGTGTCAGAACCCGCAGACTGCTGATGACACATGCCACGTCGCCGACAACGATTCGCCGTTGCCCAAGTACAAGCGTGATCTTGTGCAGAAGATGAAGATCTTGCGCCAGGAGTTGCACGCGCTGCAGCCACAAACCGGCCACTGTCGCATCGAAGTGTCTCGCGATGAAATCTTCGAGGTGAGCTGCATGTGTTATGTGTTTCTGTAGCGTTGGTCTAATTCAAAACAGTGTTAATATATATGTTTTGTGGTGTTTTATTTCTGTTCTATGTCAGTAGATTTCTGTTGCAAACTGTGTGACTTTGTCTGCCTAATATTTCCGTGCTAAATATTTGTCATTTTCTAATTTAATGGATTTTTATGCGCGAAAGCAGCTACTGCTTTAGTGCGTCTTAGCCATCGCAATTCTGTCCGTCTGTCACACAGGTGGATCAGTCAAAAACAGTGCAAGCTGAAATGAGAGTAGGGTGGGCAAAATATGCGATTTTTGGCCAATAAGTCGCTGTATCTCAGTAACGGTGCGAGATAAGGCCTAGGTTACTATTAATCACTAATAGGAAGTCATACACCGGCTCTTGATTGGCGCTGAATTCAATGACCTTGAACGCCAAAATAGGTGGTTTTATGGATATTTTGATGATTTTGGGCTGTGACACAAGTCTATATCATTCACAAGGTGGCGCCACGCTACTATCGTTATGCAATCCAGATAAAGTATTTGGTATTTGTATATTAACTTAGCGTGAACCGGAACTACTATAGGCTTTCGCGCGTCTCGTAAGCATTAGCTCAAACTTCTTGTTAGCCAATAAGTAGCTGTATCTCAATAATGGTGCGAGATAGGGCCTAAGTTACTGTTAATAACTGGAACTGGAAGTCGTACGCTGGCTCTCGATTGGCACTGAATTCAATGACCTTGGATGACCTTGAATGCCAAAATATCGGTTTTTATGGATTTTTTGGCGATTTTGGGCTGCAAGACTGCAAGAGCGAATTACGCCAAAATCAATTGAGATAGACATGGACAAGCTGCATATGAAATTTTTAGCATTGAACATAGATTTCGGTGGTCCAAGTCTTGATTTTCTAGGTTCAAGGAAACCTGCGCACGAGGGCATCGAACAGCGGTACCCTCGTAAAAGTCATTATTTTATCGTTGTTGGCCAGTTTTTCATGAAAACGGTTGCAGATAGGCATGGGCATGCTGCCTATCACAACAAGCACTAGTGATGGGCTTTTCAGTCGTATCAACATCGATGACTTAGAAAGACCCTTATCTTCCAAAATAAGGGTTTTTTGTTGATTTTTGCGATCTTCGGCTGCAGCACACACTCCAAGAATGAACTGTGACGAAGTGGCTGCAGATAGACTGACATTTTGCAAACTGGAACTGCTATAGGCTTTGGCGCGTCTCTTGAGCATTAGCTCAAATTTCTTGTTATTTCAGTACTTGACAGTCTGCACCTGATAGGTGTTATTTATCTGTATGGTGGTTAGATCAGTTACAGGATGCAGTGTTTTGAGAAGTAATTTGTCTGTTGTTCGTAGGAGTCGTATCGACAAGTGATGAAAATGCGACCGAAAGATCTTCGCAAGCGTCTCATGGTAAAGTTTCGAGGTGAAGAAGGCCTCGACTATGGAGGCATTGCCAGGTGAAATTTTTGCACATCGTTGATGCTACATATATACCATTCTTGGCTGACCATTAAATTGAGTTTTAGATACAATGTGTCATTTTTTCGTTGTCTATTTGCTTGTAAATTGTGTAGTGTGGCTGAATGGTTTGTCGGTGGGGGTCGGCAATGGTATCGTTGGATAGGGCAATGATGAACTCTTATAGGCTGTCAATAATAACCTTGTATCTATCTGCAGCAGTTGGCCGCAATTTTGAATGCAGAGTTTCTGCTTGCAGCCATCACTCATGTGGGTTGAATTACTGTATCCTAGTATTGATTGTAGCATTCCATATAGCAGCGTCACCATAGCGTGTATGGGAGTGTAGTCACTTTCTTTCCGCGATCGGAAATCGGATGCTGGCCTTCTTTTATAGGCGGTACGCTCGGCCCACATCAGTGACAGCTCGGCTTTGAGTTATTTTATTTATGTAGAAAAGATAACTAAACATTTTGCAGTTTGTCGGTAGTTTACTTTGGTTTTTTTGTGCACTAATTTGTGTGTTGCAGATCCTGCTTATTCAGTGTTTAGAGTAATAGCTGAGAGTGATTGAGTGAATGAGTAGGGTTTAACGTCCCGGCCGACACAGCATAAGTCATTTCGGAAATGGCCTTTGTAGGCAAAATTGCACATACACATGCACAAAAAACAAAAAGTTTAACCTTTACATAAAGTTTAACCTTTATAAAACACAAAAAATGACTTAAACCTACAATTGTAAGAACTGCCGATGTGATTGTGCATATATAACGATACTGGCAGTTCTAATGATCTTTCCTGTTATCCTCCAGACAGCTGAGAGTGAGTGTGAGTGTGTGCTAGTTTCATTCCACACTGTTGTATATCACAGTGTGTCATTTCGTGGCTGTGTTCAGGGAGTGGCTCTACCTGCTTTCACACGAAATGCTCAATCCATACTATGGTCTCTTTCAGTATTCGCGCGATGATATCTACACCCTGCAGATTAATCCAGACTCAGGCATCAATCCGGTACATGGCATTCGTGAATTATTTATTGTCAAGATTTGCATGTTTAAAATTTATTTCATATACAGGAAATCTATTGCGTATGTTTTGCAAGGCCACTGCATTCAATATGTAGTGTCTAATGTAATGTTGTTGTATGTTTTGGATGTTACATTTTCCACCATCGAAGATGATGTTGATCAAAAGTACTAATATTAGTAGCTGTAGCCAAACCACTGTTTTAGCATTACTTATTGACAATTTACAGGAGCACCTGTCTTATTTCCACTTTGTCGGTCGGATAATTGGAGTAGCGATATTCCACGGCCATTACCTCGATGGAGGTTTCACTCTACCGTTCTACAAGCAGCTGCTGACAAAGCCGATCACATTGGATGACCTTGAGAGTGTTGATCCCGACCTTCACCGGAGTCTTGTGTGGATCTTGTAAGTACTGTGTGTTTTCTTGTTTTTGTTGTGCACTGCTTGTATCTGCTGTTTTGTGTTTAAATCATTTTATTTGCATATTTTGTAACATACTCATGTTATTTATAAACTGTAAGAGTTTGTCAGCTTAAGGTAAAGGTAAAGGTGTCCCATACTCAATAATGAGCGTAGGGGCTGGAGCTAATCCCGGTCTCTAGGCAGTCAGCCCACACCCACAGGTGACATAGTCATAAACCCGGTGGTAGGCTGCCATTACTTTCCACCAGGCCTACGGTTACCTTCTCAGCTGCAGAGCGTCACCACCCTTTGACCAGTACCAAATTATACTGCTTCGTGACAGAGGCACACGTGTGTGAACAACTTGCCCAAGGTTACCTGACAGTGCCCTGGCTTGGAGTTGATCCTGGGACCTTTCAGTCACCAGTCCGGCTCGTTATCGTTACACTACCAAGCCACACGTTCATCAGCTTACTATTCCTTTATATTACTGATTTGTTGACCATTTGGTAAGTCAGTCGATAATTTGATGACTTGTTTATTATCTCCGCATGTCTGTGGCTCATCAATAGCCAGCAGAATATGCAGATCTCAAAATTTTGATTCCACATCATTCATGATTTTGACCAAAGATCGACATCTGCAACAGGCAAGAACTATTCGATCTGCTGTCAGTTCGCATCCGCCTTGAATAGACCTAATCTTTGATACATATTAAGGTAGGCCACTGAGCTTATAGCAGATTACAATTTAACTTCCAAAAAATAACATCAGTATAGGGCTTGGTAATGCATTTTGCTAAACATGGCATAAATTAGCGATTAGAAAAAAATGCACTCGTTGCGGAACAGGATCATGTCAGTCTGCATGCACAAAAAATCTTGCGGATCTGC
>Ga0209671_1006828_pt1 | contig 11778 bp, 6 predicted proteins | sample WorMetHERISLAND2_2_FD_187401 | JGI IMG/M metagenome (GOLD analysis project Ga0209671, IMG submission 187401) | Marine gutless worms symbiont microbial communities from Max Planck institute for Marine Microbiology, Germany - Olavius geniculatus... | ecosystem: Host-associated > Annelida >...
CTGCTAGGCCGAGCGACGACTTATTGGCGGCTATGAATGAATTGATAAAGCATCCGTCTTATATCAACGACTGGCGGCTGGCGCTGTTTTCTTTTGGCATTGGCTGATCGGCCGAGTACAGATTAATTTTTAACCCATCGAAGCAGACGGACAACCACAGACAGTCGCTCTTGCTCAAATAGTGGTCGGAATACGACTCGTAAAGCTGACAATTGATTGATGATAGTATGCTCAATGACAAAAACACCGAAAGAATGGCGTCCGTTATCTACAACATATTCAGTATTCACAAAGGGTGAAACGGTGGACGCTGATGATGACGACGATAATTATGACCTTCATACCATGATAGCGATAATACCAAACATGATGATCGCAGAGAGGAGGATTGATATTAGCAAGGCAAGAGGAGTTTTTAGACCTGTCTGTTTTCTATCTTAGCGATTTCAGTGACGGTGAAACGTTTCAAACTCTTCCGTTTATACGACAATATTCCGGCATTTGACTTCATGGACTGAATATTCTATCGACTTTCGCGCTTTTCGCTCAAGTTTTATTATTTTTTTTTTAAAATATTGAATTGCAGCACACAAAGACAAAAAGCTAAAATGATTAGTATAGTAACTTAAATACTGCCGATAATGACAGTAGTAATAAAATACCATTTTTTTGATAAACTAGAATACCAGATGTATCAACTCTGCTGCCAAGGTGCAAGTGTTCAAATCATTACGTGCTGACCGTGGTTTGTGGACTCTGATCTGTCAATCGAAAGGGTTAGCATCGGCTTGTTCTAACGTCGAAAGATGAATGCCATGGACATCGATGGATCATACATCAACCAGACATGTACCTGACTGTCTGTCTGTCTGTCTGTGTGGGTGGCCTGTGTAGATCTATCACTGGAAGACAGTGGCAATTATACCTGCGAGGTGCGCGGCCCGCGCGCTAACACGCTCGGTGACGTCACGCATTACATATTCATACGCGGTATGCACACGTCTAATCTAATAGACTCGATATATGTGTCTCTGAATTATTATTTTAATTATTTTCTATTGTCGTTGTCGCCTTTTTCGTAGAATCATCTTCTGTCAGTTATGTCGGCTCGCTCTTCGTCTTCGTTTGCACTGCGTGGTGCTAATTTGTGACTGGATAACTTAATAATACGCCTTGATGTTGTCATTCATATTATGTAGGCCTATACGTTCCACTACTCCGCCAGTCAGAAAAGTGGGCGTCAAGTTTTTCTATCATAGCTACCAAAATAGGCAATTATTTCGCTCTTACATTCTCCAAAAATTGCAATAAAGTAAAAGATTCCAACGTGCCTGTAATGCGTCGCCACATTACTTTGTGAATTATGAATATAAGAAATTAGCTGAATATGCGAGAAAAGAAAATGGGAGACTGGAATTTGCGACACAAAAGTGCACAGTGCATTTCTTGCCCAACATTCTGCAGTCTTGCATTTTTACCCATGTACGCATTTTCGTTTCTTGCATTTTCAGACGCCACGTGACCGTATATCTCATTATGCCTGGTCTTCACATCCAGTGACAGTAATCATGACGACGACGACGATAATGATACGATGATGATGATGATGTTGATGATGCGGTTTGTTTCAGCGCCGGTTCAGTCGGTGTTCTTCCTGACGGGCTCCAACGCGACCACCGACAGTGCGTCCGTGACGTCATCGTCGTCGTATGACGTCTTGGGGTCACGTGATGTTCAGAGCGAAGACGGCGAGGCGGGTCGATTGACCTTCACTGCGGGGGTGCAGAGCTACTTGGCATGCGTCGCCGTCGGCGGCTATCCGCCCCCGGAAGTGCGCGTCCACCTCGGACAGGTCAGTCAACTAGTTAAAGAAACGAGGAAGTTAGGTATCAGTTATCAACTCTGTCTGTCTGCCACATAACATAACATCTTCGCAACGCTACTCAAACGCTTAGGTTCAATATTTTGTGTTTTGTGTGTTCTGTTTTTCGGCAAAGGTTAAATTCTGTGCTTTGTTATTACCGGTATGTGTTTGTGTGCATTGCCTGGAAAGGCCGTCCCCGAAATGACCTATTAGGCCTATATATCTGACCGGACGTTGAACTCTGCTCACTCACTCACACTACTCAAAATGTTATGAACGGGATTTGATGAAAGTTTCAGATGAGTGAATCGAGACCGGTCGTTTAGGTCTAGATATTGTTGGTCATCCGGATCATGATTTGAATCTGTAAACTTTTAAAAGATTATTCAATTAGTATTACGATTTTGCAGGGCGTAAAATAGCTGGTTTTTAGCTGGACAATCAATTTTCATTTCGAAAAGTCACAGGTTAATGTCACTGGACACCAGTCACCGCACGGTATAACATAATGTGTAATCGCAGTTGCAGTGATCCGTATATTCCGCGTGCTGCATCAACTATTTCCGCACACTGACTACCGATACACAAATTCAGTAGTTTTATGCATATGCTGAGAAAATCCATGATAACGCCGATAACAGAATACTGTGTTGGTACTAGTAACGCTCACTATGTTATAATGACCGCGGCATGTTGTGTGGGACTGTGGGCGTGAGTATAGGTTGACATTAGCGACCAGTTATCAGAGATCGAGCACCGTGCAACGTTGACTGGTGAGCCCGGTCTACGTCAGATGATGTACCGGACACAGCGATCCAGTCACGCTCTTCGCTTCACTGCAAGCGACGACAACAAGCGATTGGCGTGTACGGCTACCGTGTCCGACATTGGCTCAGCCATCGCTATTAACACACTGCTCATATACCGTCAGTATTATTATGTAACAGTTAACTACTTTACACCGTTTCCAGCAATGTCAATATAACGCCACGTAAACTGCAAAACACAACATGTTTATACGGTTTGAACAGCTGCAACATTTGCTATTAATTATTCACATTTTAAATGTGGTAATTTACTTGAAAGCACTTTTATATTATTCTTTCGGAACCCCACGGTGTTTCTGCACATGCAGATTGTGAAATAGCATCGTTCTTTGTTAATTAATCCAATCGTCGTGATAAAATTACAATTTATTTACATAAAAGTATAACTTCTAGACATTGAAAGACGAAGAACAACGTCTTTTTTGCCTAATAAAAATGATACGAGAGTATAGACTAAAAGAAAATGGTAAATTAGCGCATTTAACAAGAAAAACAAGTCAATGACCAAATAACTTAATTAACTTTTGACCGTAAAGGTTTTTGGCCCACACCGTATGTGCATTGTTGGCTCCATGCCTTGACGCTGACCTTTTGATATGGTGAACGATGCGTTGATTTTAATTAGCAAAGTTGCTTCACGCTGGATACGGTTACTACTTGGATGGGTGACTGTCTTCACACAAGTAAACCATCCACCCAGGTAAACTCAGCCTTCTGTCCATCCAAGTACCGGCCTCTCCGGCTGGAACGCGTTCACTTGCGTTGGGTGGCAGGTAAACACTGTGTGAGCACATATGGCAGGTAACGCTCCGTAGCTCTGAGACCAGTTCGAACTACACACAAATTTATGCATATATCTGAATTTGTTGTTTGTCCGTGTGTCTGTGGACTGCCGTTAAATGGACAAGTAGAGTTTATACATCAACTAGGCCTAGCAGGTGATTTTCTTTACTGGCAGGATTGCGAATTTCGTGATTTTTTGAGAAACGGTCTGCTTTAAACAATTGATGGATTATAGTGCGGGATAATCCGAATCACGATGTATGACTTTTTTCAGCATTACCGGTACCAATACAGTGCACGAGTGCATAATGTCAGCGACTTCAGTGATGTGCACTGATTCAATGTTGTTCAGCGGTTTATCACTGCAAAATTAAACAGTCCCATTCCTACTCTGACTACATTCTAGTTAACATTATAATATCGTTTTGGCTGCATTGGCTTTTTGATAATACGAAGTAGGTACCAACCCTGATAGCAGGGCTTAGATTAATCATAGTACGTTTGCATTAATCGACATCACCAAGACACACTACAAAATATTTACTTACTGCGTTTAATTTCTTTACACAAAACTGCGGGATAACTTTTACACGGTGAATGGTTTCGACTGTTAGCAAATCGCACATCACTAGGTGTATATTGAATACAGCAGCAGCAGCAGCAGCAGCAAGGAGCATGAGATCACCAATGGTCGGTGAGTTTGCCGTGTTGAGACCGTGAGCGACCCACGTCGTGCATTGCAACCGTCCGTCCGGCTATCGCTGTATTATACGATGCTGGTGCGGGTCTAAACCCTTGTTCATAACGACAAACGCAACTAAACTCAACTGGACCGAACGAAAATGTTCAGAACTAATTGAAAACTGTCGTACCACTTGAGTTGCGTTAAGTTTGTAGCTATGAACAAGGCATTAAATGCGCTCTGCGTGTCGAGGCTGTTACAGCTTTTACCGGCCGCAACGATATACGACTTTCACTTCAGCCGAATTTATCTTTGTCATATACGTCGAGCCTTTTGTTACCTTTCATGGCTCTGATGTCACAAACTAATTCACTAAACGGCGCGTTGCAAACTTGCAAATGATCTACATATAGACAGTAGACAAATATCGAGCAAATGTTGAGCAAACATCGAGCAAACATCAAGCAGGCCTGATGGAATTTTGCCCCTGGCTCAAGTGTAGGCCTAGGCTTAGCCCACAGCTGATCAGTGATCACGTGTTATATAAGCCTTCTAATCACAACCCGCCCGCCGTCCTAATTAGCATGTTAATTACCATAGCTCATCGAGCTAGCTCGTTGTTTGCTTGATCGTGTAAACGGAGTAATAAGCGATTGTGAAAACTAAAAACTTTCCGAGGACTACGGTATTTTCCAGTTATGAGTCCGGACTCCAGACAGACGAAAGGACCGCCGACGTGCATTGCTTAACGAGGTCTCCTATGAAGAGGGCCGCATAATAATCTGACAGCCTGCATTGTACTTTGCTGACTATACTAGTAACTATACAATAGTATCACGACTACAGTCGTGAAGTGCTATTTCGTGTCTCCATGGGTCTATTGACAATCTGCTGTGCTCATCAGAGTTACAGACGAAAAATACTGCGAAATATTTGCACTACGCGGAAAAATGTTATAGTCTGTGTGCACATGCGCATAACTAATGTTCCGGAAAACAGTATTTGAACGACAGTCTTATTTGTAGACTGTGTGCAGCTTAGAACTGAACTGGAAAAAAATAAAATCGATGGAATTCGACGATAGGTGCACCACGTATGCATCGGTTACGTGTGATGACAGAAATGTGATGAATATGTCAGAGCTAGCAATAGATTTAATAATTAAAAAATCACGCTTTCTATTCAGCTTTCACAGTTATAAAAAAACCTCTTCCCTTGAACCTTTTTAAAAAGTTTTTCCTAATTACTTCATATTCAGAATGAGTGAACGTAAATCCATTAATGACGGCAACCACAAAAATGGTACCCGGCTAATAGGCAGAATCGCAAAACATAGGTATCATTCATTATAGTTTTCTAGCAAAACGTCCCAACTACAAGGTACTTCAAAATGCAAAATGTCAAAATGCTAAATATTGTTCTCATTACAAAATCAAATACTGCAAGCAAATGCGTACATTAGACAACATTAAAATACGGTACTGAAGAAATGCATAATGTAGAAAGTTGCTTTTCATTCTATATCAAAACGTCATCGACAGCAGATAGGATGTCCTGTCATTCCGGGTGGCTGGTGCTGTGTGGCGTAGACGCGCCCGTGGTGAAGTGTGTGACTTCGACCGCACACGTCGACGAGCGCAATGTCTACCTGCTGTGCACGGTGCGCGCCAGGCCTGGCCTCACATCACTCTACTGGCAGATCGACAACAACGGCACGATGGTCGCAGAGGGCAGGGTCAAGGAGGAATATTGGACACTCGTCATGGTCGGTTCACTTACTGCTACAGTGTTCAGTGTGTTGCGGTGGGGTCTGCCTAAACACCGCAGATCACCACATATAAGCTAAAATGGCACTCACTATACTCTTAACTCTAATTCTACTTCTAACCCTACTCCTAACGCTAACCCAACCACAACCAACGCTGCTATCTCAGCTGATCTGTGGTGATCTGCGGTGTTTAGGCAGACCGGTTGCGGTGAGAAAATTGCAGACGTTTTCCCCATTATGTCCGTTAAAAAGTTTTCCAGACGAGCACAGTATGTTGGTCGGGCTAAAATTCTTCTTAGCGTATGCTTTGCATGCCGAGCCAGGCAATAGATTCCTCATCAGCCAAACGTAAGGCTGACAGACCGCCGGGAAATTTAGTATCTAGACAATCGTTCACAATGTGCGACATAGTTTGTGAAGGTGCGCCACAGGAACAGGACGGATCTGAAGCCTGATTTCAGCGGACGAGGTTGGCTGCACATCGACCCTGCCCAGTGCGAAAGTGGTTCAACGTTGACTACAAGCGTCGACGTAGATCGAATCCAGGAGGTGCAATGGAAGGATCCACGATCAATGAGCGGTTTACTACATCTGAAGCAGCTCACTTTTCAGTCCATTTCTGACATGGTGACACTTCTTCCTGTTGTGATTCCTCGAGCCATACTGGATGTCGTGATGTAAGGCGGGCTTCAGGATGGGACTCGATGTCTGATATCAGGGGCAGAGTGACGGTTGAGGACCTGATCTTACTGAGAAGTTGATTTGTTGCTGCAATTCGTCGGATGTGAGGGGGAGTGATGTGGCTGAGAACTAAGAATGAGACACTACGACACTTTTCCGACTTGGCCCTAGAAATGATACAAATTTTACTAAGGCGAGCCACGTTAAACATTTCTATGATGATGACAATGATGATGCACTGTTGTTTGCCTAACCCGCAAAGCAAATTCGATGAACTTCGAAACCTTAGTGGAATTGAGTATACCATTCATTTCTCGCACCCACCTGTGCACCGCGCCGGTTCATTTACTACTCCACCTGTATTACTTTGCCGCGTGTGTTAGCTTTAGCAAATTACAAATTTTTATACAATCCGTTGAGAATTATTTGTGCCGTATAGGCTCGCGGACCATGTGGATTATGCGACTAATGGCTTAACATTTTATCACCGTTTATGTTACCGCATTAAATTGTGACGTATAATACACAGAGGAATTTTAGGGGGCTCGAACTCATGTTGATTAAGTTATCATTCTGAAACTTGGTGGACAGATTTTCTATATGGAACATCCGGCAAGGTGTCGTCGTCCAGTTTTGAAGTGAACGAAACTCTAGCCAAAGGTTAATGTGTTGTTGGTAGCACCGGCACAAAACAAAACCTGCATCACGTGACTGTACATGTATGTTTGTTTTGCAGTGGCATGGACAAGGCCAGACTTCTGCCTCAATCAGTCTCCGCTCTGTCCTATATTACAGCGTCGTGTTTCATGAAAGATTATCTAATAGGGAGTGTTATTGCAAAGTTTATTGTGTGATATGTTGATATGTATACTAAAGGCACGGTCAGACGATACAATGGAGACGCGATTGTTCATGAGACGAGCGCGTCCATCGTGCTTCCGGTCGTACCAGTTATTCGCAGAGAACTCTGTCGGAATAACGACCGCCGAAGCACAACTGCTCTTGCGTGAGTACGACTGTTTCTAATCATAGGTTTGTGTCGCTATTAAAATTAGCCTAATGACGAAAGTAATTAAAATAGGGAATGTACGTATGTAGTTTCTATTTTTATTGTAGAAACTAACTACGGTTTCTTTTTAAGCTGTGCGCGATTCTGGCAACTTTTGCGAGATTTTTGGACAAAAATGTTTCCACTTGCAGCCGTATTCAAATATACCACACAAATTAAAAAAAACCATAAACATTGCACCATTTGCATGTAGGGCCTACTGTATAACTTTTTTTCGCACAAAACTGCGGCGTTACGGCCTAAGGATGTGTTTTATGTTGATGACGTGGTAGGGTATAAAGTGCCGGTTCCAACGTCGTCGTCCGTGCTTGAACGATTTGACTCGTACGAACAAAACAATCGCGTTCACTTCGTGGCCGATCAGGCTGCGGCGCCGGACAGGGGCTTCCACCAACGTGACGTCAAGACCACGTCATCCTCCGCCAGCCAATCAGCGACGGGATTCCGTGACGTCATCCTGACCTGCTGGTTAATCTCCATGTTTCTGGTGCATCGACTTCGTATAGGCGTCAACTGACACGTGACAACGAACGCAGATTCGAGATCATGAAAGTTACAATGCCATTCAATTTGTTCTATACCATGGAGCAACGACAACAGGAATTTAAGCCTGGAATTTAAACGTCAGGCTTAGCAGGCTCCACAAACGACCGACGTTATGGTTTATGCAGGAACTGATAAAACTCACTAAAACTAGCGTAGCAGAGGTTTAAAAGACAGGTAATGGGTGCTTTTATAACCACTGAACAATAACTGTCTTTAATTTTTTTCACCAAATTCACAGTTAACGCACACTAGGCATGACGGTGTAGTCAGTTGCTCAAAATGGCTATCTCACCACGATCCCGTTACTCCATCTTATAGCACAAAACGTAGTTTTGCGGCCTACAAAGAACTGTTGCAAATGCAGTGTCATCTATGCTCTTAAACCATTGCTGCACTACTATCAGTTATTTTTGCTCCTCGCGCGCTACGTTTCTAAGGTAGCGAAGAGGAGTATATGAGATCAGTGTAATATTGAGGACCGACCGACGACTGACCCCTGTTCCAGGAAGAGCCTTCCTGGAAGAACTTCAAACGGCGCTAGATAGACGCATGGGCACTATGGACCACCCGTAGGAAGTCGACCCCCAGGAGTCAAATGGTCACGTGACCGATGACGTCACGTGACCCCAAAAGGTCAAACTCGTGACCCCATTATGTTTGAGGCGCCATATCTCCACAACGGTGCCAGATAAACGCATGCGTTGAGGTATATAGCAACACAAATGGCAACAAGCGTCATCGACCATTATTGAAAAGTTTTTCCTCTCAGTTCCTAAAATCGGGAAATATTTTATGAACTTCGGGGAGACAATTTCCGATAACGACCTCGACGCCAGTCACTATTAGTATAATATTAAACGGGTCTCAATTAGACACCGGGTCTCTAATACCAACTGAAAAGAACGAAAAAACTCTTCAAAGAATACCTAAGTAAATGATGCGCACGAGGAGTACATTAGATTGGTCACAATCTAATAATATTTCTTGTTGTTGTTGACGACGACGGTTTTAATTTCGTTGTTATCGTTAATAATATTTTTGATCTCTTTCTTCGATTACGGAAGAGTTTATTTGCGCTATTGGATATTGTGTGGCAGCTCGTAAAACCAATTCCAGATAGGGCCATATAGGCCTACGTCAAACAGGTCTTCGACAGGCGTTTAAGACTTCTTAACTGTCGCAGACTCGTTTGCGATTAATCATAAACCTGCTCACAAGATGCTTAAAACCGCGTCAAATGGCTCTAAGCAGCTTGTTACTGAATACGATCGAAGTCATGGCATTTGCAGAATATTAGCCTAAGATTTTTTGAATATTTTTATTTGTTTTTTTTTCGTGTAACTACGGCCTAAGACATTGTGTTGACCAGTTTCTATCAACATTACGACGCGCGTTGTATGACTTCACGACAGTAGCCTAAAAGCCCTCCACTGTTTCTGATAAGTAGGCCAGTAGGAAGAACTTGACCAATTCCAGATACTTCCTACTTAGGCCTACTGTGGTCGTCGTCTCAGTTGGCGATCATGTTGCACTCGCTTGGATGACGGTGTTCTCGTTGGCTCTGGGGTCCAGTCACTTCTTCAGGCTAGTGAGGTAGCTTGTTCTCGGTCTACCTGGAACTTTCTTGCCATCGCACTTGCCGGTCATGACTAGCTTTTCTAGTTCTGATTTCCTCATGACGTGCCTGAAAAACTCTGCTTGTCTCTTCCTAGTTGTCTTTAACAGATGTCTCTCGGTACCGGCTCGGTTGAGAACCTTGTTGTTGGTATCGTGCTCTCTCCAAGATCTACTGTGGTAACTGTTTAACTGTATGCATGCTGAAGATTTCTCCCTACTATCAGATACGAAGATTTGTAGGCAAAAATCAAAACTTTATTGCACGATCGTCGCCGTATGCTAGCCGTTGCAGTGCGCGCAGATGCAATGTCCTAAGACTATTATAAACCGATCTGGCTATTACTCGCGACGTATCTTATTACCGGATAACTAGGCCTACGTTAGATGAAGACTCGATACACAATGTCAAATAAATGCTATTTTATTTCTTCTGTCGCAAGTTTGCAACGATATGTTAATACGGACGTCTGTACACGCCAGCAAATGCCTATACGCAAACGCACGCCATAGTAATAATTGCTTTATCGTGATGACATAACGTACAAAAACTTGGCAACTCAGACAGGTCTCTATCTAGCGAACATGCAACACAACAGCATGGTCAAGCATCGACAGTCTACTACTGGAAATAAACACCGATTTACCTATACTCCTCCAGTATATCACACACTACAGACTATAAGAATCCCGCGGAGTCTCTCGTACAGTGTTTAAAACTTGACAGCAAAATAATATTGTCGACGCAAATAGGGTTGACAACACATTTTGGTTGAAAAATGCCAAACGTTACCTATTTTACTGCTAAGTGGCCTCAAAATGCCAATTTTAACGATACCGTTACTGATGAAATGCGTCGTTCAGATTACCGAATACCAAATATGCCCCCACTGTTGTTTACGGCGTTACGCAATTCTTTTTATTGTTTCGACAGTAGTAAGTTTGCTGTTCATAATGTGCCACATTAAATGGGCAAAAATAAAAATTCATAAGATATTTCAAAAGTGGCCGTCATTTTCGACATTGGATATTAGTCGATACTAGCAAAAATACAGCTAAAGCCAAATTAATACCAAATTAATGTCAAATTTGAGTGTTACTGCCTGATTTAAATTCTGTAATGCCAAATGTAAAAAAAATAATGCCAAAAATTTCCAGCTGCCCAGCCAAAAAAAGTTTCATTGCTAAACGCCTTTTTAAAATGCCTAAAATTTGACTTACGCCTATTTGGCATTTTAAAACGTTAGTTGGTAACCGTGGTACACACAGTGTATCAAAATTCGTCAGATATTCGACCGGGTAGTATATTCTCTTCGCATACCAACTTTCGATAATTCGCCAGAATTTCGGCTCATTCTACCAAAGCCATACAGACGACGTTAATGACATCGGGTTTTACAACAGGCAGATATGGAACGACTATGGAAAAAACAACTCCAGAGCAATCTGCGTCGGTGACAACCTCCCTGAGTTCTGACAGAGTTCCCCCCGCTCCACTCTGTACAGTATATGATATTCACGCCGCGAATCTTTGTGCTAAGTTTGGTTCGTTAACAAAAATACAACCAACAATCGATCAGGTCTATATAGCTAGCACGACTAGCGGCTACAGTTCCTAAGCAAGCAACAGCACTGCAGCAAGTCTGAACTATCAGCAAGAGTTTCACACACATCAGACCTATACCGGTTCTTTACCCGTTAGACTTGGCGCCGATACACAGGGTGCGCCAAAACGTTAACCGTCGGTTACCGTCCTGCAGCTCTGGCAGTGTTTTCATACTTTCAGTAGGGCAGTAGCGAACCAGTTTTACGAAAAGCAGTTTCACACTTTCTTTCGCATTCTCCACGTTCACGTTATGTCGATCGCAGTTCAAATCATCACAAGTATCTGGGCGGTCTAAAATAAAAATTCATAAGATATTTCAAAAGTGGCCGGCCAGTGTT